>Ga0307440_1000392_pt1 | contig 21448 bp, 16 predicted proteins | sample SalMarWE160410MG_FD_202150 | JGI IMG/M metagenome (GOLD analysis project Ga0307440, IMG submission 202150) | Salt marsh sediment microbial communities from the Plum Island Ecosystem LTER, Massachusetts, United States - WE1604-10 | ecosystem: Environmental > Aquatic > Marine > Intertidal zone >... | reverse complement strand
GTGTGGAATTGGTATTATCAATAATATAAGATCCAGTCACAGGCTCACCGGCAACATCAGAGCTGTCAGGAGAGAATATAATCGGATCCATTTTCAGCGAATCACTACCCTTTATGCCTGTTATATATACATCCATCTCGAGAGGTGCAGCAAAAGCATTTGAATAGGTAAAAGTAATTGACGGAGCCGGGAAAAATATATCACCTGATATATGCTTCAGTATATCTTCAAGACCAAGATCAAAATCACCGGGCTCTATTTCCGCTGTCAGCGGTCCTTTTGTAACAAAATCTGAGCTCAGGAGTGTTATTGTGGAATCCTTCTTAAAAACCAGAGTCATTAGATTATCACTCCCATAGGTCACTGTGTCCCCTGGTTCCAGCATGTCAAGCAGAGAAACATCACCCTTTACTGCTGAAATAGCGTAAGTTGGAGACAGGCTGTTGTAATCAGAAAGCCTGTGCATGTCGTATGTTTCTTTCACACAACTACTTACCAGAAGAAAGGTGACTGCAATAATTATAAGTATTGTTCTTCTCTTCATATGATAACATTTTAGTTTTCAGCCTGGCAGATACCTGATAAATCCAAATAATATATTTCCTCCTGTGAATTTCTGTAACGGCTTTCTACTCTGTATTATTACATTTTTAATTATCAGTATCTATTTTATAATTATATAGAAACCTGTCGGTTCCTCCTACAATAAGATGCCACCCGCTATTGTTCGACAATTTCCCTATAGAGAACATTGATGCCCCCTTAAGAGGGAATCCCTTCATAGTATCTCCATTCTTGCTGATCAGGTAAATCAATTTCTTCGTTGTATCAAAGATCCCTATTTTCCTGTCGGAGTCGGAAAAGATAAAATTAATTGGTCCCCCAAGGTCATCTGATCCAAAATCCCTGTGGAAAATCTCCGTCCTGTTATGGTCATAAAGATACAAACTGCCATGGTCAATAAAAATATATTCACCAAAACCATCACCATCTACGTCAAAAATATCGAATGAATGGTCAACACTGAATTTTTTCAGACTGAATTTTCTTACTGTCCCGTCGAAATAAATATATTGTATGGTTCCATCCGGTGCAGAACAAACAACAGCCGGATCAGAACCCGGAACCAGGTTCATGGTAGAACCCTTTGCCCTGGTAACAGGTTCTTTAAGGTTTACCCTGATGTTACCCCGTCTGTCGAGAAAGTAGACCGACTTATCATCAGAAACCACAATATAGTCTTTACCTGAAACCCTGAAATAATTTATCTCTGAAAGAACTGTACCTGCTGTACTGAAAGGCTTCCAGCCTCTTACCACGTTACCTGACTTGTCATAAGAATATACTTTCCTGTCCTCTCCGGCTATGAATAACCTGTAATTGTTGTTTTTATCATAATCGAACAGAGCCAGTGAATTGGTTGCAGGTGACCTGAGCCTGACCGGGTATCTTTCAACATAATTTCCGTTTCTGTCAAGTATATGCAGGTAGTTCTTTCCCGAGAACAGTAACTGGTTCTTTCCGTTCCCGTAATAATCGATCATATATACTGATCCCTGAATTCTCTCATTCAGTGGCACTTTCCACAGGACTCTTCCTGCTGCATTTATCAGGTAAACATTATTTTTGAGGTCCTGGATAAATATTTCCTTTGCACCTGTGATATGGTTAGTGAAAAAGAATGGTTTAATGCATGCTGTGGCATCAAGCAATGTCTCCCATGCTGTATTTGGCTCCTCCCTGGCTTCTTCCTTAAACCTGACCGACAAACTGTTATACAGCATTTCGTTGCTCGATGCCACCTGGTATCCAATCGCTTCTATTTTCTTCAGCGAGGTAATGTTGTGCTTCAGTCCCTTTATGATATCGTCACTAACAAAATCTGACAGGTAATCCAGGATACGGTAAGGGACACAATAAAAGAAGTAGCCGGCCCGGCTTGGCAACGTGTTTTCAAAATCACGGTAAGCCGGATCATGAGCCAGTGTCTTGTTAAGGATATTATCGTACAGAACCCTGGATATTGTATTAAAAGAATTTCCAGAGATAAGGTAATTATCATAAAAGGCAAAAAATGTTCCGCCGGAATCCGGTCCCGATCCCGGGAATACTGAACCGGCAAGTCCCTTTAACTTTACCCTGTAAACAGGAATCTTCACCTGGTCATCAGGCCTGAAATACTGAATATGATCTGCTGCCGAGCCACCGGCTCCAAAAAGCTTTTCTGCCTCCACACGGTTCGACAGTTCATAAATCATAAGAAGATTGTCTCCGGTGGCATTACCTGTTTTCGGAATCCAGGCTCTTGTTACCTCTCCATCTATGAATTTCAACAATTTTAAGGTTATGTCATCCGGTTTCAAAACTGAATTATCATATGTTCCAGAGTTAGGGTTAACCGGTTGACCTGCAAGTATTGTTTCAAAAAGAGCTGTAGAAAAAGGAAGGATCCCAAAGGAATGAAGTTCTTCCGGCTTTGCTGTCTTATACCGGCTAAGTATATCGGAAGAGTCGTTTGTTTCCGTATAACCACTGAGGGCAAGGCCGTCTTCATTAATATAAATATCGCCGCTGGCAACGGCTGCAAGCCTTGATATTCTACCTGCAATCTTTTTATCTTGTCCCGAAAAGATCTTTGAGATCAGCGGGGGCAGGTTCTCAAATACCACAAATATCTTATCCTCGTTTTTACCTGATGCTGTCAGTACCCGTGAAAAGCCCGGAAGGCTTCGTATATCATCATTCCTGCCAGTCTGGAGAAGAGCTTCGTTCATGATTCCCCTGTCAGTGCTGCATAATAAAAGTCCCGATAACAGCGACAGGTATACTGTGTCATTCTCTTCTGATAACTTATATGGTACACTGATAACATGTTGATCGCCAATGTCAGATTCATCTGTTTTCACGACCCCTGAACTCCTTAGAATCTCTTTGATATGTCTCAGCCTTGTCTCCCCGGGAACAGCCATTGAAAGTAATAATCCCGGATGACCTGCCTGGGTTACGGAACATGACAAAACTGCCGGTCCGTCAATATTCACCTCGTTAAATGCCGGCTTGTTAATGAGATCAGCGAAATATTTGAGTTTACTGCTGAAAGTATCAAACTCCTTAACCTTTGAGAGTTCACCGAATAATCCCTTCTCCGTAGTAATGGAATTGATAAAACTCTGAAGATCTATCGTTTCCACTATCAGGCAGACCCCGGGTGTAATTGCTTTGTAAGGATCTGTAAATAATGTCTTTCTCCCCTGCTGGAAAAAGAAGATCAACACACCAAGACCTGTCATTAACAGGATAATAAATGCTATTGTTATCTTTTTCCCCACAACAGTCTTGTTTTACGCAAAGTCAAAAATAACAAATAATTGCCAAATAAGGGAAAGATGCAAATGCAATAAGCTAAAGAAGGGCGGGATCGGTTCTTCGCTTCTAACTACCCTCCTGGAGGGCTGGGGGTGGGTTAGTGAGTGTGAGGGAGGAGTATTTATTTCCTTCCTGTGTAACCAGGTGTGGGTTTAACTTGAATTAACATCCTGCTACCTCTCGGGAGGATCCTTCACTCCACTTCGTTTCGTTCAGGGTGACAATGCAAGTTCATAAAAACATATACTCGCAACTTTTAAGGAAACTTTAATATTCCAAAAAGTCTAATCAGGCATTTTTGGCATGCATTTTGAATAAGGTTATATACAAGGCAATCTCAAACATATTCCCTGAGCAATCAGGGCAGCCAGGTCAACAGCCTGGCTTTCTTTTTGTCTCTCAGAAAGGCCTGTAGCCTATTATTTCCCTTACTTCCCGTACTGTCCTGGAAGCACTTTCACGTGCTTTTTCAGCCCCGTGTGCAACGACTCCTGCAAGGTACTTATTGTCAGCCAGTATGTCATTGATCCTTTCCCTTATAGGGTCTGTGAACTTAATTATATCTTCTGCCAGCTGTTTCTTCATATCACCGTATCGGATCTCACATGTATCGAACTTACCACGAAAATACTTCACCGTATCAGGTTCGGAAACAACCTTCATAATGGTAAACAGGTTCTTTACAGGTTCCGATGGCTCCTGTCCGGGAGCAGTAGGACCGGTATCAGTTACAGCCCGCATCACCTTCTTTCTGATATCGGCAGGCGTATCCGACAGGAATATTCCGTTTCCCTCGCTTTTTCCCATCTTACCGGTGCCGTCCAGACCGGGAATCTTAACCAGCTGTTTACCGAAATTATACGCGTCGGGTTCAGGAAAGTAATTTACTTCGTACATCATATTAAAACGACGCGCAAATCTTCTTGTCATCTCAAGATGCTGCTCCTGGTCCTTCCCAACAGGGACCTTTGTGGCCCTGTGAATGATAATGTCGGCTGCCATCAGAACAGGGTAGGTAAGCAATCCTGCATTTATATTATCCGGTTGCTTCCTTATTTTCTCCTTAAAGGATGTTGTTCTCTCCAGTTCACCAACATAAGCATTCATATTCAACAGAAGATAGAGTTCCGAAACCTCCGGAACATCACTCTGAATGAATACTGTGGCTATTTCCGGATCAATCCCGCAGGCAAGATATTCTGCCAGAACCTGTTTTATATTGGCATGAAGGTCTTTTGATTTGGGATGGGTTGTAAGCGCATGATAATCGGCAATAAAAAAATAGCAGTTGTTTTCGTTCTGCATCTTCAGAAAATTCCTGATTGCGCCGAAATAATTACCCAGGTGCAGATTACCCGTCGACCTAATACCACTAACAACTGTCTCCATTGTATTTAAATATGATAAAAATTAACCGCAAAACTAATAAAAAGGCACAAACGCACAAAGACCCGCTTCTGCAAAGATATTATAGTGATCAAAAAACTCCGCAGTTCAAAGGGCCTTTACTCCATTGAGCCATTTTTTATTACCTTTGCGGCATTAAATAATCCATGGTCATGGAATCGACACGACAGAAAAAAGTATCAAGGCTTATTCAGAAAGAAATGGCTGATATCTTTCTAAAAAGGGGCAGTGAGTATGCTCATGGCAAACTTGTTTCTATAACCAGGGTAAGAGTAAGTCCCGACCTTTCTTTTGCAAAAGTATATATCAGTATCTTCCCGACTGAAAATCAGAACTTGACGTTTTCAGCCATCCAGGATCATACCTCTACGTTAAGATATGAACTTGGGCAAAGGATCAGGACACAGCTTCGTGTGGTTCCCGAAATTGTTTTCCTCATAGATGACAGTCTCGACTATATAGATAAAATAGACAAATTGCTGAATACCTGATTTTATGCAATACGAACCAATAAAAAGGTCACTCGGCAGGTTTTTTGACCGGTCGGGGTTTATGAGAAAAACCCTGTATTTCCTGCTTGATCTGCTTCTTCTGCGTACCTGGCATGTAAAAAAGGCTCTTCGAAAGGTTGCCAGGGAATACCGCGGTCCGGCTGATATACTTGATGCAGGATCAGGATTCGGACAGTACACCTGGAGAATGAGCAGGATGAACAGTCAATGGCGTATCAAGGCTGTTGACATAAACAGTGAACAGATTAACGACTGTACCAGGTTCTTTGATAAAGCAGGTGTATCAGACAGGGTGACGTTTGAGACGCTGGATCTTACGAAGCTTGAAGAATCTGACCGTTACAACATAATTCTGTCAGTTGACGTGATGGAACATATAGAAAATGACCTGATAGTCTTTCGTAACTTTTTCAACTCGCTTAAAGACAATGGCATCCTTCTCATTTCCACTCCATCCGACAAAGGAGGATCTGATGTTCATGATGAAACTGAAGAATCATTTATTGATGAACATGTAAGGGATGGCTATGGTATTGAGGATATATCACAGAAACTGAAAAGTGCGGGTTTCAGAAATATAAGGGTATCATACACATATGGAAAACCTGGTAATATATCCTGGCGACTTTCCATGAAATACCCGATAAAAATGCTCAATAAATCATACCTGTTCTTTATCCTTCTCCCTTTCTATTACCTGGTCACTTTCCCTGTTTCAGTAGTACTTAACATTTTTGATCTCAGACTGACGCATAAATCAGGAACCGGGCTCCTTGTCACAGCAAGAAAATAAGCATAGTGAAGCTCTCTTTATATATCGCTAAAAGGTATCTCTTCGCAAAGAAATCGCGGAATGCCATAAATGTCATATCTGCTGTTTCTGTTGCAGGAGTCACTGTCGGAACCATGGCACTGATCATCATCCTTTCTGTCTTTAACGGACTCGAGACCATGGTCACATCAATATTCAACACCTTTGATCCCGACCTTAAGATCACTGCTGCTGAAGGTAAAACATTTGTTCCCGATACAACCGACCTGAGACTTCTTGGAAATGTGAAAGGAGTATCATGCTATTCAGAAACACTTGAAGAGAATGCCCTTCTTAAATATGGCGACAGGCAATATATTGCAACGATTAAAGGTGTTGACAGCAGCTATGCCAGTGTCACCAGTATCGACAGTTCGATGTGGGAAGGAGAATTTGTACTTTATAATGATAAGGGAAGGCCATATGCAGTTCCGGGTATTGGTGTTGCTCAGTACCTTAACATAAGGATCAATTTTATAACTCCCCTTGCTGTCATTTTCCCAAACAGATCGGCAAATGATGCTATCAGTCCTGAAGATGCCCTCACCAGGAAATATATATACCCTTCCGGGATCTTTGAGGTTGAAAAGGAATATGATTCGAAATATGTTTATGTCCCAATTAATTTTGCCAGGGAAGTGACTCAGATAGACAGCGGTATATCAGCGATTGAGATAAAGTTCACAAAGAATGCTGATCCTGAACGGGTCGAGAAAGAGGTAGCAGGGATATTCGGGGAAAAATATGTAGTGCAGAACCGATATGAACAACAGGAGATATTTTATAAGGTAATGAAGTCGGAACGTCTTGCGATCTTTTTCATTCTTACCCTGATCCTTATTATTGCCTCTTTTAATATTATCGGTTCTCTCACCATGCTTATCATTGAGAAGGAAAGAGATGTGGAAATTCTTAAGAGCCTGGGGGCGGACAATAAGCTGATCAAGAAAATATTTATTCTTGAAGGATGGCTGATATCCATCTTCGGGGCTTTTGCAGGTGTTATCCTCGGATTCCTGATCTGCTGGGTCCAGCAGAGATACGGCCTGGTAAGGCTTCACAGCGAATCCCTGATAATGGATTCATATCCTGTGGTACTGAAACTTAAGGATTTTATAATAGTTCCTGTTACGGTATTGACTATCGGTTACTGGGCGGCATGGTATCCAGTCAGGTTCCTTACCAAGAAATTCCTTAGTAAGGACGTCTGATAATAAGTATATTTACAACTGTTAATGAACTCCAATAATATCAATAGGGAAAAGAGGATAAATGAACGGAATCATGACAAGGGTTAAATCATTAATTATCATTCTGTTGCTTTTTACTGCAGCGGCATGTTCAAGCCGGAAGAACAAGCTTGACCGGAATGATTTGATCCCAGAGAAAGACATGATCTCTATCATAAAGGATATCTATCTGACCAACGGTCTTCTTAATCTTCCCGTAGTGCATAACTGGTATATTCCTCCCGATTCATTATCGACCTACCGGGATGTTATAGGCAAATATGGCTACACAAAGCAAGCCATGGATCAAACCCTTAAATATTATTTTGTCAGGGAGCCAAAAGAACTGGTTAAGATATACGACCAGGTACTGGGCCAGTTGAGTGTACTGGATTCACGGATTGAAAAATCCCTTAACCAGGAGGAAGCAAGGGCGGCAAACTACTGGAAAGGAGATGATCCGGTGCTTTATCCTCCTGTGGACAGGGGAGACTCAACATATTTCAGTGTAATAATAAAGCCCGGAACTTATAATTTCGCCTATACACTTACCCTGTTCCCCGATGACTATTCCTTTAATCCGCATATGAGCGCATGGTATTTCCATCGGGACAGTGTAGGAACCGGGAAGATGCACTTTATCGATACACCCTGTTATATTAAGGATGGATTGCCTCATGCCTATGTCAATAAAATAATAATTCCCGGTAGAGCCTTTATTGTCCTGCAAGGGTACATCTACAATTTTGAGAATTACCCTCCGGAGTTTAACAAACACCTGAGGATTGAGAAAATAACTTTCCTGCCTGCAAGATAATAATGAGACGCATCTCTGCACAGTACATAATAACCAATTCAGGCCCCCCGCTGAAAAGGGCTGTCATCAACACTGACGATGACGGTACAATAACCGGTGTCGAGGATAACGATGGTAAACCTGATGAAACACGGCATGTTGAATTTTACAACGGTGTTATCATTCCGGGATTTGTCAACTGCCACTGTCATCTCGAGCTTTCTCACCTTAAAAATATGATCCGGAGGGATAGCGGGTTGGGCAATTTCGTTGAACAGGTAAGAAGTATTCGCGAAATAAATACAGAAATGATCATTAGGTCAGCACGTGAAGCAGATGATGATATGTACAGGGCCGGAATCGCTTTATGTGCGGATATTTGCAATACAACCGATACATTCGGAATAAAACAGAACAGCAAAATAAACTATTATAACTTTCTTGAAGTTTTCGGCATTGATCCGGCCAGGGCCCGGCGGAGACTGGATGAGATTCTGGGGGTGGCAGAAAAAGCAAAAGAGATGGGACTTCCATATTCCCTTGTCCCTCATGCAACCTATTCAATGTCAGGTGAGTTGCTGGGGCTGCTGCGGGACCATACTGAAACCAACAGGATTACATCAATCCATTTTATGGAAAGTCGTGATGAATCTGATTTTCTCTCGCAACATTCCGGTAACCTGGCTTCGGCATATAAAAGATCGGGATTGTTGCCTGAAAAAATTGACACGGCAGGGAGCCATGCCAGGATAGTGCTTGAGGAAGTAACACCTTCAGGTAACCTTATACTTGTTCACAACACTTTTGCTGACAGGGAAACAGTTCAAAAAGTCAGGAAAAGAGGTAATACATGGTGGTGCCTGTGTCCCGGATCAAACAAATTTATAGAGAATGCCGTACCTCCTGCCGACATGCTGCTTGAAGAAGGATGCAGGATTGTAGTCGGGACAGACAGTCTGGCATCAAACACCAGGCTTGATATTCTATCTGAATTACAGCTGTTGCAGGGAGCCTTCCCGGATCTGAGTATTGAGGAACTGGTCTCATGGGCTACCATAAATGGTGCCGAAGCTCTCGGCAAAGATGATGAGTTCGGCAGACTTGAAAAAGGGAAAAAGCCAGGCCTGCTGTTGCTCGAAAATGTTGACCTGCTGAACATGAAACTTCTTCATGATACAACAGTAACACGACTTGCATAGATCGGTATAACAAATTTGAATAGTAAGGGAAATATACTCATCTGCCCTCTTGAATGGGGACTGGGCCATGCTGCCCGGATGATTCCTGTGGCCAGGGAATTGCTTTCCAGTGGATATAATATCATTATAGGATCAGGAGAAGAACATCTCGCAATGTTCAGGGAAGAATTCCCCAATATAAACTGTCTGTCTTTCCCGGGATTCAGGACCGGGTACTCCCGGTTTCTTCCGCAATACCTTTATATGCTGCTTAAGCTGCCACTGTTGCTTTACCATTCCGCAAAGGAACACCGTATGCTAAAAAAGATCATCCTGGACAATGATATTGACATTGTGATCAGCGATAACCGTTTCGGTCTGTGGAATAATGATATTATGTCCGTTTATGTTACACATATGCCCAGGATACCATTCCCACGGCTTTTCAGATCCGTGGAATTTATAGGTGTACTTTTACACAGGGCAGTAATAAAAAAATATACATTGTGTTTAATTCCCGACGTGCCTGGCAGTGAAAATCTCTCAGGCAGGCTATCCCACAATATTCGCCTTCCGGGAAATGTAAGGTATACAGGTATCCTGTCAAGATTTATGCATGGAGATAATGAGATAATAACCTATCCCGAAATGCATAACACGGTAATACTGTCAGGGCCGGAGCCTCAAAGAACGATGCTGAAGAATAAGCTGATAGCTATTTTCGGAGATGACAGGGAGAAATTTGTTTTCTTCGAGGGGAAACCACAGTTGTTATCGAGGGAAAAGCATGAATCAGGAAATATGGTCTTTTATAACCATCTTCCGGCACAACTCATGAAACAGATGGTGAGGGGCAGTAAAAGTATTATCTGCCGACCGGGGTATTCAACCCTTATGGACCTTGTAACCATAAACTGCAGTGCTCTTGTTATACCTACACCGGGCCAGACTGAGCAGGAATACCTTGCCCGGTATCTTGCCAGCAAAGGATGGTTCAGCACTGTGTCGCAACGGGAAATAGACAACAGTACCTTATTACCAGCAAACAGTCCCCGGTGGACTGCCTCGATCATTACTGAAAGCAGGATCTTACTTGGCAAAGCCCTGGAAGAAATATCAGATTACCGTCATAAAGAGAAATAAACCTGCGAAACCAGTCATTAGCCCGAACCATACCTGTTTAGGATTGTGATATTCGAGACGTAACCTGGAAAACATTACAAGAGAGCCTGTTAAAACTGTAGCTATAAGGTACCAGACAAGAGGTGTATACATCCTGAAAGATAAAACAAGAACAAGAGCTATAAGGGCTCCGGCTGCTATAGAGTGCAGCGATATCTTCCACCAGAAGTTAATGATAAGGGCCAGCAGGGACAGGAAAAACCCGGCATAAGTAAAAAACTTCAGGAATATTGGAATGGGAAGACGAAAGACAATATATGAGCTGGTTGCATAAAGAACTGTAGCCAGTATCAATGGCACTTTTCTTTCCTTTCTTTTATCCACAGTCCAGGTGGTAATTACCTTCCTGTTCATCAGGAAAGGCATCAGGGAAAGAGGAAGGAATACGTTATTTACGATTACTATCATCAACAGGAGTTTCTTGATATCATAAGGCATATAGCCAAAGAGTGTGGGTGCCGAGAAGATTATAAGGAAACCGTAAACAGGCATCAGCAAAGGATGAAACAGTACGGAGATAATTCTTGCAACTCTTATGGATATATCTTTTTTTTCGCTATTATTCATCATCTTTCTATTCTGTTTTGGATTAATGATTTATTATACTTTCCTCCTGTTATGCAACATCTAAATTTCCCTTCTTAGCCTGGCTACCGGGATATTAAGCTGTTCACGATATTTGGCCACTGTCCGCCGCGCAATCTGGTAGCCTTTTTCCTGCAATATCTCGGTCAGTCTCTCGTCTGTCAGAGGTTTTCTTTTACGTTCATTATCGATACAATCCTGGAGGATCCTTTTAATCTCACGGGTAGATACCTCCTCTCCACTATCGGTCTGCAGCCCTTCCGAAAAGAAGTACTTCAAAGGAAATATCCCGAAGTGTGTCTGGATATATTTACTATTGGCTACTCTTGATACAGTTGAGATATCGAGACCTGTCATCTCCGCCACATCTTTCAGGATCATGGGTTTCAGATTTGTCTCATCCCCGTCGATAAAATATTCCTGCTGGTATTCCAGTATGGCATTCATTGTCAGCAGCAATGTATTCTGCCTTTGTCTTATGGCGTCAATGAACCATCGTGCCGAGTCTATCTTCTGCTTTACGAACATAACAGCATCCTTCATCTCTTTCTTCTGGTTTTTATCCCTGGAATACGATTGAAGCATTTCGCTGTAAGCAGAACTAAGCCTCAGCTCAGGCAGGTTCCTGGAATTAAGGTGAAGATCGAATCCGTCTTCCGTCAGTTCAAGGATGAAATCCGGTATTATAGGCTGAGAGGATTTGCTGAACGAATCACTGAAGACTCCTCCTGGTTTGGGATTAAGCTTTAGTATCTCATCTATGGCTCCTTTCAGTTCGTCCTCAGTAATTCCCATCCTTGAGACTATTTTGTCATAATGTCTCTTACTGAATTCATCAAAATACTGATCAAGTATTGTGTACGCAACCTGTGCCATCGGATCTGTCTTACCTCCCTTTTCTATCTGAAGCATAAGGCATTCCCTGAGTGTTCTTGCTCCCACACCTGCCGGTTCAAGATCCTGTATTATCTGAAGTATCTCTTCAAGTTCACTTTCCGTTGATTCAATGTTTTGAAGGAAAGCCAGGTCATCAACAATATTAATAAGCTCCCTGCGCAGGTATCCATCCTCGTCAATATTGCCTATGATATACTCACCCAGTATCTTTTGCCTGTCAGTAAGGTCACGCAAGTTAAACTGCGATTCAAGATGTTCATGAAATGAATACCCTACCGAAAAGGGTATCTCGTTACGCTTTTCGTCATCTTTGCTCTGATTCTTTGCCTGAAGACGGTACTCCGGGATGTCATCATCTTCGATATAGTCATCGATTGTGAATTCTTCCCCATCCTGGTCCTGCTCATCGAACTGCTCTTCTTCCGAGGAGTTCATATCATCCTCCTCGTGACCCTCCTCCAGTGCCGGATTCTCTTCCAGTTCCTTTTTTATTCTCTGTTCAATCTGTAAGGTAGGTATCTCCAGCAGTTTTATCATCTGTATCTGCTGAGGCGAAAGCTTCTGAAGCAACTTCTGCTGTAACCTTTGTTTTAACATCCTTACTTATCAAAAAGAGTATTCAAATTCACTTCATCATTAAAACTCAGCGTTCTTCGGGGTTCTGGGAAAAGGTATCACATCCCTTATATTGGCCATACCTGTTACAAAGAGTATCAGTCGTTCAAAGCCCAGGCCGAAACCGCTGTGAGGGGCTGTTCCGAACCTGCGGGTATCGAGGTACCACCACAGATCCCTCTCAGGCAGACCGAGTTCCCTTATCCGTGAAAGAAGCTTATCAAAGTCCTCTTCACGTTGCGATCCTCCGATTATCTCACCTATTCCGGGGAAAAGCACATCCATGGCTCCCACTGTCTTTCCATCATCATTCTGCTTCATATAAAAAGCCTTTATTTCCCTGGGATAATCGATAAGGATTACCGGCCTTTTAAAGTGTTCTTCCACCAGGTAACGCTCGTGTTCAGCCTGCAGATCGCTACCCCAGCCAACCGGATACTCCCATCTTCTTCCAGCTGCCGTGAGTATCGATACAGCTTCAGTATATGTTATGCGGACAAATTTATTGTCAAGAACAAAACGAAGACGGTCGAGCAATCCCTTGTTGATCATTTTATCAAGGAACTGCAGGTCGTTTGTGCAGTTATCAATGGCATACCTGATAAGATACTTCACAAAATCCTCTGCAAGATCCATGTTGTCGTTCAGATCATAAAAAGCCATCTCCGGCTCTATCATCCAAAACTCTGCCAGATGTCTCGGGGTATTTGAGTTCTCAGCCCTGAAGGTCGGCCCGAAAGTATAGATCTCTCCCAGTGCCAGCGCTCCCAGCTCTCCTTCCAGCTGACCCGATACTGTAAGGTTTGTCTCTTTACCGAAAAAATCGTCGTGGAAATCCACCATATTGCCTTCTGTCCGGGGTATATTCCTGAGATCAAGAGTTGTAACATGGAACATCTCACCTGCTCCTTCGGCATCACTCCCCGTAATTATAGGAGTATGAAGGTAATAGAAGCCTTTATCATTAAAATATTTATGAATAGCATAGGCCATGGCATGCCTTATTCTGAATACAGCCCCGAAAGTGTTGGTCCTGAACCTAAGATGAGCATTTTCCCTCAGGAACTCCATCGAATGACCCTTCTTCTGCAGCGGGAAGTTCTCAGCATCACTTCTGCCATATATCTCAATTGAAGAAGCCTGTATCTCTACCGCCTGACCCTGACCCTGCGATTCAACCAGCCTGCCTGTTACAGCTATGCAGGCACCTGTTGTGATATCCTTCAGAAGATCTTCATCAAATGAAGCTGCCTCGGCAACTATCTGTATATTATCTATAGTAGAACCATCATTCAGTGCAATAAATACTATTACTTTGTTTCCCCTCTTGGTCCTGACCCATCCTTTAACCAACACATCCTTACCTTTTTCAGGACTTGTTAAAAGCTGTTTTACCTTAATTCTTTTCATTCTCAATAGATATAATCAATAAAAAACTAGCGTAAAAATAATAAAATGTTAGCCGCTAAGTTCCACTAAATCATCATTATTTTGTTTCCGGGATCTATTTTGTCTTACCTGCTTCCGTTTTCTTACCTCATTATGGCACTGTTTTTGTGCGTTAGGTAGTTCTTTTTCAGCAAATTTGAAGCACATGCATAATATATGTGCCCCTTCAGGAGTTATATGCTTAACATATAGGTATTCGCCATTGTTTGGTTTGAAAATTTATAAATTCTGAATAACTTTGAGTATAAATCGATAACTCTTGACAACTATGGAAGAAAATAAGAAACAAATTGTTGTGACATGGGATTTTACGCCGGTTGCAGAAAATGCCCTTGCTCATGCAGCAAAGATAAGTCGTACGATTAATAACGATATCTGTCTCCTGCATATTGTCAGTCCTGGTATTTCCCCCAAGGAAGAGACCAAAACAAGGATAATAATGAAACAGCTGGCTGAGTCTAATTCACAGAAATACAACATGCCGGTCACCTACCATATTTCTAAAGGCAGTATTTTCAAATCCATAGCTGAATTTGCGAACGAACAGGAAGCCAGCCTTGTTGTCATGGGAACTCATGGCATGAAAGGAATGCAAAAGCTAACGGGAAGCTGGGCACTTAAGGTAATCGTAAAATCAAAGATACCTTTTATTGTCATACAGGATCCTCCTGCCGACCAGGAGAAATACCGCAATATCGTCTTCCCCATTGATTTTAAAACTGAGACTAAGGAAAAGATACAGATGGCGATCTTTATGGGGAAATATTTCGAATCAAAGATACATCTCCTCGTTGGAAAAAGCACCGATAAAGGGCTCCTTAAAAAAATAAACACCAACCTGAACTTCACTATTAAATATTTCATACAGAACAATATAGAGTATGAAATACATAAACTCCCGAAAGGTAATATGGCTGAACAGACTATTGAATTTGCCCAGGAGATAAAGGCTGATCTTATAGTGATTGTTACAACAAAGAATATCACCTTCGCAGACTATATGCTTGGAGCTTCCGAACAACATCTTATTGCAAACAGTTCAAAGATTCCCGTGTGCTGCGTTAATCCCAAAGCTTCTTTTTCCAATGTGAGCCAGTTCATGGGTGGCTGGGGAGCTTAGGAGGAACCAGCCAGGTTGCAAATATTGCTACTAATAACGTGACAAGGAAGGTAGTAAGGCGGGCAGGTACCCCTTTCTGGGTATATGCCGTAATGATAACGGATATCCTTTTATCCGTGGCCGGTTCGTTAAGAATTTCGCTTATTTTTGATTCGAAATGAGATTCACTGATGTACCTGGTTCCCACAGAGTTCAGGAGCGTGTTCATTTCATCCCTGCTGATAACATTCTGATCAACGAGGAAATCCGTTTTTTCTCTGGTTATCCTGTAATGTTGCTCAAAACCCCCGCTTATCCAGAAAATGGTAAACACTATTCCTGTTATTACCGTTATTACTGCAGCCCTGCCGTGGTATCTTTTCCAGAAAAGGGTAAAAAGGATAACGACCGAAAAAGTGCAGCCAATACCTGCCCATACATAGCTTACCAGGGTGAAGATGAGCTTCGAAGGCGACAGGTACGATAGAATAAGAGCTACGACAGCAAGTATTGCGGTGATTATCCGGTGCCTCTTTAATATACTCCTTCCCTCCTTACTGCCTTTATTACTGAACATACTCTCCGAGAGTTCTGTAGCTGAAAGTATCAGCAATGAATCAGCTGTGGAGATCATAGCAGCTATTGCCCCGGTAATAAGAAGTGCTGCAATTACCGGCGGGAAAAGCTTAAGGATGACCCTGGGCATCACGTATTCAGGATCGCTCAAACCGGCCGGGCCAAAAATGGCTATTCCTATCCATCCCAGTGAAAGAGCTCCTATATAGGCTATTATCGTCCATGCTATACCAATATTCCGGGCTTTCTTTGCCTGGCGCGCATCGCTGATAGCCATAAACCTGAGACTTAACTGGGGCTGACCTCCAAGATAACCGAAAAACCAGCTGAATCCTCCCGTTATTATAAGGCCGGCTCCAAATCCCCTGGCAGCCCCCGTTAATGAATTGTAACTGTCGCCCGACTTAATGAGTGCCTCATGTATACCCGAAGCATATGTATCAGGATTATGAAAGATGAAAAACAGTCCCACCAGGGGTCCTGCAATTAGTGTTATGATCATCAGGATTGCCTGTACCACATCGGTGTAAACCACACTCCTGAAACCACCATACACCGTATAAGGGACAATGACACCTGCAGTGATAAGCACTCCCAGCCCGGGCTTAAGTCCGAAAAGAGTATGAAGGGTCTTACCCCCGCCGAGGAACTGTGCACCTACATAGAAAAAGAAAAAGAACACTATAGCCATACTGGAGATCATCCTTAACCATCTGCCCGTTTCACCATGTTTTGCTGCGATATATTCTGTAAATGTTGAAACATTGTATTTCTCTGCTTCATCCCTTAGTCTCCATGCAAGGAATGCCCATGCCGCTATGATACCGGCCACACATCCTATTGCCGTCCATACCTCAGTCAATCCCATGGCATAGGCTGCACCGGGAAGGCCAAGTAATGCCCATGAAGACTCTCCTGTGGCTCTTTCCGATAAAGCAGCTACCCAGCCCGGCAACTTCCTTCCGGCAATAGCATAATCACTTCCTGTCCTTACCTTTCTCCCCTGGAAAATACCCCATGATACAAGAAGAGTAATGTACACTGCCATTACTATAATGATCAGAACCTGGTTCTCCATTTTCCCGGACTTGTTTGGTGATATTCAAATTTAACAAAATATGTGATTGCAGAAGCCATGGCAATGATATATCTTAGCACCGGTAACAGATTGAAAGGGAAAGATAATGTCTATAGTAGTACAGGGTGTTACAAAGTTGTATGGTGAACAGAAAGCACTTGATAATGTTTCTTTTCACGTTGAGACAGGAACCATTGTAGGGTTCCTTGGTCCCAACGGAGCCGGGAAATCGACAATGATGAAGATCATTACCGGTTTTATTCCTCCCACCACAGGAAAAGTACTGGTCAACGATCTGCCGGTGGAAACGGATAATACTGAGGTGAAAAAGCAGATAGGCTATCTTCCCGAAAACAATCCCCTGTATCCTGAGATGTATGTCAGGGAATATCTCGGGTTTGTTGCATCAATATACAATACGGGAATACCAAAGAATAAACTTATCGATAACGTCGTTGAAATGACAGGCCTGGCTCCGGAACAGAAAAAGAAGATCGGGGCCCTGTCAAAAGGCTTCAGGCAGAGAGTAGGCCTGGCACAGGCACTGATAAATAACCCGGAAGTCCTGGTGTTTGATGAGGCAACATCAGGACTGGACCCGAACCAGATTGTTGAGATCAGGAACCTGATAAGAGAAGCAGGACGCGAAAAAACAGTATTACTGTCAACACATATTATGCAGGAGGTGGAGGCAATATGTGACAGGGTTATAATAATTAACAGGGGAGTAATAGTGGCCGATGAAGAAAAAAGCAATATATATACCAAGTTCCGCCATCCGGTCCAGACTATAAGGGTTGAATTCGACAAACAGGTCAGTAAAAAAGATCTTGAGACAATAAACAATGTAAAGCTTGCCAGGAACATAAAAGATAATCTCTGGATCCTTGAAGCCGGCAGCAGCGACGACATTCGTCCCGCCCTATTTCAATTCGCTGTCAGTAACTCATTAACTGTCCTTTCACTGCAGGAACAGGAAAATAATCTTGAGGAAGTTTTCAGGCAACTGACAGGATCATAATCTATTTGCAAATACTGATTTTTTTTATTTTTTTTGTATCATATTTTTAGTGGAAAGATTTGTGCTGATTGCAACCACGGGAAAAAATGCTAAAACGCCTGCATTCCGCATTTACAATCAACCAATCTTCCTTATAATTGTTAAATAATCAATTAATAATTGAAACATGGGATATTTATTTACATCCGAATCAGTATCGGAAGGACATCCTGATAAGGTAGCCGACCAGATATCAGACGCTTTACTCGATGAATTTCTCAGATGGGATCCGGAATCAAAGGTTGCCTGCGAGACCTTCGTGACCACAGGTCTTGTAGTATGCGGAGGCGAAGTACGAACTGAAGGATGGGTGGATGTACAGGAGACTGCTCGCCGTGTTATCCGTAACATTGGTTACACGAAGGCCGAATACCGTTTCGACTGCGACTCTTGCGGTGTCATCTCTACCATTCATGAACAATCAAGTGATATACGCCAGGGTGTCGAACGTGCAAAACCCGAGGAACAGGGTGCAGGCGACCAGGGTATGATGTTCGGTTATGCTAACCGGGAAATGGATAATTATATGCCTCTTACAATAGAACTGGCTCACAGGCTTCTCCAGGAGCTGGCTGCAATAAGAAGGGAAGGAAAACAGATGAAATATCTTCGTCCCGACAGTAAATCGCAGGTAACGGTGGAATATGATGATATCAACACCCCGGTAAGAATAGATACTATTGTCATAAGTACCCAGCATGACGAGTTCGTATTGCCTGAGAATGGTTCACATAAAGCTGAACAGAAGGCTGAGAAGGAAATGCAGCAAAGGATAAAAGAAGATATCCGTAATATCCTGATCCCAAGGGTTAAGAAGAACCTTCCTGCGAGGATCTGCAAGCTTTTTACAGATGATGTTAAACTCCTTGTAAACCCTACAGGTAAATTTGTGATCGGTGGACCTCACGGAGATACAGGACTAACAGGAAGAAAGATCATTGTGGATACATATGGCGGACACGGAGCACATGGTGGGGGTGCCTTCTCAGGAAAAGACTCATCTAAAGTGGACAGATCTGCAGCTTATGCAGCCCGGCATATTGCCAAAAACCTGGTTGCAGCAGGTGTGGCCGACCAGGCCCTGATACAGGTAGCTTATGCTATCGGAGTGGCCGATCCTGTAGGCCTGTTTGTAAATACTTACGGTACTGCCAGGGTCAGGAACAGCAACGGGAGTACGCTTTCTGACGGAGAGATAGCCTCAAAGCTTAAGAACATATTCGATATGCGTCCATACGCAATCGTGGAAAGATTTGGCCTTAAAGATCCATTATTCAGTCCGACTGCATCATATGGTCACTTCGGGAGGGATCCCTTCACCGGTGAGGTTGATGTTTATTATGAAGTTGCAGGCAGTAAGCAAAAAACGATCAATGGTAACGGGAAGAAGGCATGGACCAAGAAAGTTGAGTTCTTTACCTGGGAGAAGCTTGATTATGTCGACAAGATAAAAGCTGCCTTTAACCTGTAAGATTAAAAGGAAGCCTTGACAATACGGGCAATGTTATCGGAACGACCCAGTGTATAATAATGTACACCCGGCACCTTTTCCCTTATAAGCTCTTTTGATTGCACCGTAGCCCATTCAATACCAACCTCTCTGGCTTCTTTATCATCCTTGCATCTCTTGACAGCCGAAACAAGATCGTTAGGAAGATCAATATGAAAAGCCTGTGGCAGCAGGTTGATATCATTAAGTGCTGATATGGGTTTGATACCAGCTATGATGGGAACTGTAATGCCCGCCTGTATGCAAGCTTCACGGAACTGCAGGAACTTACTGTTATCGAAGAACATCTGTGTGACAACATAATCGGCTCCTGCATCCACCTTAAGCTTCAGGTTCTCAATATCCACCTGCATGTTAGGAGCCTCAAAATGTTTTTCCGGGTAGCCCGCTACACCAATACAAAATCCGCTTGGTGAAGAATTTGTAAGTGAAGCACCAAGGTATTCGCCCTTATTCATATTAACGATCTGCCTGACAAGCTCATATGTATATGAATGCCCGTCTTTCTCAGGAATAAAACGACGCGACCCCTTTGGTGGATCCCCGCGTAATGCCAGTACATCATTTATGCCCAGAAAATTCATTTCGATAAGAGCATTCTCCGTTTCTTCCTTTGAAAAACCTCCGCAGAGAATATGAGGGACAACCGTAATATTGTACTTATATTTAACGGCGGCAGCAAGAGCTATTGTACCCGGCCGTATTCTGACAACCTTTTTTTCAATGGATCCGTCTGACCTTTCAACATAGGATATTTCATTCCTGTGGGATGTGAAGTTAATGTAAGCAGGATCAAACTCAATAAGTCTGTCAATGGCAGCATATATCCTGTCAATACTGTGTCCCTTCAGCGGCGGAAGCAACTCAAAAGTGAACAACGGGCTCCTGGCATTCCTGATCTTATCTGTTACGCTCATTATTCGTATGTCATAAATTTGGGGCAAGCCATCCGGCCGCTTCTTCCAATGTCATGTTTTTTCTCTTTGCATAGTCTTCAAGCTGATCTCTGCCTATCTTACCTATGTTAAAATAAGACGAATCCGGGTGAGAGAAGACATACGCACTAACTGTTGCTGCCGGGACCATGGCAAAATTCTCGGTCAGGCCGGCTCCGATATTCTCTTCAGCATTCAACAGGTCAAAGATAACCCTTTTCTCTGTATGATCAGGACATGCAGGATATCCGGGAGCCGGTCTTATTCCCCTGTATTTCGATTTTAGAAGGTCGTCTGTCGTCAGATCCTGTTCAGTGGCATACCCCCAGTAGTCGCGCCTGATGACCGCATGAAGCCATTCAGCTGCAGCCTCTGCGAGCCTGTCGCTCAGTATCCTGATCATTATTGTGGCATAATCGTCATCCCCGAATTCCTTCATTGCTTCCTCATTAAGGAAAGCTGACACCACGAATGCACCGATGTGATCAGTCTGACCGTCCGATCCGGGCACAATGTAATCGGAGAGTGAAAGGTTGGGGACTCCTTTTTCTTTCATCTCCTGGTTCCTGAGAAACCTGAAGGTTGTTAAAGGTTCCTTCCCTCCTTCAGCGGGTAAAACCTTAACATCATCACCATCGGAGAGGGCAGGAAAGAGACCAAAGACAGCTTTGGCTTCAATAATCCGTTTATTCTTTATCTTCCCGATGTATTCCTTCGCATCATTGAACAGTTTGCGAGCCTCTTCTCCTTTTACCGGATCATCAAAGATTGCCGGGTATTTGCCCGGGACCTTCCATGAAAAAAAGAAAAAGGTCCAGTCAATATAGCTTATCAGCACATCCAGGTCAATATCATGTAAAACATGTACACCGGGTTTTGCCGGTACCGGCAGGGTAATCCTGTCCCAGTCTGTAACAAGCCTGTTCTTCCTTGCCTCATCAAGAGAGAGAAGGTTCCTTTCCGTTTGTTTTCTGTCATGCTCTTCATGCATCCTTGTGTATTTATCCCGTACCGATAAGGCATAATCGTTGTTGCCTTCCTGCAGCAATGAGGAAATAACTCCTGCTGCCTTCGAAGCATCTTTTACATGAACAACAGGAGCCGAATAAGCCGGTGCTATTTTAACAGCAGCATGTATCTCTGATGTTGTTGCCCCGCCTATC
>Ga0307440_1000390_pt1 | contig 21612 bp, 13 predicted proteins | sample SalMarWE160410MG_FD_202150 | JGI IMG/M metagenome (GOLD analysis project Ga0307440, IMG submission 202150) | Salt marsh sediment microbial communities from the Plum Island Ecosystem LTER, Massachusetts, United States - WE1604-10 | ecosystem: Environmental > Aquatic > Marine > Intertidal zone >... | reverse complement strand
AGTGTCAAGGTGCCGGACACGGGACCCGTGGAAAGCCGTGAGGATGTGGCCGGAGCCCTCCTTGAAAAGTCATATCTTTACGAAAAGGTGGTGGGGCTGATGGATGCCGCGTTCAATTCCTTCATCGGGCACCGGGTGTCCAATCATTGGAAGGATTCCGTGGCACCGGGCATACGACAATGGATATCCCAAACGTGAACAAAGGGTAGATGATGAAGATCTCATTCAACAGGAACGAGCTTGTCGATGTATTGTCCAAGGTTCAGGGATTGACCGGGCGCAAGAGCAACCTGGCCATTACCGAGACCGTACTGATAAAAGCCCTGGATTCGGGTATCACCCTGATGGCGACGGACCTGGAAACCGGCTTCGAGGGGAGCTATCCGGCGGAGGTGGAAACCGAGGGGATCATCGCCATCAATGCCAAAAAATTATATGAAATCGTAAGGGACTATCCCAATGAGACCCTGGCCTTGAACGAGGCGGACAATCGCTGGCTCGAAATCGGCGATCGGAAGGTATTTTATCATATCGTGGGGATGAATCCAGATGATTTTCCGGATGTTCCCCAGGTGGAAGAGGTCCCCTTCTTCGAGGTGGATTCACGAAAACTGAAGGGGATGATCGAAAAGGTGTTGATTGTGGGCGGCAGCTCCGATGAGAAGCGGGCCCACATGCTCGGGGTCTATTTCGAGAGACTGACCGATGGGGATCAAAAGCTGATCCGAATGGTTTCCACGGACGGAAGCCGCCTCAGTCTGGCCGATTACCGATTCGCGTCCGATTTTGATCTGCCGGAGGGTCCGGGCGTTCTCATCCCTAAAAAAGCCCTCCAGGAGATAAACCGATTCCTGGAGCCCGTTGGAAATGTCCGGATCGGTGTCAAGGACAATCATCTGGTGGTGAAGAAGGAGGCGGAAACCATCATCGTTCGGCTCCTGGAAGGTGCATTTCCAAAATATGCTGAAATTATCGACCGACAGGACGGGTACATCATCGCCGTTGAAAAGAGCAACTTTCTCATGACCCTCAAACGGATGTCAATCCTCGCTTCGGACGATTACAGGGCCGCCATTTTCGATTTTTCCGCCAGCCTGCTGTCCATATCCGCCGCCAACCCGGCACTCGGGGATTCCAAGGAGGATATGGAGATCGAATACGAGGGCCAAAGCATGAAGATCGCCTTTAATCCGAGATATTTTATCGATACGGTGAATGTGGTCAAGGGCGATACGGTGCTTCTCTATCTTTCCGCTGAGAACCGTCCCTGTCTGGTTTTCGACAGGGATGACGACAGCTTCCTAAGTGCGATTATGCCAATGAGAGTGTGATGGAAAATATATACGACGAAAGCAGCATCGATGTACTCGAAGGGCTTGAACCGGTACGGCTGCGGCCCTCCATGTATATCGGAAATGTGGATGTGGCCGGGCTTCATCACCTGGTCTACGAGGTGGTGGACAACAGTATCGACGAAGCCATGGCCGGGTACTGCGACACGGTGAAAGTGGCCGTCCACACCGACGGGAGCGTGAGCGTAGAGGACAACGGCCGCGGGATCCCCGTGGGAATCCACAAGACAGAAAAGGTGCCGGCCGTGGAGGTGGTGCTTACTAAATTGCACGCCGGCGGAAAATTCGACAATGACTCCTACAAAGTTTCCGGCGGGCTTCACGGCGTGGGGGTTTCGGTGGTTAACGCCCTGTCCGTAGAACTGATGGTGGAAATCTATCAGAACGGGAAAACCTATCATCAAACCTATTCCCGGGGCATCAAGACAAGCGAATTGGCCGTTACCGGCAGCACCGAGAAACGCGGGACCTCCATTCGTTTCCGGCCGGATGCGGATATCTTCAACACCGTGGAGTTCAATTTCGACACCCTCTGCCGACGAATGCGGGAACTTGCCTTTTTGAACCGCGGCGTCAAAATCATCATCGAGGACGAGCGCAATGACGATAAAAAGGAGTTTTGCTATGACGGCGGCATCGTCTCCTTCGTTGAATATCTCAACCGTCATCATTCCCCCCTTCACGAGCCAGTGTTCATCGAGGGGGTGAAAAATGGCGTTCAAATCGAGGTGGCCATCCAGTATAACAGCACCTATGCGGAAAAAATATTTTCATTTGCCAACAATATCAATACGGTCGAGGGGGGCTTTCACCTGATCGGCTTCAAGTCGGCTCTGACACGGGCCATGAACCAGTACGCCATCAACGGCAGCGCACCCAAGAACCTGCCGTCCAAAATCAGCGGCGAGGACGTCCGGGAGGGGCTTACCGCCGTTATCAGCGTTCGTATCAAGAATCCCCAGTTCGAGGGACAGACCAAGACCAAGCTCGGTAACAGCGATGTGAAGGGGCTGGTGGAGTCTCTGGTAAACGAGAAACTCGGTATTTTTCTTGAAGAAAATCCAGCCGTCGCCAAGCGAATCATGGCCAAGGCCGTGGATGCGGCCCGGGCCAGGGACGCGGCCCGGCGAGCCAGGGAGTTGGCCCGAAAACAGGGCACCTTCGTGGATGCCAGCCTCCCGGGCAAACTGGCCGAATGTCAGGAAACCGATCCGCGGCAGCGTGAGCTCTTCCTGGTGGAGGGGGATTCGGCCGGTGGCAGTGCCAAGCAGGGAAGGGACCGCAAATTCCAGGCCATCCTGCCCCTGAAGGGCAAGATCCTAAATGTGGAAAAGGCCCGGTTCGACAAGATTCTCTCCAGCGAGGAGATCAAGAATATCATTACGGCACTGGGAACCGGGGCAGGTGGCGAGGACTATGATATCGATCGGATCCGGTATCAAAAGGTGATCATCATGACCGACGCGGACGTGGACGGCTCCCACATCCGCACCCTGCTGCTGACCTTTTTTTACCGGCAGATGACGGAGATCGTGGATAAGGGGTATCTCTATATCGCCCAGCCCCCCCTGCTGAAGGTCGGAAAGGGCAAGAGCGAATTTTATCTGAGAGACGAAAATGAGTTGAATGAGTACATTTTGAAGCGGATCAGTGAGAGAAAGGTTATTCAGTCGGCCGGTGATATCGGCCCATTGCAGGACGCGTCCCTCTTTGAATTCGTCCGGGATCTGTCCGAGTATTTCAAATTGATGGACCGGCTGTTTCAGCGGGGAATCCCCCAGGATCTCACTGAAATTCTCATTCGGGAGGGAGTTTCGAGCCCGGAATATCTCATGGACCGGGAAAAGATGGAGCACCTTCGCGGGAAGTTGATGGAGATCGGCTATGGGATGAGTCAACTGACCTGGCAGGAGGAGAAGCAGGTCTTTGAAATGCTGGCCACGGTGCCGGCCAAGAAGGACGTGATCGACGCGGATCTGGGAGGCGAAAGACAGGTGATCAAAATTCGCAGAGGTCTTGTGATGTCCAAGAATTACCAGAAGGTTACACTCCTGAATGGTAAATTGGCCCAATATGACTTCCCGCCCTTTACGGTTTCCAACAAGGACAATCCGGAAACGGTCACAACGCTTTCGAACAAGAAGGAGCTGTTGCAGCATATCCTGGAGGAATCCAGAAAAGGCCTTTCCATCCAGCGATACAAGGGCCTCGGTGAGATGAATCCCGATCAGCTGTGGCGAACCACCATGGATCCGAAAAGACGGAACCTGCTACAGGTGAAGGTGGAGGACGCAGTGGAGGCCGATGCCATTTTCACTGTCCTGATGGGCGACGAGGTGGTACCGAGGAGGGATTTTATCCAGAGTCATGCCCTTGAGGTCAGTGTGCTGGATATATAGGGCCCATACTAATATTCGATGCTGCCGGGGGTCCTTGGAAAGGCGATAACATCCCGGATGTTGCGGATGCCCGTGACGAGCATGAGGAGCCGCTCGAAACCCAGACCGAATCCGCTGTGAACCACGCTGCCAAAACGCCTGGAATCGAGATACCACCAGTACCTGTCCGCCTGTAGGCCCATCTGCCGCATTCGTTGCTCAAGAACCGCCAGGCGCTCCTCACGTTGGCTGCCGCCGATGATCTCTCCGATGCCGGGCACCAGCACATCCATGGCTGCTACGGTCTTGCCGTCGTCGTTGATCCGCATGTAGAAGGGTTTGATGGTCTGGGGGTAATCGTAGACGATGACGGGCACCCCGAAGTGTTGGGTCAGATAATTCTCATGTTCGCTCTGCAGATCGGTGCCAAAGGATACGGCATAGGTGAACCCATGGGACGAGGATTCGAGGATCCCGATGGCGTCCGTATAGGTGAGGCGGACAAAATCGTTTCCCGCAATCCCCTCCAGCGTTCGTAAGAGGGTCTTATCCACAAATCTGGCGAAAAGATCGATATCCCGGCGGCATTCCGTCAGGGAAAAGGTCACGAGATGGCGAACCATCTCTTCGGCCAGGTCCATATCCCCCACCAAATCGCAGAAGGCCATCTCCGGCTCCACCATCCAGAATTCGGCCGCATGGCGCCGGGTATTTGAATTCTCGGCCCGAAAGGTCGGCCCGAAGGTATACACATCCCCCAGGGCCAGGGAGAACATCTCGGCAGTCAGCTGACCGGAGACTGTCAGATTTGACGGGCTGCCGAAAAAGTCCTGACTGTAGTCGGTCGGCTGAACCGGATCGATGGTGGTGACCCGGAACATCTGGCCTGCCCCCTCGCAATCCGAAGCCGTGATGATCGGCGTGTGAAGGTAGTGAAAACCCCTTTCCCTGAAGAAATGGTGGATGGCCCAGGAAAGATCCGAGCGGATGCGAAAGGTGGCGCCGTACTTGTTGGTCCTGGGCCTCAGATGGGCGATGGTGCGCAGGTATTCGTCCGTATGCCGCTTCTTTTGCAGGGGGTAGCTTTCTGGTGCATTGGAAAGGATATCGATGGCACTGGCCTTAAGTTCCCACCGCTGACCCTTGCCCTCGGAGGCCGTAAGTTCTCCGGTCACCGCCAGGGCCGATCCGAGGCTGAGTCGGCGAATTTCCGGGTAGTTGTCCAGAGAGCTATCGGCGATGATCTGCAGATTCTCCAGGCAGGACCCGTCGTTGAGCTCGATAAAGGAAAAGTCCTTTGAATCCCTTCGGGTTCGAACCCAGCCCTTCACGAGCACGCCGGTGACGGGCGCTGTTTGGGAGAGGAGCTTGTCAATCTTGATCCGCTGCATCGGTTCTTCTCCATCACCCTCCCCGCTTCGCTACCGCGGTAAGTGAAGATTACCCTCGCGTTTTTGGATCGAGGCATTTTCTTTTCACCGGAAATAGGTTATGAAGCAGGGTTGTGGTACCTGCCGAAAGGGGCTTTTCAACGCTTCGGTCAGGACCGTGATTATGGTATAAAATGTTATGATTAAAATGTATTATCAAGAGTTGCCGGTTCGGGCAACTGGACAAATATAGCATGCACCCAACATCCATTCAAGATCTGCTGCCCCTGGTGGAGCAGCCCAGTCGGTACCTGGGAACCGAAATCAACCGTGTGCTGAAAGATCCCGCATCGGTGAAATTGAAGTTCCTCTTCGCATTTCCGGACCGGTATGAAATCGGAACCTCCCACTTCGGCATTCAGATCCTCTATCCGATTTTGAACCGGGAACCAGATGTGCTCGCGGAGCGTGTGTTCGCCCCTGCCCCCGATATGGCCGGGCAGATGAAGGCGGCGGGCGTGCCCCTCAGCGCCCTGGAATCCGGGAGGCCGGCCCGACAGTTCGATATCATCGGTTTCAGTCTCCTCTATGAGCTCAACTACACCAATGTGCTTGCCATGCTCGAGCTTGCCGGCATACCCTTTCGTTCCCAGGACCGTGATGAAGGCGATCCCCTCATCATCGGCGGAGGACCGTGCACCTGCAACCCGGAGCCGGTGGCTGATTTTTTCGATGCCCTGGTAATTGGCGACGGCGAGAAGGTGCTTCCGGAGATGGCCCGGAAGTGGATTCAATGGCACGAGGGGGGCCGGCAGGATCGGGCCGCGCTCCTCAGGGACTGGGCCGGTTCGACGGGCGTGTACATCCCCTCCCTCTACCGTGTGCATTATGACGATAGCGGCTTGCAGCGGATATCTCCCATGGCCGGTGCACCGGAAAGGGTCAGACGTGCCGTGATCGACGATTTGGATGCAGCCGACTTTCCGGATCGACCTCTGGTCCCCTTTGGAAAGCCGGTCCACGACCGGCTGCGCATTGAAATCGGACGTGGCTGCACGCGCGGCTGCCGATTTTGCCAGGCGGGCATGATTTACCGGCCCGTCAGGGAGCGGTCCCTGGACACCCTGATCAAACTGTGTGAAACCTCGCTGTCCCACACCGGATATGAGGATCTGTCCCTGCTCTCCCTCAGTACAAGCGACTACGGCTGCATCGGCCCGCTTCTGGAGCAGCTCATGCTCCAAGGGGAGGGCCCTCCCGTGGCGGTCTCCTTTCCCTCTTTCCGCGCCGGCACCTTGAGCCCGGAACTCATGGCCCTGGTCAAGCGGGTAAGGAAAACCGGATTTACCATCGCGGCCGAAGCCGGCAGCCAGCGGCTGAGGGATGTGATCAACAAGAACATCGGGGAGGACGATATCCTCCGGACCGTGGCCGATGCCTTCCGGCTTGGCTGGCAGGTGATCAAGCTTTATTTCATGGTAGGGCTGCCAACGGAGTGTGAGCAGGATTTGGAAGCGATCGTCTCGCTCATGAAACAATTGAACGGGTTGCCTGGCGCCAGAGGAAGAAGGGGAAGGATCAACATCAGCGTCAATACCTTCATCCCCAAGTCCCATACCCCCTTCCAGTGGGCGGGGCAGCTTTCCGTGGACTCGGCCAGGGACCGGGTCCGCTGGCTTCAGAACCGACTGAACCTGCCGCGGGTCCAGTTCAAATGGCAAGCGCCCGAGGCCAGTTACCTTGAAGGCCTCCTGGCCAGGGGTGACCGGAGATTGTCCGGGCTGTTGGAGGCAGCCTACCACCGGGGGTGCTGGTTCGACGGGTGGTCGGACCAGTTTCGCTTCGACAGATGGCAGCTTGCGATGACTGAAGCCCTGGAGGTATCCCCGGATCATTTCGTTACCCGGCAGCGCGATCCGCTGGAACCGTTGCCATGGGACCACATCGATATCGGCGTTTCCAAGGACTGGCTTCGGGCGGAACTCGATAAATCCCTTACCGGTGCGGCCACAGCGGACTGTCGGGGCGGCGAGTGTCAAGGTTGCGGCGTCTGCGACTTCGAACGCGTTTTGCCGAAGGTCCACGCGGCATCGGACCGGCCCCCATCGGCCACGACCGGTGGAAAGGCCCAGGCGAACGGCTTTTATAAGCGACTATGCGTCACCTACAGCAAGAAGGGGAATGCCCGGTTTTTCGGGCATCTGGAGCTGATGAATATCCTCCTGCGCGCATTGCGAAGGGCCGGCATACCGATGAAATACTCTCAAGGCTTTCATCCGCTTCCCAAGGTCTCCTTCGACAATCCCCTGCCCCTTGGAATGGCGAGCCAGGGGGAATCCTTCTGGTTGACGGTCCCGGGCCACATCAGTCCCGGTTTCGTGAAGGAGCGGTTAAATCCACAATTGCCAGAAGGGCTGGCAGTGTTGAGCGTTCACCTGGCTCCCCGGAGGGAGCGTCAGGCGGAAAATTGTTTCATATCATACGAGATTACCCTGTCCGACGGCGTTTTTGACCGGCGTTGCCTCGAATGGTTTCAGAACCAGGAAACGCTGATGGTTTCCCGTGCCAAAAAAGGCGGCAAGATCCGGCATATCGATTTGAAACAGGCGGTTCAAGAGATTCGAATCGTCTCCCCCGAGCGGCTGGATCTTACCCTGAGGGCGGTGCCGGGTCAGAGCGTCCGACCAGCGGATGTGCTGGACCGCATCTTTTCACTTTCAGAGCAAAGTTCCCGGCGGGCGGTGGTGGTAAAAAAGGACAGCAGGCCGTCATTAGCGCCTGTTTGAAAGGGACGGACTTCCATGTACAAAAAGCTGGTGATCAACGTTTCCGAGCCCGAAACCCGGGTGGCCCTCCTGGAAGACGGTACCATGACGGAGTTGATGATAGAGCGCCGGGATGATGCCAATATCGCGGGAAATGTCTATAAGGGAAAGGTGTGTCGAGTACTGCCCGGGATGCAGGCCGCCTTTTTGGACATAGGACTGCATCAGTCGGCTTTCATTCACGTCAGTGATTTGAACATCGACAACTATGAGGAGGGGGGGGTCGACATCTTCTCGGCCCCCCCCCTCTTGGACGTTCCCCTGATGGATGACGAGGGCGCCAGCGGCAGCGATGAGACGCTGCAGCCGGCCCGGCAGTCCATAGAGGATACCATCACCGAAGGCCAGGAGATTCTGGTGCAGGTGGCCAAATCCCCCCTCGGATCCAAGGGCGCCCGGGTCACCTCCAACATCTCCCTTCCCGGAAGGTTCCTTGTGCTCATGCCTCATTCTGATCGCATCGGCGTTTCCCGTCGCATAGAGGATGAACGGGAGCGGGAACGGCTGAAGGAGAGCGTGCTTTCCCTGAGCCAGGGCCAGATGGGGTACATCGTGCGTACCGCCGCCGAGGGAATCGGCGAAGAAAAGCTGGCCTATGAGATGGGGTTTTTGAAGAATCTCTGGGAAAACATCCAGATCAAATTTAAAACATCCTCCGCCCCCAGCCTCCTGCACAAGGAGCTCAACGTCAGCCTCAGGGCGGTTCGGGATCTGTTGACCCACGAGGCGGACAAGGTGATCATCGACAGCCATTCGGAATATCGATTGGTTCTGGCCTTTCTCGACGGCATCATGCCGAGTCTGAAGAGTTCCGTGGAGTTGTTCGACGGCCCAGAGCCCATCTTTGATGCCTTCAATCTCATCGGGGATATCTCAAGGGCCCTGAACCGAAAGGTGTGGCTCAAATCCGGCGGATATATCGTCCTCGAGCACACGGAGGCCCTCATGGCCATCGATGTCAACACGGGCCGGTACGTGGGAAAGCATAACCTGGAGGAGACCATTCTGAAGACCAATCTGGAGGCGGTCAAGGAAATCGCCTACCAGATACGTCTACGGGATATCGGCGGCATCATCATCATCGATTTTATCGATATGGAGCGAAAATCCAACCAGGAAAAGGTGTTCAATGCTCTGCGGGGAGAGATGAAGAAGGACAAGAGCAAAACGCACATCCTGCCCATTTCCGAGATGGGCCTTGTCCAGATGACCCGGAAGAGAATTCGGGAGCCCCTGCCCAGAATCCTGTGTGAGCCATGCTTTTACTGTGACGGCAAAGGTTACCTGCTGTCGAAAAGGACCGTCTGCTATAATATTTACCGGGATATCCTTCGGGAGAGCCGGGACAGCGTCGGCGGGCGATTTGCGCTCCGGGTGCATCCGGACATTGCCGAGCTGCTGCACGGGGAAGAAAACTATCTGGTCTCCTCCCTGGAGCGCACCGTCGGAAAGCACATCGTGATCTATCCGGATGAAAAGTTCCACATGGAACAGTACGACATCCTGGAAATATTGAAGACCTGATTGATGGTTGAATTCCTGTTGACTTGACAGGGGATTTATGATTGATTTACCAGATTAAATTTTAATATCGCCATCTATAAGGTCATTCGAAGAGGAATAAAATGAAAAGAACATTTCAGCCAAGCAGATTGAAACGGGCTAGAACCCACGGGTTTTTGAAACGCATGTCCACCAAAGCCGGTCAGAGAATCATCAAGCGCAGGCGCGCAAAGGGACGCAAACGTCTAGCGCTCTAAGGTAGGGCACCTGACGCCGCTTGGAACACTTGCGGTGATGGGCCCCTTGGCGGCAGGGTGAGTGGCGTGTCCGAGCATGACTTCAGAAAGGCGGAGCGGATTCTCAGGAGACCTGAGTTTCTATCGCTGGCGAATAAAGGGAAAAAGGTGCAGAATCGCCACTTTATCGCGATCAGTGGCACCGGAAACCAAAGGAACACCCGGCTGGGCATCACCGTCACCAGGAAGGTGGGCGGAGCGGTCACCCGGAACAGAATAAAACGGTGCGTGAGGGAGTTTTTCCGAACCCACAAGGGGTTGCTCAAGGGAGCGCAGGACATCAACATCATTGCAAAGAGAGCAGCGGTCGGCATCACCTCGGAGCAAACCTTCGCGTCTCTCAGAGATATTTTCGATAGACTCCCGCCGCATACAGGATGAATTGTCATATGAACCCAGGATCCGCAGCCAGGATTGTGGCCCTGGGGCTGATCAGGGCCTATCAGCTCATGATATCGCCCGTGTTAGGCCCTTCCTGTCGATTCTACCCCTCATGTTCCCGTTATGCCTATCAGGCAATCGAGCGGTATGGTCTTCGACGGGGCGCATGGCTTGCCGGCAGACGGTTGCTGAAATGCCATCCATTCCATCCTGGGGGAATTGATCCGGTGCCATAGTGCGGAGGGCTGACAAAGACCAATATTGCCTTTTCACCAAGTGCATGACATATAGCACAGGGGATGAGTGCAACGTCGATCCGACAGGGATCAGTTATCCCCACCACTCGGTTTATCCCGCCTCGCCTTTTCGTTTCCATCTTTCCGTTATTACCGCATCGGGACTAAAGAGGCATCTTTCGTTCGAGCCCGTGGGCGACCATGGCTGCAGGAGACTTTAATGGAACAGTTACGGCTATTCATAGCTATTGTGCTATCGTTGATAGTGTTTTTGGTATGGAATTACTTTTTCTCGGGAAGCCAGGCGCCTCAGCCGACGCCCCAGAATCCGAAAGTCCCCGTGGCCGTAAAAAAGCCCGCCGAGCCCCAGGCGCCCATACCTGCGCCGGAGCCGGCACCCGCGGTGGCGGAGACGCCGGTTCCGGGAAAGATTCTGACCATTGACGGGCCCCTCTATAGCCTGACGATCAACACGAAGGGGGCGGTTATCACCCACTTCAAACTAAAGCATTATCGAGTTACCGTCGATCCGAAATCCCCGGAGATGGAGCTGATATCCAAGGACAATTCAGCAGGGACTCTCCAGCTGGCCCTGGGTGTGAAAGGATTGCCGGAGCTCTCCGGGGCGGTCTTCAGCTCTTCGCTCTCCAAGGAACACCTGGTGATCGGTGACAAGGATCTGGTGGTTCCCCTCGTGTGGACTTCGAAGCAGGGCATCGTGGTGGAAAAGCGGTTCATCTTTCACCCGCACACCTATCTGTTCAGCCTCGATGTAAGCCTTTTCAACGGATCCGGTCAGCGGATCAGCGACCGCGCCAGTCTCTGCCTTAAAAACGACGCGCCCCTCAAGAAGACACGGTACGGGTTCGAGGGACCAACGGCCCTGATCAACAATAGGTTGGAGGAAATTTCCACCGACAGTATTCATGATAAGCCCTTCTACACGGGAAATATCAGCTGGATCGCCCTTCAAGGTCAGTACTTCATGACGAGTATTCTTCAGAAGGGAGGCGAAGATAGCCAATTGCATCTTGCCCTTAGCAATCAGGGCGTCCCTCAGGTGACGGCCAGATGGGTGCAGCCGCCAGGTACCCTTGCCCCCAAAGAAAGAAAAACCTTTTCCTTTGACATGTATTTCGGCCCCAAAAAGATTTCCATTTTGAAGACCGTCGGAAATGGGCTGGATAAAGCGGTGGATTTCGGATGGTTCGGTTTTATCGCCAGACCCTGCCTGTGGTTCATGAACCAGATTTACAGGGTGATTCCCAACTACGGGCTTGCCATCATTATTCTTACGGTTCTCATTAAGCTTCTTCTCTGGCCTCTGGGACAGAAGAGCTACAAGTCAATGGAGCAGATGAAACGGATGCAGCCCCTGATGGCAGAGCTCCGTGAGAAGTACAAGGACGACAAGAAGCGGATGAACGAGGAGATGATGGGGCTTTACCGAACCTACAAGGTCAATCCCCTGGGCGGATGTCTTCCCATGTTGGCGCAAATTCCCGTATTTTTCGCATTTTATCGCATGTTGTACGAGGCCATCGAACTTCGCCACGCGCCCTTTTTCGGATGGATCAATGACCTTTCGGCGCCGGACCGCCTGTTCCACTTTGGCTTCCACATCCCCTTTATGGATCCCCCCTACGGCATACCGGTGCTGACCATCATCATGGGCGCGACCATGTTTATCCAGCAAAAAATGCAGCCGCCCATGGGCGATCCCACACAAGCCAAGATGATGATGTTGATGCCCATCGTCTTCACGGTTGTTTTTGTCAACTTCTCCTCTGGTCTGGTTCTCTACTGGTTGGTGAACAACATCTTTTCAATCCTGCAGCAGTACTTAGTAAGGAAAAAAACCGCTTAAGCGATGGAGGCGAAATGACGGCCGAAAAGGTGATAGAAGCGAAAAACGTTGAGCAAGCGCTTAAGAAAGCCTCGGAGAAATACAACATTCCGGTCGGGAAACTCAAGCATGAGGTCATCAGCTATGGATCCACCGGTATTTTCGGCCTGGTAGGGGTAAAAAAGGCGAGAATCAAGATCCTTCTGCCGGATGAGAAGGCGGCGGCCAAGAAGGAATCGGTCAAGGCAAGCAAACGGGAGGCAACGGCGCCTCCATCCCCACGGCAGGAAACCACGCCTGAGCCCCCGGGGAAGCCAAAAGCTGAGACCCCTCCCGAGCAGGTGACCGATTGGGAGGCTGAGAAGGATGCCATCGAACTGGGAAGGAAAGCCCTTGAAAAGATCATCGACAGCATCACGAGTGATGCGAGCTTGGAGGTAAGGGTGGAAGCGGAGCAGGTGCTTTTCGACATCACCGGAGGCAAGGCGGCCGTGCTCATCGGAAGGAGGGGCCAAACCCTGGAGGCCATGCAATACCTTGTGGAAAAGATTATCAACCGTTCCAGTGTGAGCCGGGTACGCATTCAGATCGACGTGCAGGGGTATCTTCAGAACAGAAGAAGCAACCTGGAGGAACTCGCTTCCCGACTGGCGGAAAAGGTTCAACGGGTCGGCAAACCGGTCACCGCTGGTGAAATGAACGTCCAGGATCGAAAGATCGTTCACATGGCGCTAAAGGATCATTCGCACGTGAGGACCCAGAGCGTTGGAAGCGGTTTTTACCGCAAGTTGATGATTTTTCCAAAGAAGAACGGGGGGAAAAAAAAGAGTCCTCCCTCGGGAGAAAATTAATGGACAGTTGAGAGTCGCATTCCTGCGGCTCTCGAATCGAATCGCAACCATCCAGCCCTGAATTCCAGACTCCCGCCCAGATGCCGCCGCTCGCACACGTGAAAGATGCTGAAACACGACAGATAAAGACCTTATGGGGGCTGGCCGAGCCGCATAATCTCGGTAATCGGCATTGAAAACTTGCACCTTACCACCCGTTGATTCACCGTGAGGCGCTGATGGGCGTACATTCACCGGAGCGGTAAACCTGAAAATGGAGATGAAAGTAACTTGGAAGAATCCACCATCGCCGCTATAGCAACCCCCATGGGATGTGCCGGTATCGGCGTCATTCGAATTTCCGGTGCCATGGCCTCGGCCATTGCGATGCGCATTTTCAGGCCCGGGCGTTCTCCCTGGAACACAGAGATCAGCGGCGGCAAGTGGGCCCCTTCCCCCCGAATGCTCCATCTCGGGCATATCATCGACCCCGAGGATGCCGGTGCGGTTATCGATGAGGTGCTCATGGCCTTCATGCCCGCGCCATTCTCCTACACGGGGGAGGACGTGGTGGAAATTCAGGCTCACGCCGGCGCCGTCGTCCTCGGACGCATTGTGGCCTTGGCGCTGAAGGAGGGGGCACGCCTGGCTGAGCCCGGCGAATTTTCCCGCCGCGCCTTCATGAACGGTCGCATCGATCTGACCCAGGCAGAGGCGATCATGGACTTGATCCATGCCCGGAGCGAAGCCTCACTGAAGATCGCATCACGCCAGGTTGCCGGGGGCCTGAGGAAAAAGGTGGCCTCCATCATCGACGCCCTTGTGCCAGTCCTGGCGCAGGTGGAGGCGCTCATCGATTTCCCGGAGGAATGCGAAGATGTCCTTTGCGATGCCGGCGTTTCACAGCAGTTCGACGTCGGGGTGCTCTCAGAACTCTCGGCCCTGCTCTGCAATTACGAAGAGGGACATCTGATGCGCGAGGGGATGCACCTGGTTATACTCGGGAAGCCCAACGTGGGAAAATCGAGCTTACTCAACCGCCTTCTGCAGAGAGACCGTGCCATTGTCACACCGATTCCCGGTACCACCCGGGATGCCATCGAGGAGACCATCAACCTCGATGGCTTGCCCGTCCGGCTCGTGGACACGGCCGGGCTGCGTGAGTCCGCGGATCCTGTTGAATCCGTGGGGATGGAAAGAACACGCCACCTTGCTGACGCTGCGGACTGCATCCTCCTGGTGGTTGATGCTGAAACCGGCATTACCTCTGCCGACGAGCGCATCTATGAGGTGATGGGGCATAAGCCTCACCGCCTGGTGATGAACAAGATCGACCTGGCCGGTGCAGGGGGATGCCCCCCTCTGCCCGAGGCATGGGGAGAAACAGCGCCCCTTTGCATATCGGCCAAGTACGATCAAAACATTGACGTACTGAAGGAACGGATTTATGACGATGCCATGGGACAGACGCAGTGGGCGGCGGATCGGATCGTGCCCAACCTGAGGCAAAAGGGGCTTTTGGAGGCAGCACTTCAGGCGGCAAGGGCCGCCAAGGAAGGCTTGTCTGGACCCCTTTTGCATCCGGAACTTGTGGCCATCGATCTGCAGGAGGCGCTGAGCGCTTTGAATCGCATAATCGGTAAAAATGCCAGGCACGATATTCTGGATGACATTTTCAGCCGATTCTGCATTGGAAAATGATGGTGGCAGGATCAGAGGCTTTGGGAACTGCGCTGCCACGGGGCAGGCATTCTCGTTGAACGACCTTCGATTCTCGCCACGGCGCAGGTGAGGTGTCGCGGGGCTCTTGCCATCCCCATTGCAGCGCCTTTCGTAGGGACGCTTGGGGGTGCGGGAGGACATGGGGGCCGCCCTTCCTCCGCTGCATCCAACGGTCATTAAGACGCAGTTGCTCACGTGGCGCTGAGCGTCTGGCCGAACACGGCCTAGTCGTCATGCCTGATTGTGGGAATTTTATATTCGCCGATACCGGCTTATGAGATACGGTGAATCGGATTGAGTTAGAATCGCTGAGTTCGGCGTCGCCGGACACTGAAGCCCGGCGCCTTCACCGGGTATCGGTATGATGTTACATGCGATCGTCCTGGCCTTTCGCGGGAAATTGCTAAAGTGTGTCGATATGGGGTCCGCACCCTGGCCTCATGTTCCACGTGAAACACTCGGGTGCCCACGACCGCCGCCGGGGCGGTAAAGAAGAACGATCCCGGCATGGAAAGGAACCGACAGATGGAATTTGATTTTAATCCCTATTTTGACAGATACAAAACGCTATCCCGGGCCGCCGACCAGGTGTTTGAGCAGGTGCAGCGCCAGTTTCCAGAAGAGGTAACGTGCAAGCTCGAATGCTCGGATTGCTGCCATGCCATGTTCGATGTCAGCCTGATCGAGGCCCTGTATTTGAACAGCCAGTTCAATCGCCATTTTTCGGGCAAGAACCGGGAGGCGATCATCGAAAAGGCCAACCGTGCCGATCGAAAAGCCTTCAAGGTCAAACGCGAAGCCTACAAACAGCTCGAACAGGGCAAAACCGAGCAGCAGATCCTGATCGAGATGGCCGGGGAGCGTCTGCGCTGTCCGCTCCTGAACGATCAAAATCGCTGTGATCTCTATGAGCACCGTCCCATCACCTGCCGCTTTTATGGGGTGCCCACCGATATCGGCGGCGTGGCCCACACCTGTGGCCGTTCCGGATTCATTAAGGGCAAGACATACCCAACGGTTCATCTGGAGAGAATGCAGATGCAACTCTATGCCCTGTCCGCCGAGCTGGTCACCGACATGAAATCGGAATATTCAAAGCTCGGCGAGATCCTGGTGCCCGTATCCATGGCGCTCTTGACCGATTACAATGCGGATTATCTGGGATTGACGCAGGAGAAGGAGGACTCACAGGATGGAAGATAAGGGCAGGGACCTGTCGCCCGAGGAGGCAGAGCGAAAGCGGGCCATTTTTGAGAGCATGTCCGCCAGAAGCCGCCGTCGGGTTGAAAAAATGGGCTTTGACAACTGGGATCCATTCCAGGAGCCAAAGGATCCCATCGATATCCGGGGGGACAAGCAGAAGCGCACCACCCAGATGCTCGTGCGCCGGTTTCTTCAGACGACGGACAGTGAAAAGTATGGAAACGCCTATGCCAGGGGCGTATTGGAACTGTGCCTGGGGATCATCAATGATGATGAGCGCTACATCGGTATGTTTGACTTTGCCTGCTGGTACAGGGAGCTGTTGGAAGAGGATGCCAAACGAGAAGCGATGATGCGAGAGGGTCGCTAGGCTATTCGCCCATTCGTTCCAATACGATAGCCGTCCGGGTGGGCAGATAGAGGCGCAGGGCAAAGGCAGGCCCCCCTATGGAGCCGCCGGGCAGGGTGGTGTGAACCTGACTGGGCGCCAACCTGCCGTGGCCGCCGAAGCAGGGGGCATCACTGTCTATGAGCATCCGGAAGCTTCCTTCCGCCGTGCCGATCCGGTAGTTCACGTGGGATCGATTCGGGTGAAAGTTGAATACAAAGATCCTGGCCGCCCTCTCGAAGGCGAGCACCTTGTCGTCATTGTGCTCATGGAGAAGATGCGGTGGACCTGTCGCCAAAAGGCGGCATCGAAGGGCGAGACCGATCATTTCCTGGTCGAAACGAAAGAGTTGCCTGTACTTCAGGCCGGGATCATCCACCAGCTGCCACTGCCGTCTGGCATAGCGATAGGACCAGCCGTTGCCGCTCCTGGGGAAATCGATCCACTCGGGATGGCCGAATTCGTTTCCCATGAAGGTGAGGTATCCGTGTCCGGCCGTGGCCAGTGTAATGAGCCGGATCATCTTGTGGAGGGCAACGGCCCTTTCCACCGCCACCTCCCTGTCATCTACCCGCATATGCTCATACATGGCGGCACCCGCCATGCGGAACATCAGGCTCTGGTCCCCCACCAGGGCCTGGTCGTGGGCCTCCACGTAGCTGATGGTCTTTTCCTCGGATCGCCGATTGTTCAACTCGTACCAGAGACCGCCCATATGCCACTTCTCGTCCCGTTGGTCCTTTACCAGCCGAATCCAGTTGTCGGGCACGCCCATGGCGAACCGGTAATCGAAGCCGGTGCCGCCCCTGGACTCGGGGGCCGCCAGTCCCGGTAGACCGCTGACATCTTCGGCGATGGTGATGGCATCCGGCCGCAGCTCATGGATGAGCCGATTGGCCAGGGTGAGGTAGACCAGGGCCGGCGGATCCAGGGAGCCATCGAAGTAGTCCTCATAGGCGGAGAAGGCCTTTTCCAGACCGTGGTGATGATAGAGCATGCTCGTGACCCCATCGAAACGAAAGCCATCCATTCGGTACTCATCCAGCCAGTAGCGACAGTTTGACAGAAGAAAGTGGAGCACCTGGGGCTTGCCGTAGTCGAAGCAGCGAGAATCCCATGCCGGGTGATGCCCCCTGGGGCCTTGGTGGAAGTATTGATATTCGCTGCCGTCAAACCGGCTCAGCCCTTCCACCTCGTTTGAAACCGCGTGGGAGTGAACCAGGTCCATCAACACGCGAATCCCATACCCATGGGCTGTATCGACGAGAACCTTCAAATCATCGGGGGTTCCGAAGCGTTCCGAAGAGGCGAAAAAGCTCGAGACATGATAGCCGAAAGATCCATAATAGGGATGCTGTTGAATAGCCATGAGCTGAAGGGTGTTGTAGCCGGCAGCGGATATTCGCGGCAGCACCTGATCGGTAAATTCCCGATAGGATCCGATGGCCTCCCGTTCCTGGGCCATTCCCACATGGGCCTCATAAATCAGCGGAAAGGCGGGTTTCTCCGGCCTGGGATGTCGCCACCGGTAAGGGGCCGGCGGGTCCCAGACCTGGGCATTGAAGATGAGGGTATCAGGGTCCTGGTGAATCCGGTGGGCATAGGCGGGAATGCGGTCTCCCTGGCCACCTGGCCATTGGATCCAAAGTCGGTATAGATCCTGATGTCGAAAGGTGGTGTGGGGTAGCCGTACTTCCCAGGTTCCCTCCTCAGAAATCCGTGTCAGGGAGAATCGCCCATCGGGGCGCCATCCTGAAAATTCGCCGATTAGGAAAACTGCGGTGGCATTGGGGGCCCATTCGCGGAAAATCCACAGGTCGCCCTCCCTGTGAAGCCCGAAATAGGTGTGGCCTGAGGCGAAATCCGGAAGTGTCATCGGTTCCGCAATGAGCTCGGCGAGGGACGCCTCCACTGCCAGGAGCCTTTGCCGAAGTTGGTCTTCGAAGGGGGCTAGGTAGGGATCGCTGTCGATGAGGTGTTTTACCCGATCTAAAATGGTGTCCTCCCTTCTTCGTTAATTGGGAGCCTGGACGCCCTTTACTGCGCCCAGGTGATGAGTCCGGGCGTGGTTCTGATCCAGCCATCGGCATGGGGACGCACCCGGGCCGTAAAGCCGAAGCGTCCGGACCTGCGGCAGATGATGGTGCAGGCGTATCGATATTCACCGTTTTCGAGCGCGCTTTCGACCTGCATTTTCGCGATCTGCCCGTTGTCCAGCGAATCGATAGTTTTCAGGGGGCCATAGTATAGCTCCACATCCACCTCCTCGGGTTGTAAGGCCCCCAGGTGTACCCGGGTGGTGACCCGAAAGCGTTGACCCACACGGAAGGGTCCCTCGTCCTCTCGAACAGGGGTCTGGATGTGGATGCCTGCCCACAAAATCCGCAACCGCTGGTGCTGTTTGAGAAGATCTGCGGCCTCCGCGGACTTGGCGTCGAGGAGGGCCTTGAAGCGTTTTGCCGCTGGCAGATAGAACCGCGACACATACTCTCCCACCATCCGCTGCCCGCAGAAATCAGCCAGGGCCATCTTCATACTGGCCTTCATCATGGAGAGCCAGCGATCCGGGGCATCGCCCTCCTTCCGCTCATAAAAGCAGGGGATCACATTGTTTTCCAGAACATTATAGAGAGCCTGGCTTTCCACGGCATCCTGGTAGACATAGTCCGTGTATTCCTCACCATTTCCAATACGCCAGCCCTTGCCGGCGCTGTACCCCTCGCACCACCAGCCATCCAGAATACTGACATTCAGCCCGCCGTTCAGGGCGGCCTTCATGCCCGATGTGCCGCAGGCCTCGAGGGGACGCCGAGGCGTGTTCAGCCAGACATCGACGCCTTGAACGAGATACCGGGCTATCTGCATGTCATAATTCTCGATAAAAATGATGCGGTGATGCAGGCCCTCGCTTCGGATGAACTGGATGAGCTGCTGGATGACCATCTTGCCTTCATTATCCCTGGGATGGGCCTTTCCGGCAAAGATGAGCTGGACCGGGTGTGATTCGGACTGCAAAATTGAACGAAGTCGTTCAGGGTCCTGCAGGAGCAGGTGCGCCCGTTTGTAGGTGGCAAAGCGACGGGCGAAACCGATGGTCAAGATCCCCTGGTCAAGGACCGATTCAGCAGCTTCGATTTCGGCCTTCGAGGCATTTCGTTTCCGGTACTGACGCGCCATGAGTTTCCGGCAGGTTCGAATGAGCCGGGTCCGGCTCACCTCATGCGCACGCCAGAGTTCCTCGTTGTAAATGGCGTCGATCCGGTGGATGAAATCCGCATGACCGGTGTGGACCCCCCACTCCGGACCGAGGTACTGCTCAAAGAGGTTGGCGTTTTCGGGAGATATCCAGGTGGCGGCATGGATGCCATTGGTGACGTGGGAGATGGGGACCTCATCCTCCGGAAGTCCGGGCCACACATGAGACCACATTTTCCGGGCGACGCTGCCGTGCAGCTTGCTGACGCCATTGCAGTACTGGGCCAGCCGCAGCCCCAGGATAAACATGGAAAAGGGAGCATCCATTCCCGAGCCAGGGTGTTGGCCCATGGCAAGGATATCGTCCACGCTCTCGTTGAGCTGCTGAGCGAGAGGTTCGATGTAGGGTCGTACGAAATCGGGGGGAAATTCGTCGTGGCCCGCTGCCACCGGCGTGTGGGTCGTAAAAACGGTGGTCCTTGGAATGATCTGAAGGGCGCTCTTGAAGTCAAGATGGTGTCGTGACATGGTTTGGGCCAGTCTCTCCAGATTGGAAAAGGCGGAATGTCCCTCGTTCATATGGGTGACAACCGGCTCCAGGCCCATGGCAAAGAGGGTGCGGATCCCCCCGATCCCCAGCACCATCTCCTGGGCGAGCCGCGTCCTTTGATCCGCCACATAGAGCCGGGCGGTGATGTCCCGGATATCCGGTGGATTGTCCATCACATTGGTATCCAACAGATAGAGGGGGATCCGCCCCACCTGGACCTCCCAGACATCGATATGGATGGGGCCGCCCGGACCCGTGATGGTGACGCGCACCCGGTTTCCCTCCGAGTCCTGGGCCTGGCGGATCGGCAGCTGAAAGAGGTCCGTCTCAGGGTAGTCCTCCTGCTGCCAGGCGTCGGGGTTCAGAAATTGGCGAAAATAGCCCTGGCGGTAAAGCAGCCCCACGCCCACCAGCGGCAGGTTCAAGTTGGAGGCGCTCTTCAGGTGATCCCCGGCCAGAACACCGAGGCCACCGGCGAACAACGGCAGGCTCTCGTGAAGGCCGAATTCCATGGAAAAGTAAGCAATGACGCCGTTTGGACCGAACGCATCCCGGTGCGCGGTGGCCTGAGAAAGGATTTGTTGCTCGTAGCGCTTCCGGACGCGCTCCTGGTGGACCAGAAAACTGGGATCTCCGGCCAGCTCCTGGAACCGGCTCTGGCTTAGGAAGGTTGAAAACGCGATGGGGTTTTGCCTGGCCTCCTCCCAGCCTCTGGGGTCGATGCGCCGGAAGAGTTCGATGGCTTCCTGCTGCCAGGACCACCACAGGTTTCTTGAAAGGGTTTCCAAGAAGTGCAGGGGCTCGGGGATGTCGGGGAATACCTGAAATGCTTGTAAGCGGCTCATAATTTGGTCCTTTACTCCGAATTGCCGGAGCGCGCAACGAGTTTATTCCACACCCGGATCCATTCGCTGGTTCCCCAGGCCTGGGCGTCGCAGCCCCTTTCCCCGTGGGGTGCGTCCCCATCGAGAATTTCGGGCACATGGCCGAGGCATCCCTGATTCAGAACCCAGGTGGTGCTGGCCAGTCGGGCCATTGCCGAAGGCGCAGAGGCCCTGCCATAGACCATGGCCCAGGCCTCGCAGAAGGACGGAAAGGGCCATGTCCAGGCGGTGCCGTTGTGGTAGGCGGGTTTGCGTCGAGAGTCTTCATCCCCCGCGTAGTGGCCGAAATAAGGCCGGTGCGGGTCGTTGAGCGCTTGGCCCCCGTGAACGATGGGCAGGGGTCGCGTAAGGCGCCGGTCCGCCAGGCTTCGAATGCCGGCCGGCACGAGCAGCGCCTCGCAGGCGGCCAGGATCCGTCTGCAGATGTCCGGGTCCGTGATTGCCCCAAGGGTGATGGCAAAGAGCTGGTTGGGTCGAAGGGCATCGTCCGCCTCCCCGAGGGCGGCCGGCACACCGGCCGGCGCATGGCGGCAGTCCGACAGATATCCCTCCCGGGTCAGATAGAAAAGATCCGTAATGGAGGTGCGGACCCGTGCCGCCAACCGATGCCACTCCTGGTTTTCCCTGTCTATTCTGCCCAGAACGCGCAGGGC
>Ga0307440_1000389_pt1 | contig 21633 bp, 17 predicted proteins | sample SalMarWE160410MG_FD_202150 | JGI IMG/M metagenome (GOLD analysis project Ga0307440, IMG submission 202150) | Salt marsh sediment microbial communities from the Plum Island Ecosystem LTER, Massachusetts, United States - WE1604-10 | ecosystem: Environmental > Aquatic > Marine > Intertidal zone >... | reverse complement strand
CTCCGGGAGAACAAGAGCCTGTCGGTGAACCTTATTCACCGGGACTATAAGAGGTAACCATGCTCGGAATCCTAGTCGTAAGTCACGGAAAGCTGGCCAGGGAATTCGTGGACGTGGCATTTCATATCTTGAACGAGGAAGATCCCGGCACGGTTCCGGTCTGCATCGACTGGACCATGGATTCCGCCGCGGCAAAAGAGCTGATTCGCAAGAACCTGCGCAAGCTCCAGGACGGCAACAAGGGCGTGCTGATTCTCACGGACCTCTTCGGTGGAACGCCGACAAACCTCGCCATGACCTTTTACGAGGCCGGCAAGGTGGAGATCCTCACCGGGGTGAATCTGCCCATGCTTATCAAGGCCATTCTCCTCCGGAGGGACGGCTCGGCCCTCATCGACTCTCTCACGGTGTTGAGAGAGAAGGGCCAGACTGCCATGGTCTCGGCCAGCGAGGTCCTGACCCCGGATGGAGGAGAAGGGATATGATCCGCCGCGACATCGTCGTTATGAACCGACTCGGCCTTCACGCCCGGGCGGCCGCAAAGCTCGTCCAGCTCGCCAACCAGTTCAAGGCGCAAGTCACCCTGTCCACGAACCAGATGTGCGCTGACGCAAAGTCGATCCTCGGCGTGTTGACGCTCGCCGCGGCAAAGGACACGCCCCTCACCATCGAGACAAACGGCCCCGACGAGCAGCAAGCCATGGAGAAAATCGAATCGTTGATCAAGAGCGGGTTCGGGGAGGAGTGATGCGCCTCTCCGGCATTCCCGTGTCTCCCGGCATCGCCGTCGGAACGGCCCAGATCGTCCACGTCCGCAACGTTCCGGTCATCAAGGTCTTCCTCCCGGAGAGCCGTCTCGACCAGGAGATCGCCCGGCTCAAGGCGGCCATCGACGCGACCATAAGGGAGATAGAGGCCCAGAAAGCCTCCGCCAGGAGCATCCTCAGCGAAGACTTTCTCGCCATCTTTGACGTCCACACCATCATCCTGAAAGACCCCGCGCTTATAAACGGCGCGGTTGTACGGATCAAGCGCGAACGGGTCAATGCCGAGTACGCGCTCCAGGGCGCCATGCAGGACATGGTCCGCGGATTGACGGAAACCGAAGACCCGTACTTTCAGGAGCGCGCAACGGACGTCGACGACCTCCACCGCCGCGTCCAGCTCCACCTCTCGGGGCCGCTTCCGGAGCGGGACATATGGACCGGCGACAACCTGGTCATACTCGCCGAGACCCTGACCCCCTCGGAAACGAGCGCCCTGCACAACGCGCCCATCGTAGGCTTCGCCACGGAGCGGGGGGCGCGGACCTCCCACACGGCCATCATCGCCCGGTCGCTGGAAATCCCGGCCGTGGTCGGTGTAAAGGGACTCATGGCCTCGGGCGGCTCCAGCAAGAACGTCATCGTCGACGGCCTTGAGGGCGTCGTGATCCTCGACCCTACACAGGAGGAACTCCAGGAGTACGAGCGCCGCAAGGAAGCGTACGGAAACTACAAGAGCAGGATTCTCGCCGACGCTCGCCAGGAAGCGCGGACCGTGGACGGACACCGCATTCTCGTATCGGCCAATATAGACCTCTCGGACGAGGTGGAGAGCGCCCTGACGGTGGGGGCCAACGGCTGCGGGCTGTACCGCAGCGAGTTCCTCTACCTCAGCCACTCTCCCGATCTCCCGACGGAGGAACAGCACCAGCGGCACTACGAGAAGATAGCCGAGGCCTTCTATCCCCACCGCGTCGTCATCCGCACGCTGGACCTCGGAGGAGAGAAGTACTTCCACGCCGTGCTCGACCGCAGGGAACACAATCCGGTCCTCGGCGTGCGGGCCATCCGGTTCTGCCTGAAACATCCGGATATCTTCAAAACCCAACTCCGGGGCCTTCTGCGGGCGTCCCGCCTCAAGAACGTGTCCATCCTCTTCCCCCTGGTGACGACGTTCGAGGAGTTCGAACAGGCACTGAGCCTCCTGGAGACCTGCAAGGAGGAGCTCAGGACCGAAGGCGTGCCCTTCGACGAAGACATCCCCCTGGGAATCATGGTGGAAGTCCCATCCTGCGCGCTCACGGCCGCGTCCTTCGCGCCCCACGTGGACTTCTTCAGCATAGGGACCAACGACCTCATCCAGTACCTGCTGGCCATCGACCGGAACAACGATTCCGTCGCCCACCTGTACGATCCCCTCCACCCGGCCGTGCTCGAGTGTATCGCCCGCGTTTGCGACGCGGCGGGCTCGAGCGGAAAGCACGTGTCGGTGTGCGGGGAAGCGGCCGCCGATCCTTCCATGATTCCGCTGCTCATCGGATACGGGGTGGAGGAACTCTCCATGACGCCCTCGGCCATCCTCGAGGTGAAGGACCAGATCCGGAACCTTTCCTTCCGATCCTGTCAGAAGCTGGTCAAGAAGATCCGCAAGGTCAAGACCAGCCGGGAAGTCGCCGAAAGGGTCAGCGCCTTTCTCAACGGAGGCAGCCGGAGCGTGTAAGCGCGCCCGCAGGGCGCGGGGAGCAGGTGAGTAGGGGATTAGGTGATTAGGGGAGTAGGGCGTATGCGGCCCTTCGAAGACCCGTCCCTAGCCGTCGTTTAAATCCGAATTCCCAAATTCCAATTCCCAAATCATCCTCCCCCCTGCCCGTTCCCCCATCCCGTTCCGTGCCGGACGCGGGGGACGGTTTCGCCCAGGATGAGGGCCAGGAGCCGGTCCACGCCAAGGGCTATCCCCGCGCAGGGAGGAAGGTGCTCCACGGCCTGAAAAAACTCTTCGTCGGGAGGATGGGGGCGCTTGCCCAATAGGGCCCGCTCGGCCTGAAACGCCCCATAACGGTCGCGTTGCTCCGCCGGATCGGTGAGTTCCGAATAGGCGTTGGCAAGTTCCACGCCCGCCACGAAAAGCTCGAAGCGTTCCGATATGCGGGCATCGTCCGCCGACAGCCGCGCGAGGGCGGCCTGAAAGGCAGGGTAGCCCATGAGCACCACGGGGCGGTCGTAAGACGCGAGCGCGGGTTCGACCTTTGCAAGCATGAGATACGAGAAACAGTCGTTTGCCGTCCATCTGTCGCCGGTGTCCGCGCCGTTTTCGCGCGCGAGCGCGCGCCACTCTTCCACCGTTTCGGGAACGAGCCAATCCTTTCCCACGTGGCACTCGAAGGCCCGGGACAGGCTCAGGACCTTTACACCCGCGGTCAGGTCGCAGGTCCGCCCATCTCTCACCAGATGACCGCCGGGCAAGAACCGCGAGCCTACGGCCTTCAAAAGGCCCGCACAATCCCGGACGAGAGCCTCCATCGTCTTTCCGGCCCGGTACCATTCCAGCATGAGAAATTCGGGACTGTGGGTCCTGGACGGAGGTTCGTCCCGGAAGGAAGGCGCCAGCGAGAAGCACCTGTCCACCCCCGCGGCAAGCAGCTTCTTCAGGTAGAATTCGGGAGACGTGGGCAGGCACGCGCGCAGGCCCGTCTCTTCACCGGTCACGTCGAAGGGATCGAGGTGGGGCTCCATGCCGGCGGCCGGAACGAGCAGTGGCGCGTCCACTTCCAGGAACCGGCGCCGCCGGAAGAAGCGCCTTATGAGCGCCAACAGGTCGGCCCGCGCCTCGAACAACGGCCGCCTCTCCGCCAGGCCCCCGATAAGATCATGCCCGCCCATGAGTCCTCCAGTTTAGAATTGTGGGCCATCGCCCCGGGGCGGCACAAGAGCCCCCAGGGTTGGACGAAGCCGCATTCTCCCTTATACTGCATCTTGAGTGACGCATGCTGACGAAACGCACATCCAAAATGCCGGCGATCCCGCACAGCCTCCCGCTTTCGACCCGAGAGGAGGGGGACTGCGAGAGGGTGGGCGTGTCGGCCTTCAAGGATTTGGAACACCCGCGGGATTGGGGGGCGGTGGAAAGGGACTTGCCCGAAGGTCCTCCTCCGCGCACAGAAGAGACCGTGGCACCTGGATGATGCGCACGATGCGACCCGCACTTTCGCCGAGATTTTCAATTCTCGTTCTCGTGCTGGTACTCTTCACCCTCCCTGCCATGTCCCGGTTCCGCCCAAGGCCGGTTCACACGACGGCGGGACGTACGGCCAGCGTGGAAGGGCTCATATTTCTGCGCGTTCCGCTTCCCAGGCACAACGGCTTCGCCGTCATCGCGAGGCGCTACACGGGGTCGTCGCACAACGCCCGCACCATAGAGCGCTACAACCGGCGGCCGAGGCGCGGGCGACTGCTCGAGGCGAGGATTCCCCTGCACCTGCTCACGGCGCGGTACATGAAAGAGGCGCTGTCCGCGCTCTTTCCCCGGGACCGGCGCACCGCGGACGGATGGGGACACGTGTGGGGGGCGAGCCCGCTCGGCAAGCGGGAATCCTGGGCGGACGTTGCACGGTGGTTTTCGGGCGGCAGCAAGTTCGCAAACAACCTGGCGAACGCCAACAGGAAGGCGGGCAGGCACCCGAAGCCGGGAACGCACGTCACGATCCCGGACGGGCTCCTCATGGATGCCATGCGGAAAAACCTGAAGGCGCCGCCCCCCCCGCCGGGCCCCGGACTCCCATCGGGCGGTCCTGAGCGCTCCGCGCCGAAGCCGGGAAAGGCCCCGGGGAAGCCCCCCGGCGGCGTCAAACCGTCGGCGCCGGAGGCCCGGCCTGAAGACGCGACCCAGTCCCTGCTGACCTACGGCAAGGATGCGCACGGTCCCTACGCGATCTACCGTCTGCGGGCCGGAGAGGCACTCTACAGCGCCGTCGTGGTGAGGTTCACCGGTAGCGTCAGCGCCGGCGACGTCAACGCGCTCGCCCTCGAGATCGCCAAGCGCTCCGATATCAAGGACGTGACCAGCATCCCGGTGGGCTATCCCATCAAGATCCCGCTCGACGACCTGCTCCCCCAGTACCTGCCTCACACGGACTCCCGTTATCTGGCCTGGGCAAAGAACCAGGCGGAAATGAGCAAGGTCACCAACACCTACAAGAGTGCCGTACTGGATGGTGTCGTGGTCATCCTGGATCCGGGTCACGGCGGCCTGGACCGTGGGGCCATGGCGCACGGGGTGTGGGAAGACTCCTACGTCTACGACATCGCCTGCCGCATTTACGAGGGACTCGAGCGGAGAACGAAGGCCAGGGTCCTCATGACACTGCTGGTGCCTCGCCTGGGATATCGCCCCCAGGACAAGCGCAAGCTCGAGCCCAATACCGGCGCCGTCATCCTGACTCACCCGTGGTTCCACCAGACTTCCAGGGACGAGACCAGGGTCGAGGTGAACCTGCGATGGCACCTGGCCAACCAATATTTCGAGCGGCTCGAAAAGGAGGGCATCGATCCCCAGCGTGTGGTGTTCACATCCATCCACGCCGACTCGCTGCACCCCTCCCTCCGCGGCAGCATGTTCTACGTGCCCGGCGACAGCTACCGTTCCAAGCGCTGGTGTTCGAAGGGAGCCCTGTACAAACACTACGAAGAGTACAGGGCACAGCCTTGCTACCGTTTGTCCTCGAGCAAGATGAGGCGGAGCGAGGGCCTGTCCTCCCAGTTCGCCAAGGACCTCGAGCACGTTTTCTCCAGGAACCACCTCCTCCTGCATCCCTACGACCCGACGAGGGACCATGTCATCAGAGGCCGCAGGTCGTGGCTCCCCGCAGTCCTCAGGAATTCCATCATCCCCTGCTCGGTGCTCATCGAGGTGTGCAACCTCAACAACGCCAAGGATGCCAGGCTCATCGCCGACCCCGCCTACCGCCAGGCCGTGGCCGACGCCTACATCGACGCGCTCATCAGGTACTACTCCTGATAGTGTGAAACGATTCAACGTCCTTCTCGATCGATGGGTGGGCCTCTCTGGGAAATATTCAAGCAATCCAGTGATCACGCGATCCGGGCAGGAACGAGGCTGCCGAAGGGCAGGGAAGTAAAGGGAAAGCGGGTTTCTCCTGGGCCTCTTCGGAAGGACGCGTCCACCGGCCCACAAATCCCAAGTCCCAATTCCCGAATCCGGAACGAACATCCCCTGGCCGATCCCCATGCCTGTCAGCCCTTTTTCTTTACGTACCGTCCGATATACGGGATAATTCTTGGTTGGAGGTTCAAGTATGGGATTTGCCGCGATGGCGCGCATCTGGAAAGACTACATGGGCCGCCACAAAATGACCTTTATCGCGGGCACCGTCTGCATCGTTTTCGTGAGCGTGCTGTACGCGCTCGAAGTCTACATGATCCGCTTTATCTTCGACGGGTTGCTCAACCCCTCCAACAAAGCAGGAACAAAGCCCATCCTGGACTATGTGCACATGTTGCGGATAGACCGTTTCTTCCCGGTGGACCAGGAGCACCTTTTCATTTACATTCCAATCACCCTGGTCGCCATCTTCTTCGCGAAAGGCATCTTCTCCTATTTCGGCAAGTACTGGATGGACAGCGTAGGTCTTTCCACCATCACCGATCTGCGCGACGACCTTTACGCTCGGATGATTCACCACGGACAGGACTTCTTTGCCCGATATCCCACGGGCACGCTCATTTCCCGCCTCATCTCGGACATCGAGAGAATCAAGACGTCGGTGAGCGAGAAGCTCACCGAACTCGTCAAGGAGAGCTTCACGCTCGTCGCGCTCGTCACCAGCGCCATGTGGCAGGATTGGAGGCTCACGCTTCTGTCGTTTGTCACCATTCCCCTCGTTGTGTACCCGCTTGCCCGATTCTCCAAAAAGCTCCGAAGGACGGCCCACAGGAGCCAGGAACAGATGGCCTGCCTTGCCGACCAGATGAAGGAGACCATCACGGGGGTCAGGGTCGTCCAGATGTTCGAAATGGAGGCACTGGAAAAGAGCCGCTTTCGCAAGTTCAACCGGGAAGTCCTCAAGGCCAACCTGAAGGCGACGCGCGTCATGGCGCTGACCACCCCGCTGATGGAACTCATCGGGGGCACGGCCGTGGCGGGCATTCTCTATTACGGCCACTTTCGCATTGTCGGCGGCCACACCACGATGGGCACCTTCAGCGCCTTTCTCGGCACCCTCTACGCCATGTACGTTCCGGTCAAGAAGCTGTCCCAGGCCAACAGCATCGTTCAGCAGGCCGTCTCGGCCGCCGAGCGCTCGGTCGAACTTCTGAATCGAGAAGTCGCGATCCAGGAGGTCCCTGACGCCGTCGAACTCCCGCCCTTCAGCGAAAGCATCCGGTTTGAGAAGATCGATTTTGCCTACGAGGACAACCGCAAGGTTCTCAACGGGTTCGACCTGGAGATCCCCAAGGGCGAGATTCTGGCCATAGTGGGCAGTTCGGGCGCCGGAAAGACGACCCTGGTCAACCTCGTTCCACGGCTGTTCGACGTAACCGGCGGACGCCTGTCCATTGACGGGCACGACGTGCGGAGCGTGACCATCTCCAGCCTGCGCCGCCAAATGGGCATGGTCACGCAGGAAACCGTGCTCTTCGACGACACGGTGCGGGCGAATATCGCGTACGGAAACCCGGAGGCCGACCAGGAGGCTATCGAGGACGTGGCGAAGCAGGCCCTCGCCCACGATTTCATTCTCGGCCTTCCGCAGGGCTACGACACGAGGATCGGCGAGGCCGGATTCGCCCTCTCGGGAGGTCAGAGGCAGCGCCTCGCAATCGCCCGCGCTCTCCTGAAAGACCCGCCCATCCTGATCCTTGACGAAGCGACCTCGGCCCTCGATTCGGAGAGCGAATACCTCGTTCAGCAAGCGCTCTTCAACCTGGTCAAGGGCCGAACGACGCTCATCATCGCCCACCGGCTGGCCACGATCCTGAACGCCCAGAAGATCGTCGTCATCGACGGCGGCCGCGTTGCCGAGTCCGGAAGCCACCAGGAACTGCTGGAGCGCGGCGGTATTTACACACAGCTCTGTGCCATGGAGTTCCGGGCCACGTCGCCACTTGAAAGCACTATACCCCGGTGATAAGCTGATAAAAAAGGGAGGGAGCCCCTTGGTGGAAGACCGCGAAAAGCCCCCGGTTAGGATTTTGGACAAGCGACACTTCGACAAGGACGGCGAGCGGCGGGCGGAGGACAGCCCCGAGGCTGAATCTTCGGAAAAGCCCATGCCCACAGGTCCTGAAGGGTCTGGTGCGGAAAGGTCCGAGGCCCCATCCGAACGAAAAAGTGCACCGGCATCACCGGAAGAAGCGTCCCCGTTCACGAACTTCATCCTGTCGCTCAGCTCTTCCTGTTTCATGAGCCTGGGGCAGATTCCGAATCCCATGACCGGCTCGGCGGACGTAGACCTGCCGTCGGCCGGCTCCATCATTGACATTCTCGAAATGCTCAAGATCAAGACCGACGGGAACCTCGATCCGTATGAAAACAATCTCCTGGACAGAACGTTGGGGCAGCTCAAGATGCTATACGTCCAGGCCATGCATAAAAACAAGCCATGAGAACATACAGGGACGGGGGTACGGGGTTGCTGTGGCTCACCGCTATAGTCTTCCTCTCCCTGTCCGTCCTGCCGACCCACGCCCAGGTCGTCCCGCAGTATTCGCCTCACGGGGCCGTCCTTCACCTCGATCCCGATGCCGTCCGCCAGCAGATGACGAGTTCCAGGGACGCCCTCGTAGACATCAACAATGAAACCACCATCATTAAGTACCTCCACACCCTGGCCGGCACGCGAACGACCGAGGACCAGGACCAGATAGTCTCCGAAATGACGGATTACGCCATCGGAAGAGGACTCAGGCCCTCCCCCGACATAGCCGAGGCCTTTCTATCCATGGGGCTCGACGCCAAGACGCGGGGGAAGTGGGCGGAGTACAAGAGGATGGCCCGGTACGCCGAGTCTTTCGACCCGGACCTTCCGTCGATCCATCTCGCCCTGGCGGAAACGGCGCGGCACCATGACGGCATTTTCTCGGGAGAGTACATCTTCGAGACGCTCGCCGCCTTCTTCACGTCCTTCAGGAACATCGAGACGCGGTGGATCGCCCTCTCCAATTTACTGATCTGGCTTCGCATCACCTTTTTCATACTGCTCGGGGTCATCTCCCTGCTTCTCCTCCTCAAGTACCAGGCCCTGCTGAGGCACGACGTGAAAGAATGGCTGGGCGGGGGAGACTCGAAATGGATCGAGGTGGCCGGTTGGGTCGCCGTCTTTCTCCCTTCGCTCCTGCTCCTCTCCGGGTACTGGTGGATCATATACTGGGCGGGCATTTTCCTGCTGTACGCCCGGTGGTCCGAGCGCCTTGTCACGGTCGCCGTCGTACTCCTGTTCGCGACGGTCAGCGGCCTTACCTTCTTTTGTCTGCAGAGGCTGTATCTTGACCAGGCCCCGCCGAACGTATCCAACGTCCGCTGTTACGCCAACAGAATCGACGCGGGCCTCGACGCCTACCTCGCAAACCACATCTCTCCGAAGGACCCGCTCGAACGCACCTACTCCTTCCTCCTGGCCGGCCGCTACATGCTCCATGGAAGCTACCTCAAGGCCGAGAACCTCTACAGGGAGCTTCTCAAGGAGAGCCCCGACGACGCCAGGGTCGCCAACAACCTTGGCTGCATCTACTTTTACGAGAACCGCTACCAGGAGGCCATCCAGCAGTTTACCCACGCCATCGCTCACAAATCGGACATGTCCGTTGCGTATCTCAACCGGGCCATGGCGAGGAACAAGGTGTTCAATTTCACCGGGGCCCAGGAGGACCAGGAGAAGGCACGAAAGCTGGACTCCCACCTCTTCGATACCTACAAGCTCAATCAATCGGAAGAATGGAGCCCCTTCCCCTCCTGGCTGAGCCTCGACAAGACTCGCGACATGGCGATCCAGGTCGAACGGCAGAAACCTCGTTTACTCAAGAGCGCGATCTGGCCCGCCTCGTCCCGGGTGTCCTTGATTTCCGACCCTGCGTTTTCTCTCTGGGCCCTGATTTTTATGGTGGTCTTTCTTTCCCTGGCCATTATCAAGAAAGCCGATTTCTTCGCCCGGTCGTGTTTCAAGTGCGGCCAGCCATTTTGTTCGCGCTGCAAGACTTCCCTGGAGTTCGAGTCCTTCTGCTCTCAGTGCGTGCATCTATACATCAAGCAGGACGGGGTCTCCCCGGAAGCGAGGCTCAAAAAGAACTACGAAGTGGACCACCACCTTACTTTCCAGCGGATTCAGCGGGTCATCTTTTCCCTGGTTGCGCCCGGCTCAACGCACTTCCTCGCATCGCGGCCCTTTTCCGCCCTGTTCCTCCTCTTTCTGTGGTGTGGCATTGTGGGAGGGCTGGTCATGAAGCCGTTCCTCATGCCCTTCTCTTTCCCCGTCGCGATCCATGCGCAGCCGCTCTCAACCGTCTTCCTTCTCATGGCGGCGGGCCTGGCAGTCCTCCTTTGGGGCCTCTTCGGCATACCCTCCGCCATCAGGCAGCCCGCCGCGCGCCCTGCGGCGCGCACTCCACGGGCGGAGTGAAAGGATAGTCCATGGCACTTGCAGGAACCCTGAAAGATTTCAGCCTCGCGGACATCTTCCAACTGATCGCCCTGCAAAAGAAGACGGGATACCTCACACTGCGCTGCGAGAAGGATGTCGTAACGGTCACATTCCTCGAGGGCGGCGTCGTGGGCGCCGAATCTCTCAACAAGAGAATCGAGGACCGGCTCGGACACGTTCTTGTGAAGACGGGCCGCATTTCCAAGGAGGAACTTGCCAAGGCCCTCGAGATCCAGAAACAGACTCTGCAGCGGCTGGGTTACATCCTGGTCAGCGAGAGCTTCATCGACCCGGAGAGCCTGCGCACGGCCCTTGCCATCCAGATGCAACAGACCATATTCCGCCTCTTTCGCTGGAAAGACGGCGACTACAACTTCGAACCAAGAGAGAGCGTGGAGTATGACCGGGAAAACGTGACGCCAATGGCCGCAGAGAGCATCCTGATGGAAGGCATCAGAATGCTGGACGAATGGCCTCTCATCGAGAAGAAGATCCCGTCCTTCGACGTGGTTTTCGAGCAGATCCCGCTTCCCGCGCCGCCTGTTCTGGACACGAGGCAGGACATCCCGTCAATGGAGGAGATCGTCCTGGACGGCCCTCCGGTCTCATCCACCGCTCCCAGGAGTGAACAACAGCCATCCAACAGCACCGTGCGCCTCTCGCAGGAGGAGATGGCCGTCTACCAGCACGTCAACGGAATCTTTTCGGTGCAGGAAATCATAGACAGGAGCGGACTCAACGAGTTCGACGCGTGCAAGGCACTCTTCGAACTTCTCAATCGGCAGCTCATCCGTCCCGTGCTTCCGACGGACGAGAGCCAGGAGGCGGAACCGCGGCGGTTCTTCTTCCCTTCCGGCGCCCTGGACAGCATCCTCGCCCCGCTGTTCTGGGGCTGGCTGGCCCTTTCCGTCGTTCTTTTGCCCCTTCATCCACTCGACCATCTCCCATGGATGGAGAGCCCGGTAAGGCAGGACGAGCAGACCCTGCGCACCCGCCTTACCCTCAGGCGCGTGACCGAGGCCATCACGCTTTACAAGCTCCGCAATGGGCGCACCCCCGCGTCGCTCGGTATTCTTGCGAAGGACGGCTACATTCCTATGCGGAGTTTAGCCGACGCCTATGGCCAGACCTTCATCTACCAGGCCACCGAGGACGGCTATTCGCTGGCCGCACGGGACCGCAAGGGCGAGTTGCAACCCGACCTCATGGTCACGGCGTCCCAAGCCGGCGACGGGACTTCAAACTACTAGAAGAGTCAGAGGTCGATCCGGTTCCCTCTCATTTCGAGGTGTGGGGTCGTTTACGCTTCTTCGAAACACCCACGGTGGGGTGTCTTTTCCGCGCCTTTTCCAGACCGGGAAAGGCAAGTCTGAACACTTCGGCCATGTCCTTGACCCACACGAACTCCATGGCCTTGGCCACGGATGCAGGGAGGTCGCGGCGCTCGTTGCGGTTCCCGTAAGGGAGGATGGCGGTTTTCAGGCCGGCGCGTTGAGCCGCGAGAAGCTTCTCGCGAAGCCCACCGACGGGGAGGACCTTCCCCCGAAGGGTAATCTCACCGGAAAAGGCCATGGTCCTTGGAGCAGCCTTGCCCGTCAGCGTGGACAGAAGAGCGACGGCCATGGTGATGCCGGCCGAAGGTCCGTCCTTGGGAATCGCGCCCTCGGGCACGTGAATGTGCAGGTCTTTCTTGCTGACGTCCTTGGACTCGAGTCCCCAGTGGGCGAGGTGCTCCTTGATGTAGGTCAAGGCCGCCTGGGCGGATTCGCGCATGACTTCACCCATCTGTCCGGTCAGGGTGAGAACGCCCGATCCGGGGGTGCCGGTGGCTTCGATAAACAGCAGTTCGCCGCCCGTTTCCGTCCAGGCGAGCCCCGTTGCGACACCCACGGTATCCCGGCGCAGTCTCTCGTCCTCGAAAAAGCGGGGCAGCCCGAGAAAGGATGTAAGATCACGCGTACGGATGGTGAAAGAACTCTTCGAGCCTGCCGCCACCTTTCGCGCCACCTTTCTGAGCAAGGCCTCGATTCCGCGTTCCAGCCCCCTGACACCGGCCTCTCTCGTGTACCGCCGCATGAGGGACAGGATGGTATCGTCGGGAATCGCCAGGTCGATGATCCCAAGGCCGTGCGCCTCCACCTGCTTGCGCAGGAGGTGATGCTTGGCGATGGCGAGTTTTTCCTCTTCGGTGTAGCCGGGAAGCTCCAGAATCTCGAGGCGATCCAGGAGGGCGGGATGGATGCCGTCCAGAGTGTTGGCCGTCGCGATGAACATGACCCGCGAAAGATCAAAGGGAAATCCCAGGTAATGATCGACGAACTCTCTGTTCTGTTCGGGATCCAAGGCTTCCAGGAGCGCGGAAGAAGGATCTCCCCGCCAGTCGGAGCCCATCTTGTCCACCTCGTCCAGAACGAAAACCGAATTCATCGTGCCCGCGTTTTTGATGCCTTGGATGATGCGGCCGGGCATGGCGCCGATATAGGTTCTGCGGTGGCCGCGTATCTCCGCCTCGTCCCTTACGCCGCCCAGGGACATTCGGACGAACTTCCGGTCCAGGGTTCGGGCGATGGCCCTGCCGAGCGAAGTCTTTCCAACTCCTGGCGGGCCTACAAAGCAGAAGAGCGTCCCGGGGTTGCCGCCCTTGAGCTTGGAGACCGCCATGTATTCGAGAATGCGCTCTTTGACCTTCTTCAGCCCGTAGTGTTCCTGGTCGAGGCTCTTTTGCGCCTTGACGAGGTCGAGCTGGTCCGTCGTCAGTACACCCCACGGCAGGTCGAATACGAGGTCGAGGTAGGAGCGGATCTGGCTCAATTCTTCCGAAAAGGGACCGAACCGGCTGAGCTTGGCGACTTCCTTTTCCAGAACCGTCCTTACCTCCGGGACGAGGGTCAGGGATTCCAAGCGTTTTCTGTAACCCACCTCACCGCTGGGATCGCCGCCCTCGGCGCCGGACAGCTCGGCCTGGATGGTCTCGAGTTGTTGGCGAAGGAAATACTCTCTCTGCCTCTTGTCCATCTCGTCGCGCGTCTGCTTGTTGAGCTTGTCCTGGATGGCCTGGATTTCCAGCTCCATGGACAATTCGTCCAGGAGGAGGTTCAGCCGCTTGACCACGTCCGGCTCCTCGAGGAGTCGGCATGCCCGATCGAAGGAGAGATCGAGCTGGGCGGCCACCAGATCGGCAACGCGGCCCGGGTCCTCGACCGTGGTCAGAAAGGCGCGAACCTCGCTGGCGACGCCTTTGGCTGTCCCCGAGAGATCGTCCAGCCGCTGCAGGATACCGCGCACGAGGGCCGATGCGGTCAGCCTGGCGGAGGGCTCCATGTGGTCAGGAACGCCTTCCACCTTTGCCCAGCGCACGAAACCACGCCTGCGGCCCAAGGTGAGGCGCGCGCGGACCACACCCTGGACGAGCACGAGCCCCACGCCGGGATTGCCCGAAGGCGCCATGCGAAGGAGGAGGGCCACGACCCCGTTACCCGTCGTGTGCTTGCGCTGTCCCTTGGAAGTCGGAAAGATGGCAAGATAGTCGCCCTGTGCGTGCGCTTCCTCGAGGAGTTCCTTGCTTTCCGGGACGGGTATGGGAATGGTCGAGAGAGCGAGAGGAAATACCACCCTCTCATCCAATTCCCACACGGGCAACCGCGCCGGCAATGCCGGTGATTGAGCGGTGTCTTTTGCCATTGAGGACTATCCTTCAGTCTGCAGGGGAATCAGCGCGGTCCGGCCCCGACGTTCCGGAAGTCTGGGGAACTTGATGGTCAAAACCCCCTTCCGGTAATCGGCGGTCGCCCGGTGTGTATCCAGCGCACCGTCAACGGTGATCGTCCGGGTGAAACCCCCGCGATCCCTTTCCATGAGGTGGTATGCGATGATACCGCTATGGGTCGCTCTGCTCCTTTCCCCGTGAATGGTCACGAGGACTCCCCGGGCCTGGATCTTGATGCTCTCTGGATTCACGCCGGGAAGATCCACTTCTACGACGATATGCTCGGGGGTCTCGAGAATATCGTAGGGCGTTGAGGAACCAGAATCCGGAACTTCCTCCGGGCACTGGAGATTTTGCAGGGACTCGAAAAGCCTGTTCATTTCGGCCCGTAGGTGGACAAGATCCAGAAACGACGTGAGTATACCTCTCATGCGCCGCTTCCTCCCCGCTTGGGCTCGAGAAGATGCTTGACCTCTTCCAGAAACTCGCTGATGTCGCCGAACTGCCTGTAAACCGATGCAAACCTCACGTAGGCCACCTGGTCGAGGTCCTTCAAACCTTCCATGATCATATTGCCGATCTCGCTCGTGGATATCTCTCTATCGGGCGCATTCTGCAAGTGCGCCTCGACCTTTTCGACGATGGAGTTCAGGTCCGCCGTGGCCACCGGGCGCTTTTCACAGGCCTTCAGGAGCCCGTTCAGGAGTTTGTCCCGGTCAAATTTCTCCCGGCGCTCGTCTTTCTTGATCACGCGGTAGGGAACGGTTTCGATGTTCTCATAGGTCGTGAAGCGCCTGTGGCACTCGAGACACTCCCGCCTGCGGCGGATGCTGTGGCCTCCGGATACCTCCCTGGAGTCCACGACCTTGTCTTCTGAATGACCGCAAAAAGGACAGCGCACGGTTTTCCTCCAACCACGAGTTTACCCACAGCGGCGTCCGTGTTCAAGGGGAAGACGGGAAATGGGGATTTGGGAGTGCGGATTTGGGATTGGAAGGACGGTGGGCGGACGGGCCTTCGAAGCGGATGGTCACCCGCTGGCTTTCTCGGAAGATTCCGCCATCTGGTCGGATTTCTCCGAAGAAGCCCTCGCGACCTCCCTGAGTTCCCTTATATGAACCCGCCCGAGAGCAAGGTATCCCAGCCCCCAGAGTATGCCAGGGAAAAACATGGCGGCGTGGCCTATGAGGCCGGCGGTGACAGCCGCCTCGGCGCCCACGGAGTAGAACATGACAAGCGCGATCTGGATGGCCTTGTGGACGCCGCCTATTCCGCCCGGCGTGGGGATGGCCGCCCCGAAGCACACGAACATCAGCAGGAGGACGGAAGCCCCCAGCGGCAGATGAAGCTTGAGCGCCTTGAGGAGCGCCCATGCCGATCCCGCAATGCAGGTCCAGATGACCACCGATAAAAAGGTGACCCATAGGATGGTCCTCTTCTTCTGGAAGGTGCCCAGCCCCTCGACGAACTTCAGGACCTTGCGAATCAGTTTCAGGAGGAGAGGATACCGGCTCAACTTGTCGCTTCTCCGGGCCATTCGATCAAGCACGCGCCTTCGCGGAACGAGCCAAAACAGGAATATGCCTCCAATGACGGCCAGGGCGAGAAAGCCCCACGAAAGGTCGGTGAAGATCTTCATGGCCTCGTCGGCACCCGGCGCGATGCCGTTGCTCCCGAAGAAGACGAATCCGAACCAGAGGATGACCAGTGCCACCAGGTCCATCCCTCGCTCCAGAACGACGGAGGCGAGCAGGGAGCCGAACGGCAGTTTTTGCCACACGGAGAGCAGATAGGGCTTCCCGACCTCTCCGAGGCGTCCCGGAATGAGCCCTGTCAGAGTGAAGGACACCGCTGTTGCCTTCAGCAGGGGCGCCATGGGGATGCCTTTCTTTACCGAGCGGAGCATTACGCCCCAGCGGTACGACCTTATGACGATCGAAACCACCTCGAGCAGTACGGCCAGCCCCAGAAACGAGAGCGACGCATTCTCAGCTTCACGGGCCACATCGGTGAAGTTCGCCTTGTGAAGGAAGAAATACAACAGGACGACCGTGAGTCCGAGGCTGATAGTCCACGAAAGGGCCCTCTTGACGACGCGTTTCATGACGCCTTCTCCATGAAGGCCTCCGGCCTGCTCGTGACGAACCCGCCGGCGCCTGCCTCTCGAAAGCTCTCCCACTCGTTGGGCGTCCGCACGTCGTGGCCGATGATGACCGGGATTTTCCGGTTCAGTTTCGCGCGGAGGCGGCGGACGTGCCCGTGCCCGCAATCCGGTGGATAGAATCCGCTGGCAGTTACCAGGGCGGACGGAGAGGATCCTTTGAGAAGACGGACCAGATGGGTCAGGCGCGATTCGTCGAGGTGGGCCAGCTCAACGAGAAAACGGACCTTCAGTTCGGGGGCAGTGGAGAGAAGGGCCCTCATCTCGGTTTCGAGGACGCCCGTGGCCATGTCGAGCACGTGCGCCGGCGTGAGGACGACCGTGGCCTCCACCGCGCCGAGTCTCGCGCATTCCAGCAGTTCCATGCGCTTGGTGGAGAGCGTCGCACCTCCCGCGGGGAACGAAACGGCGCCGACAAAGGCGATCCTCGCGAAATCTTCGGGGCGGATGTCCGCCAGGAGTCCCGGATGCGCCAGCGCTCGGCCCACCCCGGCATCGGACCAGCGCCGGAGTCTCAGGCACGCTTCGGACGGCGACATGGCGTAGTCCATCAGAGCCCCCTCCATAACGGACAACGGATTTTGGTTCGGAGTCATCGGAGGCCTACTTTTTGGGTGACCAGGACTGGGTTTCCAGTGTGTCGACTTCCTGGGGCGTCAAGAGGTCGGGAGGATTCAGCAGGAGGTAAAGCCGCTCCCCAAAGCGGACCATCCCGTCGATGAACTGCAGGTGAGGCTTGTTAAACATCTTGGGCGGCGGCTGGATCTGGTCCGGCGCCGAGCCAAAGACCTCTTCAACGGTATCGACCAGAAGCCCGACGGATGTACTGCCTATCACGACGACCACCACCCGGCCCTTCTGGGGATCGACGGATCCGAGATCGAGGCGCTCCTTGAAATCGATTACGGGCAGAATCGCACCCCTGAGATCGATGACACCCTTTACGAAAACAGGAACGCGCGGCAGCGAATAGATCCTGGGGACCCGCAGTATCTCCCGCACCGCAAAGACACCCAGTGCGTAGGCCTGGGTTCCGACCGTAAAACCGAGGAAGATCAGTTCCGTCTCGGCTTCCTTGTGCTCTTTCTTGAGCTGAAGGATGCTCGAAAATTCCACCACTCTAATTGTCCTCTATGTGGAAGCGGCTCAGCACGCGGCTAACTTCCTCGGCCCTTCCGGACAGAGCCTCAACCTGCTCAGAGGTCTGTTTGATACTCTCCACATTGGCCCTGTTCTTTTCGGCGAACGTCTGCATGACTTGCTCGACGGTCTTTCCCGCAGAGCTCTGGGCCTGGTTCTGGGCCAGGACGTCTGATATGGCGGCCGTCAGGCGGTCCATAGCCTGACGGATGAGACTCGAACCGGCGCTCTGCTCGGCTGTCGCCCGCTGCATCTCCTCGGAAAGGGACCTTATCCTGTTGACGGCATCGAGGATCTGCTCGCTACCCAGGGTCTGTTCCTTGGTGGCCTGCCGAAGCTGGTGGGCGAGGTCGCGAAGCTGTTCGGTGGACCGGACTATCCCTGCGGCCCCTTTCGCCTGTTCCGCAGTGGCGCGCGCGATCTCTTGCACCATCTGCAGCGAAGGGCTCACGGCCTCTTCTATACGGCTGAAGACCTTCGCGGCCTCGTGGGAAACACCCACCGAATCCTCCACGAGGGCACGCTGGCCGTCTACGCTCTCCACGGCGTGCCTAACGTCTCTCTGCACGCTGTCGATTATGGCTGAAATCTCTCTGGTGGAGACCGATGTCTTTGCGGCCAGGTCCTTGATCTCGCCGGCCACCACGGCAAAAGGCTTGCCGTGCTCGCCCGCCTGGGCGGCTATGATGGCGGCATTCAGCGCGAGCAGGTGCGTCTGCTCCATGACCTCGTCGATGACGGAGAGGATGTTACCGACCTCGCCGCTCCGCTTACCGAGGAGCTTCATAACGGAGACGGTGGACTCGAAGGAGGCCCGCAGCTTCTCGATCGTCTCGTTTGACTTCTCCATGGCGCGCGATCCAGCCCCAGCCTCTTCGGCTACCAGCTCCGTTGCCTCTCTCGTCTGGGCCGCGTTCTGACCGATCTGGCGGATGCTCCCCTCCATCTCCGTCATGGCCGCCGAAGTATCTTCCACAAACCGGTTCAGCTTCTCGGCCGAAGCGTCTATCTCCTTGTTTGCGGCTACGTTCTGCGTAAGCGTGGAAGCCACCGTGTTGACCGTGTCATTGAGGCCCTCGGTATTGGCTGCGATCTCGTCGATGCTCGCGATCATCTCGAGTACCGAGGAACTAACCTCTTCCGCGAGTTCCGACAGACTTTCCATGAGGTGGGCGATCTCGGAAACGGCTGATTGAATGGATTCCACCTGGTCCGCGACCTTGACGGAGGCGCCCTGTTGCTCCCTCGTATTGTCCAGCGTGCTCCCGAGGTGGCGTCTCATCGTTTCCATCCCGTCTTCCACCCGGTGGAAGGCGCTCCTGATCTCGCGAACGATCTGGGCCAGATTGGCGGACATTTCATGGAAGGAACCGATGAGACGGCCCAACTCGTCCTTGCGGTCGAGTGAGCCGCGGTAGCCCGTGAGGTTCCCTCCCGCTATCTGCCTCGCAAAGTCCGTCAGGCCATAGATGGGCGCCGTAAAATAGCGCGTGACGACCACGGCGATGAGCGTGCCCGCCAGCAGGCCCAGAAGGACCACGAGCGAGCCGAAGGCCAGGTACCCCTGCCTCAGGGAGGCGAGCGGAGCGAGACCCGCCACGATCCTGAGTTCCCCAAGGGACTTCGTCTGCTGGGCGGCCGTCGCCGGGGCCGGCGCTTCGAACCCGATGTCTCCGGCGCCGGCGGCAGGTGCCACGGTGACCTCGATCGGCACCCTGATCAAAAGGGCGTTGCCCTTCTCGGTCGCAATGGTCGCGAGGCTCATCTTGCCGGTCATCTTGGCGAGCCCGCTGAAGGGGGCCTTCACGAGCGGTCCGCCCGAGGCGAGCGTAGCGCCCTTCTCATCGACGAACGCCACCCACAGCAGATTGGGATCGGACTTCTCCATGGAATCAACGGTATCCTTGAGTCCCGTCTTGTTGAACTGCATATCGTAGCGCGAAAGTCCCGCCACCATTGTGCCGAGACTGCGGTAAGACTCCCTGATCTGCGCCAGCGCTACCGAGCGCGCTTGAATGTAAAAGACCAGCGACATGATCAGCGCACCCACGAAGATCATTGCCACCAGCACGGCGAGGAGCTGGCCGCGGATGCTGCCCCTCAAAGGGGCGAGCACACGATCCCGGAGACTCCTATTCATACGTGACCCCGAAGTTGATCTTGGACGGCAGCTTGAGTCTCAGCGCCTGTGCGGTCTTCTTGTTGACCGACGTCGAAACGCTGGGTGGGTCGACCACCTTGTCGGCGGGAGCTTTGCCCGTGTTCAGGATGGTCTGGGCGACCTTTGCGGCTTCGTTCCCCACGGCGTCGCCCGGATAAAAGGCGGCGCAGAGAGCCCCGTTCGCAACCAACGAGTCGGACAGGGCCACGGGAATGATCTTGTTATCCACGCACTGGGAAATGATATACCGAAGGGCGTCCTGATTGCTCGTCAGGGAATCTGGCAGGAGAAGGACCACCTGCGCATCATCCTTGATCGAGGCGAACACGCCCTGTAGGCTCGGCGCGTCTGGGACCGGCTTGTCTTGTGCGTCGAAGCCGGCCTGGTCGAGCCGCGCAATGAGGCCGGGAATAGAACTCTGAATGGCCGGAGAATGCAGAATGTACAGTCTTTTGGCCCGGCGTTTGAAAGCCTTGACCATCCCCTCGAGATCCTTGGGGGACCCGAGCGACCCGATCCCTACCATCTTCGGGTCCGCCGTGAAGCCTTCCAGATCCGGGTAGTAGACCATGGCATAGACGATCCAGACATCCGGAATGGCCGCTCGAACTTTCTTGGTGGCGTAGGATCCGACCGTGAAGATCAACGTCGGCATCTTTGTTTTCAGGGCCGCGAGCGCCGCGTCGTCGGCGGATGTGCCCTGAAGCTGGATGCTCTTCGGGTCGAACCCTGGAAGCTGACTGGCGTACGCGACCTGCATGAATCCGGCCATGGCGTCGTTGTACGGCGCCACGCCGGCGCGGGATACGATAAAGACCCCCGCGGCCGAAGCCCCTACGGATGTCAACACAAAAACCACCAGGGCCAAGATCACCAAAGTCCAGCGTTTTTCCATCGCCACCTCCCAGCGGTTTATGGCTTTATACGATATCACTCGGACCGAGGCAGGTCAACGAACACAGTGCGATGCGACGATATCATGACCCGTCCCGGGGAGCCTGCGACGCGCCTGAGATTTTTGCACCGGCTCACGGTGACCGCCAGGCGGTTCCCGCCCGGCGCCCCGCTGTGCCTTGCCGCATAGAGGGCCGCCGCCTGCTCCACGACCGGCGGCAGCGTATCCATTCGCCGGGGATTCCTCACCACCACGTGGCACCCGGGGTAATCCTCCGCGTGGAACCAGAAATCGGACCCCTTTCCGATCTTGAAGCTCACGGTGTCGTTACCCACCGCGCTCTTCCCCGCGTAGCCGGCGAACCCCAGGGGGAGAGGGACGCCAGCCACGCCCTGGGGAAGGGCCCGACGCGCCTGGGGAGCCGGATCGGACCGCACCCTCCGCCCCTCAGGAAACAGGACGGACAGGTCTTCGCACGCCTCGAAATACGCTCGTTTCGCCTCGAGTGTCCGGAGCTCCGACGAGATCTCCTCGAGGATCAGCCGGGTGGCTTCCATTCGTGCCCTACCCTTCCGAACCTTCCTGAACAGGCCGTCGACGTTTTCCAGAACCGTTTTCGCGGGATCGAGCGGCACGTCCACCGTGCCCGGGGGATCGGCCGCGTAATCGACCACGCGCCGCAACGTCTCACCTCGTCGGTGAAGGTCCCCGGAAGCGAGCAGGGCGTTGGCCGTCGCTTCCGCATCGATCCATCCCTCGCCCTGGACGCGGTCGGCGAGCACCGCCAGGTGTTTCCTCTTCACGGCCTTCTCCCGCCTGCCGAGCGATGAAAGCGCCGCCCGGCGGCCCCTCTCCAGGAGACCATCGAGGAGGGCCTCCGGCCCATCGTGCTCGATATAGGCGCTCGCGTCTTCGATCCCGCTGCGCTTGACCCCACCGGGCTGTTTTGGCGGAGGCGGGGTCCACGTTGTCCCCGGTTCTCCCGTGCGGAAATCGCCCTTCAGGGTTCGTCCCGACCACAGTATTCTGTCCGATTCCCCGAGCAGAAAGGCATTGGACGACCGGCCGAGGGGCTCCCACACGAAGCTCCCGGCCGGTCCGCCCGAGACCTCCAGCCTGAGAATCGGTTCGTTCTCCACCGCCGTGACACCGA
>Ga0307440_1000388_pt1 | contig 21639 bp, 24 predicted proteins | sample SalMarWE160410MG_FD_202150 | JGI IMG/M metagenome (GOLD analysis project Ga0307440, IMG submission 202150) | Salt marsh sediment microbial communities from the Plum Island Ecosystem LTER, Massachusetts, United States - WE1604-10 | ecosystem: Environmental > Aquatic > Marine > Intertidal zone >... | reverse complement strand
AAGTCATCAACGCGACGGGCGAATACCAGGCCGCACAGACCCTGGCGGACGCCGCCGAGATCATGGCGAAGAATCCCATCACGATGCAGTTGCGATACCTGCAGACCCTGACCCAGATCAGCGCGGAGAACGCCAGCACGATTATCTTCCCCGTCCCCATGGAATTTCGGGCGCTCTTCGGTCAGCTCGTCGAAGGCATGGCGCAAAAAGCGGAGAGAGCGGAAAAAGCAGAAAAAGCTTAGCCGCAATCAGGGGCCACGATGCTGGTGAGGTCAGGAACGGATCGATTCCGACGGGACGCGCAGCCGTCCATCCGGGCTGAGGCGAGGTTCTTCGGGGCTCGTCCATGAAGAAAGTGAAGCGGCTACCGGCGGGACTGGAACTCTCCCTTTACAGGGATTTGGCGCGCACCTTCCGCTCCTTCGATCTGCATACCGTCTCCGAGGAGATCCTCAAGTCCTTGCTCCACGCCTTTCACTTGGATTACGGCACCCTCATGATCCTGAGCGAAAAGGGCCAGTACGTGGAGCGCGTCTTCCGGGCGGGTTTCACACCCGAGAAGCACACCACAGACCGTTTCGGCCTCACACGTTCGGATATTGAATCCCTGATCAGGGACATGATCCCCAAGCTGAAGTTCTTCGATGCGACTCAATCCAGCCAGCCGATCCCTTCTGTGGACGGACACCAGATTCCACTCCTTGCCGTCCTGCCCATGCAGCTCGTTTACGATTACACGGGACTTATTCTTCTAGCCGTTCGCGACGATCACATAGACGACACTTACGTCAACAGCGAGAGCTTCCGCATCCTCGAATCGGCCCTTCCGGACTTTAGTTTCGTCTTGAAAAACGCACTGACCGTGCGACGGATGAACGAGCTGATCACCAAGGACGACCTGACTCTCTCTTACAACCGACGCTTCTTTGAGGACTACCTGGCGGAAGAGCTGGAGCGTGCCCGCCGGTACAACAACCCGGTATCTCTGATCTTTCTGGATCTCGACGGGCTCAGGGAGGTGAACAACCGCTTCGGTCACGCCATGGGCAGCCGGACCCTCCAGGAAGCCTCGGCGCGGATCATGAATGCCGTGCGCTCCATTGATAAAGTCGTCCGGTACGGAGGCGATGAATTTTGCATCATCCTTCCCGAAACCCACTGGCGGGGTGCGCTCGAGGTGGCAGAACGGATGCGGACGCGTCTGGCTGCCACACCTTTCCTCCTGGAAGAGACCGGCGGCATAGAGATTACCGGGTCCTTCGGGGTGGCCTCCTACCCGACCCATGCAATGACCAAGGAGGAACTCATCAAGAAAGCCGATGAGGCCATGTACCGAATCAAGAGTCAGACGAAAAACGACATTCAGGTGGCACAGCCACTCAAACGTTTTCCCTGACCGTGCGGAGCTGAACCATGAGCGAAGACTTCGTACTCGAAGGACAGCTCTCGGACATTTGTCTTCCGACCATCCTCATGTCCCTTCACAACGACGGCGAGACAGGAATTCTCGAAATCAGCGATGATCTCCATACCAAGCGTCTGTTCGTCCAGGAGGGGAAGATCGCTCACGCCTCGTCCACCGACCCGGACGAGGGGCTTGCCGAGTGTCTCCTGAGACACGACCTAATCTCTCTTGCGCACTACCTGGAAATCAGGGAAGAGCTTCAGGCTGAGGCCCAGGGAAGAGTCGTGCCGACGGCATTTAGGACGCTCGAACCGGACAGGCTGCAGGAAGGCGCCGAGAGTCGTCTCCGGGACCTCGTTCTCTCCATGCTCGGCATGAAAATGGGCCGGTACAACCTCCGGCTGGCACCCTTCTCCGCGATGGACATGATGACCCTCTCTACGGGCATCCCGCACCTTCTTTTCGAACTTATGCAGGCCATGACATGCTGGGGCCGCATTTACGCTGCGGTTGGAGATCCCGACACGCGACTGACCCTTTCCGCCGGGCTCCCGGCGTTCGTCGCCGACCTGGACATGGACACGGACCAGGCTCACCTCATGGATCTCTGCAGATCGGGAATGCCCGTTTCCGCCCTCGTGGAAGCCAGTTATATGTCGCCGTTTCAGACCTATCGCTTGCTCTGGTCATTCCTCATTCTCGGGCTGGTGGTCCACCTCGACAATTCCGGGATGAAGGAGGCGGGCACGAGGATCGCCGCGCTGGAAGAGACACTGGAGTGCTACAACGATCTCTATGCCTACATACACGGCAAGCTCGCCGTGCTCCCCGGTGCGGATGCCCTTTTCGGCGCCATGATGGCCGAACTTGCCGAGCGCCACCCGCGCATGGCCAGCCGGCAGGGCGGCCTCGGACAGTACGGTAAGCTCGACGTGGACCTCGCGCTCTGGGAGCTCCGGAAATTGCCTGAGGATACCAGGACCCGCGAGTTGATGACGTTTCTTGACGACGTGCTCGATGCCTTCACCTCGATAGCCGGGTCGAGTCTCCCTCCAGGTACCCGAGAAGACGTGGCTGCCTACGTCCGGACCCGGACGGGCTCACCACCAGGAGGACAGCAATGACGGATGGATCCCGTTCCCCCATCTCCCTGAGGCAGATCCTGTGGGTCGCGGCCGGTGCCGCCATCCTCACGTTCCTGGTCGCAGTGGCCTCATGGCTCTTTTCTCCGCGCTCGTCACAGGATGCCGGAGGAACCGCGTCCACCTCGATCCAGGAAACAACGCTCGACAAGAAGACCTTCACACCCGAGCCGACAGGGCCTGGACGCACCAAAGAGTCCCCGGCCTCCATTCCGCCCTCCGGGACCGTCCGCGAGGTACATACGAGGCCGGAACCCACAACACCGCCCGTCCCGCCCCCGCAGCCGCCGGCTTCCGCGCCCTCCGATCACGCCGTGAGCAAGCGACCTGGTTACGGTATTCAAGTGGGCGCATTCTCTTCGGCGGTGAACGCCCTGCAGATCAAGCAAAGGCTCGATGCAAGCGGTTTCCACGCCTCGATCCTTACCAAGGCCGAAATCCACAAGGTCGTCGTCACGGGCTTTGCAGATCGGGCCGCGGCGGAAAAAACCCTTGCCGATCTCCGGCACAAGGGCTTCCCGAAGGCATTCATCGTTCCCGTGGAGTAGAGATGCCCAAATCCCCAAAAAAAGTAAGCTTCGAGAAACAACTCACGGAACTCGAGGACATCGTGGCCAGGCTGGAGGACGGCAGCCTGCCCCTTGAGGAGAGCCTTCAGCTGTTCGAGAAAGGCATCAAACTGAGCCGCGAGCTTCAGTCCGCCCTTCAGTCGGCATCGATGAAAGTGACCTACCTCCTCGAGGGTGAGCGGATAGAGGAGCAGCCGCTTCCGGAGAGCGATAGGAAAGACAGGACCGAAGAGCGCGGAGGCAGAGATTCATGACGCCCTCCGCGATAAGGCGCTGGGGCCCCCGAGTGGAATCCACGCTGGACGAAGTCCTCCCTCCGGTCGAACAACCCCCGCGTGTCCTCCATGAAGCCATGCGTTACAGCGTCATGGCCGGAGGAAAGCGGCTGAGACCGATTCTTGCGCTCTCAGCCTACACCGCGTGCGGCGGCGACAATCCAGAGTCGATCCTCCCGGCGGCCTCAGCCCTGGAATTGTTCCATACCTACAGCCTCATTCATGACGACCTGCCCTCGATGGATGACGATACGCTGCGGCGGGGGAAGCCGACCAACCACGTCATTTTCGGAGAGGCCATAGCAGTGTTAGCCGGAGACGCCCTGCAGACGTTAGGCTCGTTTCTCCTCTGCACAGAGCCTAGAGGTGCGCGATGGACGGCGCGAAGAAACAAGGCATCCCGTGAAGTGCTCACCGCACTCGGATCCAGGGGCATGGTGGGCGGCCAGGTCCTGGACCTGCAGCTTACGGGCACGGCGGGAATGGTTTCCGAAAAGGACCTCCTCAAGATCCACAACCTGAAGACGGGACGCTTCCTCGAAGCTTGTGTGCAGGCCGGCGCCATCTGGGCGGGCGCGAGGGCCGAGCGCCGGAAGGCTCTGCGCAGGTATGGCCAAGCCATCGGGCTGGCATTCCAGATCATGGACGACATTCTCGACGAAACGGCCTCTTCGGAGGACCTCGGCAAGACGGCCGGCAAGGATTCGGCCCAGGGTAAAGCTACCTTTCCGGCCTTGTGGGGGCTGGAAGAGTCCAGGATGGCGGCGCAGCGGCTTCTCTCCGAAGCCTTGCGCGCGGTCTCCGACCTGGGCCCACCCAGCCAGGAACTGAGGGAACTGGCCCATTTCGTGGTGAATCGCGGACGATGAAGGAGCGCGCCGACAAACTGGTCGTGGCGCAAGGTCTGGCCTCGACGAGACAGAAGGCCCAGGCGCTCATCATGGCCGGGCAAATTTACGCGGCCGAGGTCCGGATCGACAAGGCCGGTCACCTCCTGCCCGCGGACGTGGTATTGACCCTGCGCGGCAAGAGTTGCCCCTATGTCAGCCGGGGGGGACTCAAGCTGGAAGGTGCGCTGGATCAGTTGGGGTTGTCGGTCACAGGTTGGATCTGTGCCGACGTGGGGGCCTCGACGGGCGGTTTCACAGACTGCCTTCTCCAGAGGGGCGCGGCGAAAGTTTACGCCCTCGACGTCGGACATGGCCAGCTGGACTTCAGCCTGAGGTTCGATTCCCGCGTGGTGGTCCTGGAGGGCGTCAATGCCCGGTACCTCCCCCCGGATTTCTATCCGGATGCGATCCAATTAGTGGTGGCGGACGCTTCCTTCATTTCGCTCAAACTTCTCCTGCCCGCGATCAAGGCAAGCGCTCCCGAGGCCCGCGTCCTCGCTCTCGTCAAGCCGCAGTTCGAAGCAGGACGGAATAAAGTCGGCAAGGGAGGCGTAGTCAGAGACCAGAAGGTGAGAGACCTCGCCGTAAGATCGGTGTGTCAATACGCCGTCGAACTGGGGTATACTCATAAGGCTACGATAGAGAGTCCCGTGAAGGGTCCGAAGGGCAATGTCGAGTACTTCATAGACCTGAGGCCCGAACAAACGGACAGACCATGAGCGCAAAACGGCACACCAGCGTAGGCATTGTCGCAAAGCCACAGCCTGAGGGCAGCTTGCCGCTGCTGGACGAATTGATCGCGTGGCTTACGGAACGGGAAGTTTCGTTCATTCTAGATCCCGAGGCGGCCCGCCTGACCGAAATCAGCGGGAAAGTGCTCGACAGGATGAGCCTGCCATCGGCCGCGGACCTCGTGGTGGTGCTTGGGGGCGATGGAACGCTGCTGTCCGTCGCCAGGCATTGCGGTTCTTCACCGGTTCCCATTCTCGGCGTTAATTTGGGTCATCTCGGATTTCTCACGGAAATCAGCACCGGTGAGATTTTCCCGGTTCTCGAGAAATACCTTGACGGTTCGGCGTCGATCGAAAGCCGGATGATGCTGGAAGCCACTCTCGTAAGGCACGATTCCGTCGTCGCCAGATTCAAGTGCCTCAACGACGTGGTTTTCAACAAGGCGGCACTCGCGCGGATGATCGAGATCCGCGTTGAAGTCGGAGGCGTTCTCCTGACCAAGATGCGCGCCGATGGCTTGATTGTATCCACGCCTACCGGTTCCACGGCCTACAATCTGTCTGCCGGCGGCCCCATCCTCACACCGGGCATGGACGGTGTGATCATCACCCCTCTGTGTCCGCACACCCTGACAATACGGCCGTTGATCGTCGACGGCCGAGCGCCTATCACCATTACCCTGACCAAGGAATCGGGCGAGGTCTTCCTCACGGCGGACGGTCAGTCCGGCCATCCCGTGGAAATGGGTGACCGCGTCCGGATCGAAAAATCCTCCGACGTGGTGCGCCTGGTCACGTCGCGAGAGCGAAACTACTTCGCCCTGCTGCGCGAAAAGCTCGGCTGGGGGACCCAGTATCCATGAACGGAGTGCGCCGCTTGCCGGCCTCGGACCCATGCTCGTGCATCCTGTGCTATCCTCAGGAGCGGTGCTTGCTGACTCAATCGACCCCTACCTCATTATGCTCGTCACAGTGGGACAAATTTATGGAGGTTACCTCATGAAGAAACGCTCATCCGTCATCGGCGCCGGTGCCGTCTTTCTTCTGGCGTGCGCCCTGAGTCTGGTCGTCCTGGCGGCCAACCCGCAGAAGCCGGCAGTAAAACAGGAAAAGACGGCGGCCGCCGCCGCCGTCAAGGAGGTTCCCCCCGCTTCGAAGCCCGACGCGGTCGTGGAAGATACCACTTTTGATGCCGGGACCGTTACTCGCGGCGATACCATCACGCACGATTTCGTCGTAAAAAACGAGGGCAAGGGGACTCTTGAAGTGACCCGCGTCCAACCCACCTGCGGATGCACCGTCACGAAGTTCGACAGGACCATCGCTCCCGGCAAGACGGGCAAGATAACGGCCAGCGTTCACACGGCCGCATTCTCGGGTCCGATTCACAAAACCATTATGGTGGCGACCAATGACGCGAAGATGGCCAATTTCCAGCTGTCCATCAAGGCCGTGGTCAAGTCCATCCTAAACGTTTCCCCTCAGGAAAACCAGAACTTCGGCCTCGTCTTCAAGGGACAGTCCATGGAGAAGACCTTCGACATCAAGTCGTCGGATGGGAAGCCCTTTGAGATCACGTCCGTTCAGGCGCAGGATAATAACCTGAAGTACGACCTCAGCCAGGCCAAGGACCACCAGTCGGCCATTTTCAAGGTCATCCTGCCCGCGGACCATCCCGTCGGCCCCATAAACGGCCGTTTCACCCTGATGACGACGCACCCCAAGGTTCACACCCTCAACCTCAACGTGTTCGGAACCATCCGGGACCCCCTCACCATATACCCTCAGGACATCGTCTTTACGGGACTCAACAAGGATTACATCAACGAGCACCCGGACGATATTTCCCTGAACAAGACCATCACGCTTGCCTACGAGCAGGGTCCCGGACTCAAGATCGAGAAGGTCACGTCAAGCCTCAAGAACCTCGAGGCCACCGTGCAGACGATTACGCCCGACCAGCGGTACAGCATCAAGCTTCATCTCAAACCACCCGTCGAACTGGGCGATTTCAGCGGCGAGGTTACGGTAAAGACGAACAAGAAGACGGTCACCATTCCGGTCCGCGGCAAGATCTTCTAGATTTGCCGCAGCATGGCCGAGACACGAAAAGGCGGGGGCCTGGCCCCCGCCTTTTCTGTCCGTACCCATGCCCGACTCTCAGCTTCCCCGCTCCCGGTAAGTTCCCGTCCGCGTGTCCACGACAATCCGGTCCCCGGCGTTCAGATGGAATGGGACGCTGACGACGGCCCCTGTGTTGCATGTCGCCGGTTTTCCCCCCGACACCGTGTCGCCCTTGAAACCGGGCTCCGTCTCGAGGATGGTCAGGGTCACGAAGTTCGGCAGGTCCACGCCTAGAGGCTCGGTGCCGTGAAGCAGTACGCTGACCTCGAGGTTCTCGGTCAGGTATTGCACCGAGTCGCCGAGAACGTCTTTCGGTATCGCGAGCTGTTCGTAGGTCTGCTGGTCCATAAAATGGAAGATGTCCTCCTCCCTGTAGAGGAATTGCATTTTGGCTTCCTGGGTCTCCGCCGTCTCGACCTTGTCGCCCGCCTTGACCGTTTTCTCGAGGACCTGGCCTGTCCGCAGGTTCCGCACCTTGGCCCGCGCGAAGGCCGAACCCTTGCCGGGCTTCACGTGGTCCACGTCCACGACATCGTAGGCGGCCCCATCGATAAGAAGTTTCACACCTTTACGTATCTGGTTGCTGCTGATAAACCCCATGAGGCGGCCTCCAAAATTTTAGGGAGTTATTTTAAAGCATCTTGGAACTGGTGGGCAATCCTCTGCACTTCGAAGCGCGTCTTGCCTGTGGCCTCGGAGGGCGTCGTGACGAGCAAAATGAAGAGTCCTTCGGATAAAGCAAATAGGATGACGTTCTGAGACTCGGTGCGAACTATGAATTCGTTCAGCCGGCCAAGAGCCAGTTCCGAGCGCAGCCTTTGCATTGTCCTGAGAATTCCGTTCATCTCGGCGCTCAGGACCTCATGGGGCACTTCAGCCGCTCTTACCGTGCTTTCGATCTCGATGCCGTCGTCTCCGACCACAGCCACCGCCCGGAGGCCCGGCAAGGCTTCCAATAGTCTCGTGAACTGCTGTTCAAACATTGGCCCCCTCCCTGATTCGGCGCAGCCACCCCTCCAGCAGTTCGATCCGCTTGCTACGAACGGCCTTTCTGACGTCCACTTCCTGCACGGCCGGACCTTCCTGCTCCACCCCTGCCATGCCCGTCATGAGCCGCGAGATCCTCTCTCTGATCGCAGCGCTTTCGGGCTCCTTGAGCAGAATACGCTGGTAGATCTCGATAGCCTTCTCCGGGTATCCCTGCTTTTCGTACAGCTCAGCAAGGGTCATGGTGTTCAGCGAGACATCGGCGGTATCCTCTACGATCTCGGGGGAAGGGTACACCCGCTCCTCGACGTCCGTCTCGCTTTCGCTCGTTTCGGAGGTCAGCGTGGCCATGCGATCTGTTTCCACGTCCTCGTCGAGGGGCTGGTCGTCGGCGCTTCCGGCCCTCAGAAAGTCCGGTTGGGACAGTGCGCTCGATTCGAGAGCCAGGGGATCTTCGTCCATGTCCGGGATTTCCCACACGTCAGACGATTCATTCGCTGATGCCGGCGCATCGTCGACCGAATCCTCCACGGACTCCACGGGAGGGACGGGTAGCATCACCGTGTGGGCCGGGTCTTCCTCGGCTTCTGCAACAGGGCCCGCTTCCGCTTCGCGTGCCGATTCGTCCGGCCTCCCGGGGGATTGGCCAGCCTCGCCACCGGCGAGTGCATCTGATGCTTCATGATGCCCCGATTCCCCCTTGATCCTTCCGATCCTCTCTTTGACTTGCGCCTTGCCAGGATCAAAGAGCTCAACAATCTGGTAGTGCCGGAGAGCCAAGTCCTTCTCACCCTGGGAGTAATAGATATCGGCGGCGAGGTGATTCGCCGCCACGTTCTCCGGCAGCGCCTTCAGGACCCGCTCCACCATGCCGTGAGCATCTTCCAGGCGATCCCCCGCAAGATAGAGCTGCGCAAGCAGAATCCTGGCCTGCCAATGGTTCGGGTTCTGGTCCAATCCCTTTTCGCAGATCCCCACGGCCTCGTCGAACCGGCCCATCTTCTGATACTCGCGTGCCAAATCGAAGAACCGACGCATTTTCGGATCTTCTCTGATCTGGGTCTCCAGTTCGGCGAGACTGAACTCCATCAATAATTCCCAATGGAGAAATAGTAGGTGGTCTTCAGGGTCTGCACATACCCGTCCTTGTTTCGATGTGCCTTGATCACCACCTGCATCGCCAGCCTGGCGGAATCCGTCGTGCCGGCGAAGCTTGCCGCGTTTTCCTGCAGATACGCTTCCGATACGAGAGTCACCGGTATCCGGCTGGTCACGTAGGGCTTGACCTTGATCTTGACATTTTGATCGTCACCGGCCGGAAGAGCCACCAGGTGGTGCCCGGGGTCGCTGATGAGCGTGTAGTCAGTCTGCACCTCACTCACTGTCCAGGCATCCGAGGCCACGAGCGACAACCCGGGATCGTTCAGCTTGATATTGAACAAAAAATAGACGAGCCGCGTATTGGGCGGTGTGACCCCCACGTTGACGGACGGAGGCTCAGCGCCCTTGAAGGCGAGTTCGGAAACCGGCTCGAGGTTCTTATTTGTTCCGCATCCCCCTATCAGTCCAAGAAGGATTACCCCAATGATTCCGATGAATAGGGACCTTTTTTTTTTCATGCGCTCCTACCTGATGATTTTCGGAGTAAGGAAAATAAGCAACTCATCATTCGATCTGGTCTTGGACCTGTTCTTGAACAGCCACCCAAGGACGGGGATCTTCGAGAGAAAGGGCAGCCCGTTCTGCGACACGCCCTCATTGGTAACGAAGACACCACCGATGACCGCTGTCTGTCCGTCGTGGACCTTCAGGACGGTCTTGGCCTCTTTCTTGATGATGGGCGGGGGATTGCCCGGCTCCGCGTTCGCAAAGTCGACGGAATCGTTCGTAATGTCCACGGTCATGTTGACGTTGCCGTCCGCACTGATCTGCGGCGTCACATCCAGCTTGAGGGTGGCGTTGACGAATATGACCGAGATCTTGTCGGTCGTGGCTACCCTGATGGGTATCTGACGGCCGGACTCTATGGACGCCTTCTGGTTGTCCTGGGTCACGATGCGAGGTGCCGACAGGACGCGGCCGCGCCCGGTGTTTTCCAGAGCGGCCAGTTTAACGTCCAGGAAGAACGACCCGGTGGTGTTGCCGAGGACCAGGTCGATGAACCCGTTTGAGGCGGTCGGTGGAAGCGTCACGGCAAAATCGCCCTGGCCGAAATTGGGAAATCCCGTTGAATTGCCGAAGTTATGCAGCGAGTATACGCCTGCCGGCCCCGAACCCGTCGCTCCGCCGTGGGTACTCGTGACGTTACCGCTGGTGTCCATCCCGGAATACCAGTTCCCGCTCCAGGTAATGCCGAAACTCTGTGACCAGGTGATGCTTGTCTCCACGATGCGCGCCTCAATCAGGACCTGCGGAGTCGCCGTGTCCAGCGAATCGATGAGTTTGAGCAGACTTGCCTTCTTGGAAGGCACCTCCTGGATGATCAGGCTGTTGGTCCTCGGGTCCACGATTATGTGGCCCCTCTCGCTGAGGAACTTGCCTGCAATGGCGGCCATGCTGGTCGCCTTTGCGTAGGACAACCGTTTGATAAAGGTCACAGGCTCTTCGGCAAGGAGCTTCTCCTTCTGCATTCGCTGCTGTTGAGCGAACTTACGCGCAATCTCGGAGGCCGGAGCCACCCAGATCACGTTGTTCTCGTATATGTAATCCAAACCGTTATTCTTGAGGATGATGTCCATGGCCTGGTCCCACGGAACGTTGGTGAGATCCACGGTGACCTTTCCCTGAACGCCCGGATGAACGACGATGTTCATACCGGAGATGTCGTGGAACATCCTCAGGACATCCTTGATGTCGGCGTCCTTAAGGCTGAGGGATATGGGCTCCCCGGTGTACTTGACGGATTCGCCCGAGATGGTCTTTTCCTTGAACGACAGCGGGACGCCGCCGGCAACCATCGTCTTGCCTTCCGCGCTCTTTGAGGCCGTGTCCTGAGCCACGAACAGGTCCTCGTAGCCCTTGAACTCCTTGGTTGCACCAGGCTTTATGGGTGAGAGGTCGACCTTCACCTTGTCCAGGTCTCCGGATTTCGCCTTTGCGGGCGCTGCGTTATTGGCCACGGTCCGGGACGACTGATCCTCCTTCTTGCTGGAAGCGTCCGGGCCGGGTGCCGAAGGCCTTTCATCGCCTTTGGCCAGATCCGGGGCTGCTCCCGTCTGAGGAGGAGGGGTCATGGCCTTCGGCTGGGTCTTGGAAGCGCGCTCTGCGCCGCCGTCGAGCCGGACTATTACCCTTGCGCCTTGCGAGTCGACGGTCACCGGGCTCACGGCCTTCTTCATGTCGAGCACGACCCGAGTGACCGGCGGATTGTTCTCATGAATGCCGATGCGCACCTTTTCTATGGCACCTGCACCTTCGACGCGGTTGGGAACGCTTCCCTTCTTTACGCCCAGCAGGTCAACCACGATGCGCTCGGGGTTCTTCATGGTGAAGTACTTGTACTTCGGCGCGCCATCGGCCTTAATGTCCACGGCGGACCCGTCCTGAGCGACTGCCACGCTCAACAGCCTGTCCGCCGGGCGAATGGGTGCACCGGTGGCGACGGGTGAAGCCTGTTTAGGTGTTTCGGCCGTTTTCACCGAAGCCCGGGAAGCTTGGGAGGTCGCATTTGCTTCGGGTCGAGAGGCCTTGCGCGAGGCGCCGGCAGAAGTCGGAGGCGCCGCGTTTCCAGCCCCCACTACCTTAACCAGCAACTTGTTGCCGTCGGTGGACACGATGCATTTGGCGAGGTAGGCCTTGTGAATCTCCAGTTTGGCCAGGGCCCTGCCCTTTGCGTGGCTGATAGACTCGACCTTGACACTCCGAACGCCGTCCTTGTTGACGGCGAGCGTCTTCGGCAGGTTCGACACGTCCACGTCGGCCATATCTACGACGAACGTCTCTGGATCATAGTCGTAGTAAGTATAGTCCATTATCGGATAGTTTCCGGTCACCTCGACGACCACTGCACCGTTCTGCGATGAAGTGGTGAGATCGTGCAATGCGTTCAACGTGGCAGGCGAGGCGTCCACCGCCCAGACGGTCCAAGCGGCCAAACAGCTGAGAACCGTCATCCAAACGGCAATTCGCTTACTCATTGTCCCTCCCCTTCTTGGCTCCTAATCTTGAGAACCAGGTTGCGGAACGGCTTGATGGCGGTTGGGTCATTCAGTTCCTGCTGGACGGTCACCTCTCCCTCCTTGAACGAGACATTGAGGACGATGCCATCCGCGAAGTGCTCGCCCGCTTTGACTTTGTAGGGCTTGCTATCGGGCCCCTGAAACCACGCTACCGTACCGTGAGGCGTCTTGACGATGGCTTCCAGGGAGCAGGCCTCAACCGTGAAACGGGACAGTCCCGTCGTGCCCCGCTTGACTTTCACTTGAGAACCGGCGCCGAACGCGCCCCTGACCAGCGGGCTGAAAGGATCCCTCTCCGTTGCGTGCCGGTAAAGGGACTCACCTTCCATCAGCAGGCTGTCATCTGGACGCTCCGATGCCGCCTGCCCCGTGGCTTGCTGGGGAGAGATCAAAGCGGCCGGGGAAGCCTGCTGCGGTGAAACCTGCTCCTGAACGTGCTGAAGGGTCTTCACAGGTCTTTGAGCCGCCACTCCCCCGAGCCAGCCGACAGCGATTCCTGCGATACAATACAGGATTAGTCGTCGCCTCATCATTTCTTCTCCAGCGCCTTGAAGGCTTCGGGGTTTTGCATGTAAACCAGGGCGTTGAACTTCGCCGATACCGAGGCCCCCTTCTTATTGGAAGCCTGCATGTCCAGATTGGAAATGTTCACGATGCGCCGCATGTGCGCGATCTTGTCGAAAAACAGGGCCAAGTCATGATAACCACCCTGCACGTCTATCCCGTAGGCCTGCTCGGAGTACAGGTCCTTCTTCGTGATCGGCTTCGGGCTGATGGCCACAATGTCCAGGTTCTGGTCCCGGGCATAACTTTGAAACACTCTCAGGAGTTTTCCCGTCTCGGGGTCCATGGGAATAATGGACTTCAGGACGTCCAAATCCCGCCGGATCATGTCGATCTGACGGTTGAGTTCATCCACCCGCTTCATGGCCTCTTTCCCCTGCCGGATCTGCGTTTCCAGTTCGTCGCTCTGGGCACGCCGAGCCTGGAGCGTCGTATTCTGATCTGAAAGGAATGCGAACCAGGCAGCCCCGAATATGAGTGCGCCGACGAGGACGACCACCAGGTACTGGGCCCAGCGGGGAAGTCTCAAGAATCTATCCATGGTCCCCTCCTAATTCCCTGAATTCCCTGTGGTCTTGGCCGGCTGTGCGGCCTGCCCCGGCTGCGGTTGATCCGGTTCAGGCTTATAGTTGGCACTGAGTTTATAGCTGTAGACCTGCTCGCCCTGACCGCTTTCCTGGCGGACGTCACCGAGCTGGACGCTTGAAAATTCTTTCATGTCGACCATGTTGTCGTAGAGAGATGAGATTGTTTTGATGCTGCGCGCCCGGCCCTGAAGGATGATTCCGTTACTCGACTGCTTGGCCGACGTGTACCACGCGCCCTCAGGCAGAACCTCAACGAGTCGGTTCATCAGCTTGACCGGAAGGCTCTGTTTGTCTTTCAGCTCTTTTATCTGATCCACTTTGGCGCTGTATTCCTTCTTCTTCTGCTCAAGTTCCTTGACCTTTTCCCTCGCGCCCTCGTATTTCTTGAGTTCCTCCCGTTGGCGGGCGATCTGCTGCGCCAGGTTGTGGTTTTCCATCATGAGCCAAGCACCGTATCCCAGGGTCGCAAGAACTGTGATCAGGAGAATCGTGGCGAATATACCCCAGGGGGGAGCTCCTTCCGCGGGTGCAGCCGCAGCCATAGAAGGAAGGCTCACACCGCCTCTTTTAGCGCCCCGACCTTCCCTGAGCAAATTGATTCGGATCATTTAATCCCCCATCTTGCGCAAGGCCAAGCCCACGGCAACCGCGAAGTGTGGAGCCAGTTTGTTCACGGTGTCCATAGGGATCTGCCGTTCGTCGATGGTCACGTTCTGGAACGGGTTCATAATCTCCACGGGCACGCCGAAGAACTGACTCAAGTACCGGTCGAGGTTGGGGATCTGGCAACCGCCTCCCGAGAGGACAATCTTGTGGATGGTGTTCTCGTTGGTGGTCACACGGAAGAAGTCCAGGGTCTTCTTGAGTTCGGCGCCGAACTCCTCGGTCATGGCGTTGAGAATCGGGGCGGCCTGCTCGGGGCGCACGCCCTCCACATCGTCCCCTTTCTTTATGGCTTCCGCCTGCTCATAGGTGAGGTTGAGTTCGCGCTGCAACGTGTCCGTATAGTTGTTGCCGCCGCCCTGGATGTCCCGCCAGAAGAGCGGGCTTCCGCCTTTGAGCACGGCGATGTTCGAGGTGCCGGCGCCGACGTTGACGAGGGCGACGACTTCACCACCCGAGATGGGATAGTTGATTTCATAGGAATTCTGAACGGAGAAGACGTCCACGTCCAAAACGGACGGCGTGAGCCCCGCCTGACTCAAGATAGAGGTGTACTCCGCGATCAGATCGCGCTTCACGGCCACCAGGAGAACGCTGATGTTGCCGGTTGTGGGATCGGTTTCCAGCACCTGGTGGTCAATCTTCACTTCCTCGATGTCGAAGGGAATGTACTGGCCCGCCTCCCACTGGATGGCCTCTGCCAGTTCGGCCTCGCTCATGGCCATCATCGAGATGCGCTTGATGATGACGGAGTTGCCGTCGACAGAGGTGGCGACATTCACTGTCCTTATGTTCTTCTCCCGGATCAACCGAGTCACGGCGTCAATCACCGCGCCCGAGTCCATTATCGTCCCTCCAACGACGGCTTCGGCGGGAAGCGGTTCGATTCCGAAGGACTTCAGTTGGTAGCCTTTGCCTTTGCCCAGATCCTTGAGTTCCACCATTTTTACGGTGGACGACCCGATATCCAAGCCCAACAGGTTTTTGCTTTTTCCGAAGAACACCTTCGATTCCCCTTTTTAAAGCGCCTAAAGCCCCTTAAACTTAATGCTCTGCATTAACATATCGAATGCACGGCCGAAAGTCAAGTGCAAAATTGTTCTCATGACCCTTCCCCTTTGCGTGCATTGTAGACTCTACGGCACCTCGTGGCAATCCCTTGCCCCTCCACCGGGGGGGGTGATATGCTTTCAGTCCTCGAAAGGCCGGCAAAGAAGGCTGAGTTCGTAATCCTGGAGAGCAAAGTTGGCGGATCAAACGCAGGCCCGCAGTCCCGGCGCGGTCAGACGAATCAGCGACATCCTTTCCCAGCACAGTCTGCCCGAGAATCTCGAAGCCGAGAGGGCCCTCCTCGGCGCGATCCTGCTGAAAAACGATCTCTTTGAAGAGACCAGGGAAAAAATCGTCTCCGAAGACTTCGCCATGCCCTCTCACCAGCGCGTTTACCAGGCCATGGAAGAACTCCGCACCAATAACCAGCCTTTCGACCTGATCACCGTTACCGAATGGCTCCATACAAAGGGACGGCTCGAGGCTGCCGGCGGCGCGGAGCACATCAGCGAGCTTGTCTCCGGCGTGCCGATCCTGACCACCGCTTCACACTATGCCCGCATCATCAAGGGCAAGGCGCTCCTGCGCCAGCTTATACAGAAGGCGAGCGGGATAATTGCCGAGGCCTATTCCTCGGGACAGGAGCCGGAAGACATCCTGGCCCAGGCCGAGCAGGGCATCCTCGAGATCGGCGACCGCGTCCTTAAATCGACGCTCCAGCCCATGGATAACCTGGCCCGGGACGTGGCCGTCAAGCTCGAGGCGCTCGTCAAGAGGGGCGCCCACGTAACCGGAGTACCGACCAGCTTCACCCGGCTCGACGAACTCACCTCCGGCCTGCAGAGAACGGACTTCATCATCCTCGCCGCCCGGCCTTCGGTGGGAAAGACGGCCTTTTCCCTGAGCCTGGCCTACAACGTGGCCAGGCAGGGCCAGGCCGTGGCATTTTTCAGCCTTGAGATGAGCGCCGAACAGATCTTCTTCCGGCTTCTGAGCATGGCGAGCGGCATCGACCTTCAGCAGCTCCGCACCGGACGGCTGAGCAAATCCAGGCAGGCAGAGGCCGCGATGAAGATCGACGAGCTTTCGAAGCTTCCGCTCTACATCGATGACAGCCCCGTCCAGACGATCCTGGACCTGGGCGCGAAGTTGCGGCGCCTGAGGGTCCAGAGAGAACTCCACCTCGTCGTCATCGACTACCTTCAGCTCATGAGGGGCGTGGGGCGCTCTGAGAACAGGAACCAGGAGGTATCGGCCATTTCGCGGGGACTCAAAGCCCTGGCGAAGGATATCAACGTCCCCGTCGTCGCGCTGTCCCAGCTTTCACGAGCCCTGGAAAAGCGCGGTGAAGGAAAGGAACCCCTCCTTTCGGACCTGAGAGACTCGGGCTCCCTGGAGCAGGACGCCGACGTCGTCCTCTTCCTCCACCGGAACACCTCGTCGAGGCAGGACGAGGACCCAGACGCCAAGTCACGCGCCAGACTCATCATCGCCAAGCAGCGGAACGGCCCCACCGACAGCATCGACTTAACCTTCCTGCAGGAAAGGGCGCAGTTCGCCAATTACGCCCCCGATTCGTACGAAGGAGACCGGGGTGTCTGATTCGCTCCGGGACAAGCTCCGCCCGACGGTCCTCTCGGTCGATCTGGATGCGATCATATCCAACCTGCGGCTTCTGAAGGATTACACCGGAGGCCGTTCCCAGCTCGCCGTCGTCAAGGCCAACGCTTACGGTATGGGAGCCGTGCCCGTCGCCAGGGCGCTGATCAAGGGGGGTGCCGCCTGGCTGGGCGTGGCGCTCGCCGAAGAGGGGGTGCAGCTGAGGCGCGCCGGCCTTTCGGTTCCCATTCTCATGCTCGGTCCGGCGGCGCCCTCGCAGGCAGGACTGCTGCTCAGAGAGAACATCACACCCGCGGTTTATTCGATCGGGTTTCTCAAAGCGCTGGAGCGCGAAGCGGAGCTGGGCGACACGACCTTCGAGGCCCACCTGAAGATCGATTCGGGCATGGGACGGGTCGGATTCCGCCCCGAGGAGATTCCCGCCGTTCTCACGGCCCTGGCTCGATCGCCCCGCGTCCGGATCACCGGCCTCTTCTCAAACCTGGCCAGCGCCGACGATCCGGCCTCTTCTCAGACCGAAGGACAGCTGGCGCTCTTCCTTGAAATCGCCGAGAACCTAAGAAGCAGCGGCGTCGAACTGCAGTGGATTCACCTCGCCAACTCGTCCGGGCTACTGGCCCACCCCGATACGCACCTGAGCCTGTGCAGGCCGGGCCTCTCCCTGTACGGTCTCCGCCCCTCCGCAGCCCTGCCCGACATCGGCTTGAAAGCGGCGCTCACGCTGGAAACCGTGGTCTCCCAGGTCAAGCACATGCCCGCCGATGTACCCGTGGGCTACAGCGCGAGTTATTTCACGCCCCATGATCAGCCCGTAGGCATACTGCCCGTGGGCTACGCGGACGGGCTTCCGCGGCTTCTAAGCAACAGGGGCTCGGTCCTCATCGGGGGAAAACGCTGCCCCATCATCGGGCGCGTCAGCATGGATCTCACGGCCGTGAACCTGGAGCCCGCGGGAACCGTGTACGAGGGGACGCCGGTCACTCTATGGGGACGGGACGGGCAGGAGTCCCTTGGACCGTGGGACTGGGCCAGGTGGTCCCAGACCATCCCCTACGAGGTCATGACGGGCGTCGGCTGCCGGGTCGCACGAACCTACATCGAACAGAACCGGCGCTGGACGGAATCAACCCTTCTCTGACCCGTCTCTCGCCCTATCACGCTTCACACTCGTAGAAGGCCTGCGTCGAAGACCCGGAGCCTCCGAAGGAAGACGACACGCGCCCATGCCACAGACGGGCCCGCGAAAGCTTCGTGCCGCCTTGACACCCTGCTCTTGAACCCTTCAGCAGATGGGCTTCTCTGAAGGTCCGCCGGCTATTCGGTCACTCGGTCCCTCGATCACCGGATTCCTGGATAACCGCCCCGCTCCCGTCATTTCCCGATTCAACCGGGCCCTCATCATCAGGTCCGCCACCCCCCGGCGGCTCGATCGGCACGACCAAGCCGCCCGCGAGGAGAGCGGCACCGACCGTCCCCATGGTCGCGATAAGAGCCGGCGAAGCGGTCCCTCCGCCCCCCCCCATCGAAAGCACGGCCAGGATCGCGGTGTTGTGAAGAGCATGGCCTGCCACCGACAACCAGAGGTTGTTCGTTCGCCGGACGATGAGCGCCAGGGCCGTTCCCAGGATGGCGACGGGCAGGAAACGGATTACGGACCCGTGGAAGAGCGCGAAGACCACTCCGGAGGTCGCACAGGCCGGAATTGCGTTCCACCGCCCCAGGCTGCCCAGGAAGGCGCCTCGGAACATGATCTCTTCGCAAAAGGCCGGGACAAGACCGAACAGCAGCAGCCGCAAGCCCGGACTGAACTGGAGCAGAAAGCGCCTGAGTTCCGCCTCCTCCCTCGAAGCCCCCTTGAAACCTGAGAGAACACCCGCCAGGGAGAGCGCCACCAGCGACCCTCCCACGGCGAGCGCGAGGGCCGCAAGAAGGGCGGAAGGCCGAACCCGCGCGGAGGGAAAGGCCTGCGGTAAAGCGCCCCGTGCGGCCGCCCACGCGAACGCCGGAAGCGCAAAACTCACAACCGGGAGCGGTCCGGCGATCAGCCAGATCGGCCGGCCTTGAAGAAGCGCGGCACCGCCCCAGAACAGAAGCCCCGAAATGGCCAGCAGCGTTATGCCCTCGCCCGGGTGGAGGGGGCCTGCGGCCTTTCCTTCGCCACGGAATCGCAGACCTTCGCCGTTTGAGGACATGCCGGTCACCGAGGCCCGGCGACGACGACGCGTCGCCCGCGGCCTGACCTGCCCTCGCGACTCGACTCCCAGGGGCGGATCATCTATCCGGGTCGCCGGACAGGCACCTTTTCCTGAAGGACTCGAGGCACTCGTCGAGAAGCTGCTGTGCGTCCTCCCCTCCGATGGCCGGATCTTCTCCGGTCCGTTTGAGGGCGTCGCGCGTGGCCACGAGTGAGGACAGGTAGCGTTTGCAGGCCTCGCACTGGTTCAGATGCCGCGAAAGCTCACGGCAGCGCTCCTCATCGAGGTCCTCGTCGATGTAGGCGGAGAGGTCGGCAAAGAGTTCGCGGCAGTTTTCGTGCTCATGCACGGGGAACACCTCCAGGCTCAACTCTACCAACAGACCGCGTCGTGTCAAGGGCTGAGCGCCGCACGCGGTGCCGCCGGGGGCGGAGGCCGAAGAGGACGGACACCCGGACAGCGGCTTCCCTGCGGACCGGTTGCCTTGATAAGATGGATTTTAGCGGACTTCGTGAAATGAATTCAGAATTTTAAGGAGACTCCCATGAAAGAGAAAAACGCCATGGTTGCGGTTCTGATGGGCAGCACGTCGGACGCGCCCGTTCTCGAGAAGTGCTTTTCGGTCATCAAGTCCTTCGACGTGCCCTACGAAGTACGCGTCCTCTCGGCCCACAGGACCCCCGCCGAAACCGCCGAATTCATAGAGGAGGCCGAAAGGGCCGGTGTCGAGGTGTTCGTCGCCGCGGCCGGCATGGCGGCCCACCTGGCCGGAGCGGTCGCCGCTCACACGACTCGGCCCGTCATAGGCATACCCGTGGCTTCCGGTCCGCTCAACGGACAGGATGCCCTTTTCTCCACCGTCATGATGCCACCGGGCGTTCCAGTGGCCACGGTGGGAATCAACGGCGGGGCCAACGCCGGCCACCTGGCCGTGCAGATCCTGGCGCTTTCCCACCCCGAATTGAGGGACCGGCTGGTGAAGGCCAGATCGGACATGCGGGAAGGCGTCCTCGAGAAGGACCGGGCTTTCCCGAGAAGCTGAGGCGCTGCCTTGCGTATCGTGGATGCAGGCGGAGGGGACTGGCTTCCCTCCGCCGTGGAAACCATCCGCCGGGGCGGGGTGGTCGCGGTGCCGACCGAAACCGTCTACGGCCTCGCGGCCGGCCTGCTCAATCCGGCGGGGCAGGACAAGATCTTTCTCATAAAGGGGAGGAAACGGGAGAAAGCGCTCCCGGTGCAGGCGGACAGCCTGCAGCGTGCCCGGACGTGGGGTTTTGCCTTTTCGCCCCGGGTCCTTCGCATTGCGGCCGCTTTCTGGCCCGGACCTCTCACCCTCATCCTGCCACGACCTCCCGCGTGCCCGGCGTGGTTCGCGCCAGACAGTCCCACACTGGCCCTCCGCATCCCCGACCACCCGGTCACGCTGGCGCTCCTCGCGGCGGTGGGCGCACCGCTCGCGGTCACCAGCGCCAACCCGAGCGGCCTCGCCGAGTGCCTCACGGCGGGGGGTGCGGCAGAAACATTCGGGTCCATCCCCGACCTTCTGGTCCTGGATGGGGGGCCCGTTCCGGGGGGGAAAGCGTCGACGGTCGTCGACGTCACCGGGCGGGAGCCCGTCCTCCTGAGGAGGGGGCCGATTCAGTTCAAGGACCTGCTGGGGGTGTGGAATGTGCGCGGCTAGAGGCGGCACCGTGGCGTGCCTGACCGGAGCGGGCATCTCCGCCGAGAGCGGCATCGCCACCTTCCGCGAAAGCAGGGGTCTGTGGAACCAGGTCCCCGTCGAAGAGGTCGCCACCCCCCAGGCCTTCGCGAGGGACCCCCTGAGGGTATGGCAATTCTATGATGCGAGGCGTAAACAGGTGGCGACTTGCGCCCCGAACCCGGGGCACCTGGCCCTCGCGAGGCTGGAAGAGGGGCTGGGCGAACGATTCACGCTCATAACCCAGAACGTGGACGGCCTCCATCAACTCGCCGGCAACCGCAACGTTCTGGAAATTCATGGGAGCCTCTGGCGCCTCCGCTGCACGGGTTGCGGAGAGGAACGGGACGACCGCACCGTGTCCCTTGAGCCGCTGCCGCCGATCTGCGAATGCGGCCGGATGCTCCGGCCTTCCGTCGTCTGGTTCGGCGAAGTGTTGCCTGAACACGCTTTCCAGCCGGCCATCGAAGCCGCCGAGTCCGCGTCCGTTTTTCTTGTCGTCGGGACATCCGCCGTCGTCGAGCCCGCGGCGAGTCTTGCCCGCGTCGCGGCGTACCAGGGCGCCGCCCTTTGGGAGGTCAATCCTGAAATCACGCCCCTGACGCCGCTCTGTGAACGCTCGTGGCAGTCCCCTGCCGGCCCCGTCATGGACGAAGTGGTGGACCTTATCCTCGACGACTTCAAATAGCGGGCGGCGAAAACCCCTTCCGGGGCAATTCATCCGGCCGATTGTTCTTGCAGAACAATGGTTTGACTCGGAAGGAGCGGGTTGCTAGACTCGTTCACTGCTCGGAACTCTTTTCAATTAAGCGATCACGATTACGGAGGCGATGTAAATGGCAAAGAAACCGACTGTCTACAAGAACTATATCGACGGTAAGTGGGTGGCCTCGGCCACCGGCAAGACCTTCGAGAACGTCAATCCGGCCGACACGTCCGAGATCGTCGGCATTTTCCAGG
>Ga0307440_1000386_pt1 | contig 21654 bp, 19 predicted proteins | sample SalMarWE160410MG_FD_202150 | JGI IMG/M metagenome (GOLD analysis project Ga0307440, IMG submission 202150) | Salt marsh sediment microbial communities from the Plum Island Ecosystem LTER, Massachusetts, United States - WE1604-10 | ecosystem: Environmental > Aquatic > Marine > Intertidal zone >... | reverse complement strand
TTCCCTCGATTTTATCCTGAATATCTTTTCAACGGCAGAAATATTTGTAGCGTCACATCCCAGTCCCCAGATAGTGTCTGTAGGATAAAGAATTATACCTCCTTCCCTAAGAACAGTGAGGGCAGCTTTTATATCAGCTTCATAAAGCATGTGAATCTCAGTTTTTTGACCCGGGATTTTTCAGCAACTGCCTGAGCAGCTTATATTTCTTGAATGCGGATTTTGAATACAGTAAACATATGCGGTAGCCGTCGCGGCCATCAAGAATACCTCCTTTTACAATATAAGACCTCAGGAAGCCCCAGATACTATGTATATAAGGTGTAAAGATTGTGGCTTTTTTGCCCGCCATGAAAAACTCTTCAGCTCCTATCCTGGCATATTTGTCCATTTTTTCAAGATGATCCTTTCTAGAGGTGAAAGGCCAGTGTAAAAGATCACCCTCCAGCCTTCCAATGGATGCGCCATTTGAAAAAATAAATTTTTCATGAACATTAAGATCACCCCACTTGCCAAGGTCAGCATGGAATAACCTGAGCTGCCTGTCGGGATACCATTCCGAAAACCGTATCCTTTTTCCGCAGTAATAATTACGTCTGTTGAAAAGGTACCCGTCATATTTCCAATTGTCTTTTACTGTAAGTATCGAATTACGAAGATCCTCACTCAGCGCTTCATCGGCATCGAGTGAGAGTATGTTTTTATAACTGGCGAATTTAAGAGCATAGTTTTTCTGGTCGCGGAAACCTTCAAACGGATGCTGGATAAACGTTACATTATATTTTTTGCATATTTCCTCTGTCTGGTCAGTGGAATAGGAATCAACCACAACTATTTCATCTGCAATACCTTCGAGAGAAGATAAACACTTATCAAGAAACTGTTCTTCATTATAGGTTATAATAACTGCAGATATTTTTGGCATACATTGATTAAATTAGGATTGCGTTCAAATTTAATATAAAATAGAGACTTTATAATTTGTATACTAACTAATTTAGTTAATTTTTAGCATAATCACCATATTTTACACTTAATCCCTTCATTTTCTGCAATAAATTTCATACCGCGATATCATATTCCCTTAGAGCATCATTAAGGGAGGTCTTTTTATCTGTTGTTTCCTTTCTTTTACCTATTATAAGTGCACAGGGCACATTATAATCTCCTGCAGCAAATTTTTTTGTGTATGAACCCGGTATTACGACCGACCGGGGGGGCACATATCCCCTGTATTCGACCGGTTCTTCATTGCTTGCATCAATTATTTTAGTACTGTTGGTAATTACTACATTGGCCCCGAGGACAGCTTCCTTACCAATATGAGCTCCTTCGACGATGATGCATCTTGATCCGATAAAGCAGTTATCTTCAATTATTACCGGAGCTGCCTGAACAGGTTCAAGCACTCCGCCAATACCCACTCCACCGCTCAGGTGTACGTTTTTACCTACCTGGGCACATGATCCTACCGTTGCCCAGGTATCTACCATTGTTCCTTCATCAACCCGTGCCCCTATATTGACATATGAAGGCATCATGATGACACCTTTTGCAAGGTAAGAGCCATAGCGAGCCACTGCATGAGGTACCACCCTTACTCCAAGTGACATATAGTTTTTCTTCAGAGGTATTTTATCATGGAATTCAAGTGGCCCGATCTCAATTGTTTCCATTTTACGTATCGGGAAATAAAGAATCACGGCTTTCTTAACCCACTGGTTTACTTTCCATCCTTCATCTGTAGGTTCCGCAACCCTTATCTGGCCGGTATCCAGTAATTCAATGGTTTTGTTTATTACAGACTGAACTGAGGGATTACTTAACATTGTCCTGTCTTCCCATGCTTTATCAATCAGATCTGTTTCAATTAAATTCATATGGTTGGATTTTCGGCAAAAGTAATATAAAAGCATTAAAAGCAGGCACGTAAGTAATTAAATCGATCGGCAGCTCCATGTTATTATGTAAAACCGGTTACGCCTTGATAAATTGTCCGGCAGCCTTAAAAAAGTTCATGGTGCGCCTTTAATAATTACCCATTGCCTTTTATTCCTGAGAAAAGAAGCTTAAATTTGATCTGGAAACAGGCTATAGTTCTTTGCTATAATCATACTGCGGGGATACCAGTGTCCCATCAAATATATTTTTATCATGAGTAAGTACATATATTTAACCAGCAATCCTGAAGCCCTTGTAGCTTCAATGCTTCCTCCTGAAGCTTTTGGACTTTATCTGTCGACAGGTACCAAGAAGAGGAATAAGAGCCAGACAATCTTCTTTGAAGTTGACATGGAAAAGATAGAAAAACTGATAGACTTGAAAAGCCTGAATTCGCGATGTGTGGCAAAACCCGATGGCAGTCCGAAGAGCTCAGTATATCTGTCGGTATATAAAGCATTGGAAATGATCCCTCTCGATGCTCTTAAAAATCTATATCTTACAACGGACCATGGTGTTGTTCTGGAATTGAAGAAGGAACCATATGATAAAGAAAAGGAACCTTTGGATGATCTTCACCTTTACCAGGAGCTGTGTCCTGTGAGCCCCATGGTTGCAAGTAGCCTGGCACCTTCTAATTTTTTAAAAAGACTTACCGACGGTTCAACCCCAATAGTTCTGCCCAAGTTGTTCTTTGTAGAGCTTAAGCTTGATGAACTGGCAACCAAACCTCTTGAAGGCTCGGCAGAGCACCTTCCTTATCCCAATATAGGTCATCTGAGGGATTGTCTTGAGATAATACGGGGAGAATATGAGAAGCATATGAAAACAGTTAACCGTATTTTTGCAGGGGAACTTCTTTACAGGACAATTGAAAGTGGTTTTTATATAGGGGAAAATGAAAATCTACTTTTTTATCCCTATCCGAAGATGTCGGAACTGGAAAAGATCAACTATAATTTCTTCAGGGGTATCTGACGTATATTCATTTTTCACGTCCCGGATAAAATGAGGAGGTGCCCTTTTCATGAGGGGATACTGATGTCCTTTTGATTAGAATCAATTTAAACTGCAAACAAATTCAATATTGTTTTTTTTTCATTTGAATTATTAAAAATCTCGTATAGTTTTGTACCGGTGAATTTTTGTTCATATCTAAACCTTAATTTTTAATTTAAAAACAGATAAAATGATTAGTAGTATTTTTTGGATTGTGCCGATATCAGCGCTTCTCGCCCTGTTATTTGCCTGGATCTTCTACACTCAGATGAAGGTGCAGGATGAAGGGACGGACAAGATGAGAGAAATTGCTCTATACGTCAGGGAAGGAGCTATGGCTTATGTGAGGCGCCAGTATTCAGTTGTAACAAAGGTGTTTATAATCCTCGCGGTGCTTCTGGGTATCCTGGCTTATATGGGCGTTCAGAACCCGTTTGTCCCGGTAGCATTTCTCACCGGGGGATTCTTTTCCGGCCTTTGCGGTTTCCTGGGAATGAAGACAGCAACATTTGCTTCAAACAGGACAGCGTGGGCAGCTTCAAAATCTCTCAACAAAGGACTTAAGGTCGCCTTAAGGAGTGGAGCTGTTATGGGACTGGTAGTTGTGGGTTTTGGTCTTCTAGATGTAGCCCTCTGGTTTATTATTCTTAACAAGCTTGTCTTTACTCCTGAACATATGGAAACAGGCCTGAGGTTCTTTGGTCTCACTTTTGTTCATCCAGGTACTACTGATCAGCAGAAGCTTGTGGAGATAACAGCTGTTATGCTTACTTTTGGTATGGGTGCTTCGACACAGGCTCTTTTTGCACGTGTTGGCGGAGGTATCTTTACCAAGGCTGCTGATGTGGGAGCTGATCTTGTTGGAAAGGTTGAAGCAGGTATTCCTGAGGATGATCCCCGTAACCCTGCTACTATTGCAGATAACGTTGGTGATAATGTTGGTGATGTTGCAGGTATGGGTGCCGACCTTTATGAATCATATGCCGGTTCTATCCTGGCTACCGCTGCCCTGGGAGCGGCTCTTCCATCTGTTGCTGGAGCAGTAGATCTGCAGATGAAAGCCGTTATTGCCCCGATGATCGTTTCTGCAATCGGTATCCTGTTGTCTATCGCTGGTGTGTATCTTGTGCGTACAAAGGAATCAGCAACTCCAAAGAATCTGCTTAATGCACTGTTACTCGGAACAGGAGGAAGTTCAGTGTTAATTCTTGTTGCCATGGCTATTATGGCTTACTCCGGATGGATAACCTGGGGCGTTTTTGGCTCGGTGGTCTCCGGCCTCCTTGCCGGTGTTATTATAGGGCAGTCGACGGAATATTTCACTTCCGATGGTTATAGCCCGACAAAAGGTATTGCCAAACAGGCCCAGCAGGGTCCTGCAACGGTTATTATCGAGGGGATGGCTGTCGGTATGTTTTCAACATGGGTACCTGTTGTTACAATCGTGGCAGGTATCGTTGCAGCTTTCGGTTTCGCAGGTGGTTTCAAGGACTTTGCGGACGGAGTATATGGAATAGGTTTTGCTGCAGTAGGTATGTTATCGACACTGGGCATTACTCTGGCAACTGATGCTTTTGGGCCTATAGCCGACAATGCCGGTGGTAATGCGGAGATGGCTGAACTGCCACCTGAAGTAAGGGACAGGACAGATGCTCTCGACGGACTTGGAAATACCACTGCTGCTACCGGGAAAGGTTTTGCCATCGGTTCAGCTGCTCTGACGGCGCTTGCTCTTATGGCCGCCTATATGGAAGAAGTAAGGCTCTGGCTCGGGCGACTGGCTGATAAAGCTCCGGATGGATTCAAACAGATAGGAGATACCCTATTTTATCATAATACTATACCTTCTGTTCACAGCGGACAGACAGCTGTGGACCTTTCAACTGCTACAATAAAGGATTTTGTAGGTGCATACGATCTCTCGCTCTTTAACCCAATACTCCTCGGTGGTATATTCATTGGGGCCATGATGGCCTTTGTCTTCAGTGCAATGAGTATGAAAGCAGTGGGCAGGGCAGCAGGCAATATGGTTGATGAAGTAAGGCGCCAGTTCCGCGAAATTCCAGGCATAATGGAAGGAACAGGCAAACCAGAGTATGCAAAATGTGTTGCTATCTCAACAAAAGGTGCACAAAGGGAAATGATGGTTCCTTCACTTATGGCTATCGCAGTTCCTTTCCTGGTTGGCCTTGTTTTCGGTGTCCCCGGTATAGTCGGCCTTCTTGCCGGTGGTATGACTACGGGATTTACACTTGCCAGTATGCTTAACAACTCGGGGGGTGCATGGGATAATGCTAAGAAACATATTGAAAGAGGTCACTACGGAGGTAAGAAGAGTGATCCTCACAAAGCAAGTATCGTTGGGGATACTGTTGGAGATCCTTTCAAGGATACATCAGGACCGGCCCTGAACATCCTCATAAAACTTATGTCGATGGTTTCTGTGGTTCTTGCCGGTATCACCGTTGCTTACAGCCTTTTCTAGGATTCTTCAATTATAGTAAATAAAACAGGGTGTCTCAATATTACAAAGTATTTGAGACACCTTTTTTTTAATAAATGTTTCATAAGACAGCCTCAGGGCTGATACAGGGTGAGAATATTTTGGGAGCGAATTTATATTATTCGCAACACTCATGCACAGGTAATTTGAGTATTTTTGAAAAAACAACAGAGATGAAAATACCTGAACTGGAAGATATACAACTGGCTCACAACCGGATAAAACCATTCATACATAACACACCGGTAATGCATTCAGTTCTTCTGAATGAATATTTTGGTTGCGAGCTCTTTTTCAAATGTGAGAACTTCCAGAAGGTTGGGGCATTTAAATACAGGGGAGCCACAAATGCCGTTCTTATGCTGAACAAAGACGAGAAGGAAAGAGGTGTGGTGACGCATTCATCGGGAAATCATGCGGCGGCTCTGGCACTGGCTGCGAGGACAAACGGAGTAAAGGCATATATTGTAATGCCTGAATCCGCTCCCCAGGTAAAGAAGAATGCGGTGGCAGGATACGGGGCTGAAATAACCTATTGTAAGCCCACATTGCAGGCCAGGGAAGAAACAACATGGGCCCTGATGAATTCCACGGGTGCAACACTGATACATCCATATGACAATTTCAATGTTATCTGCGGACAGGGAACGGCTGCCCTTGAATTAATTGAGGAGAGAAATGATCTTGAAATTTTGGTGGCTCCCGTGGGCGGAGGCGGGCTGATGAGTGGCACTTCTGTTTATGCAAAAGGTATTAACGATTCACTGAAGGTTGTTGGATCTGAACCACTGAATGCTGATGATGCTTTCCGATCGTTCAAAACGGGCATCCTTACTCCCTCGGTAAATCCGGTGACAATAGCTGATGGTCTGCTTACATCGCTTAGCGAACTTACATTCACCATAATAAGGAAAAACGTTGACGAGATCTTTACAGCATCCGAAGATTCAATACTTGAATGTATGCTCATGGTATGGGAAAGGATGAAGATCATCATTGAACCTTCTTCAGCCACAGTGCTTGCTGTAATAAAAGAAAATCCCGAATATTTCAGTGGGAAAAGAGTAGGACTAATAATATCAGGAGGTAATGTTGACTTCAGGCATTTACCTTTTTAATGTCTTGCGGAAGTAGGCAATAATGGGATAATGATCGGAATATCCTACTTTAATAATTTCAAAGTAAGTGCATACCAGGTTATTGTCGTAAAGTATATAGTCTATCCTGTTGGGGGGATAATTGCCTTTGTATGTAAACCCGGCACCATAACCGGAAGTGACGAATGAATCGTGAAGCCCTTTTCTTATCTTCCTGTATGTATATGAAACCGGTGTGTCATTGAAGTCTCCCAGGACAATAACGGGATATGGTGACCTGTCAATGTTTTCTTTCAGAACCTGTGCCTGTATTGCTCTTCTTACAAAACCGGTCTTCAGGCTGACAGATAAATTCTTCATTTCCCCAATTGTCTGATTATCATCAGGAGTTGTGATCTCCTCAATAAAGGATTTCTCCATCCTCTTAAGCCTGAATGATTGAAGATGGTTATTGTATACTCTGAAAGTATCGCGCTGAATAACGATATCAGTGTATATCGTCAGACTTGAAGAACCGGGGTGGACAATGTCTCCTTTCCTGACTATCGGAAACCTGCTGAATGTTGCAATACCGTAGTATCTGCTCTTCCCGCTTTTCAGCAACTTGATATGAGAATAGTATTCTCCACCCAGCAGTCCTTTCATTCTCTCAATGGCAATGTCGGGGTTGTCGTTTATATAGAATTCCTGTAGGCATATAATATCTGCATCCCTTGTTTTCAGGAAATCAAAAACCTGGTTTTCCGAATTCCTGTCTTTTTTATTCTCAAAATAATTGAAGAGCCTCACATTATAACTCAGCACTTTAAATGTACCTTTCTTATCACCTTTTGGCTTTGAGAGTTGTATGTAATTGGAAAAGTGATTAAGCCCTAGAACAATTACCAGCACGGAAAGGAGAGCCTCCCATCTTAAAAGGGCAAGCCATGTTATAACAAAAATAATATTTATTAGCAGCAGGTAGGGATAAGCAAGACCGAAAAATGCCGGAGCAGCAAAGGTCTCAGGGCTGATATGCACAGCCAGGTACGATATCAGCAATGTAAGGGCAAAAATTATGTTAACTGCCAGCAGGGCCTTATAAAGAATTTTCTTCAATCTAATGTGTATAAATAGACAAAGCAGGAAATATGTTGTGAGTTATGAACTTATGACATATTGATTCCCGGTTATAAAAATACCTCTATTTAGGAAGATAACATTTGATGAGATATGGAATTTTGATCAGCAATAGCAAAGAAGACGCCAATGAACCATAAAAGTGGATCAATTTTTTTTCTGACTTTCCCTGAATAATATCTCTTTTTCTTCCTTTGTCAGGCTGTCATATCCTCCTTTTGATATTTTCTCAAGGATCTGGTTTATCCTGGCCTGGTGTTCAGCCCGGAGTTTGTTATATTCATAATCATTGGAAGATTTCTTATGTGTGACTTTCAGCTTTTTCCTCGGTTTGAAGGTAGTCACAATGGAATCAATTATCCTGTTGAATCCTTTACCTAAATCTTTCCCCTGTTTCAGGCTAAGAGCATACACGTAACCGAATATAGCCCCTCCAAAGTGAGCCAGCTTGCCTCCTGAATTTGTCGAGAAATCCATGGCTGAGGTAAGTATAAAAATAATAAGAGCAAGGTATTTTATCTTAACACGGCCAAACAGGAACAGGCGAACAGTATAATTAGGCACATATGCAGCTATTGCAATAACTATAGCCATCACTGAAGCAGAGGCCCCGACAGCTATTGAGTTTGATACCACTGCAGAAAAAACAGGGAAAATGTTAAATGATAGTATATATACAAATGCTCCGGCTATACCGCCCATCAGGTAAACAGCTACGAGCTTCCTCTGGTCGAGATATTCAAGAAAGATAGTACCGAACCAGTAAAGCCACAACATGTTAAACAGTATATGCCATATCCCTTTGTGGGCAAACATGTATGTAATTATTGTCCAGGGTCTGAACAGAAGAGCGTGGAGAGAGCTGGGGACAGACAGGTAATAAAGAGCCTGGTCGGATAATCCGGGACTGTTAGTAAGAAATCCTATAATAGAAGCCAGAGTAATTAAAAGGAAAACAGCAATATTGATATAGATCAGCTTCATCAGGCTGCTTCCTGACCTGAATGTTTTTTTTATGTCATCCCATATTCCCATCAGTACAAGGTATTTGTTGTCTTTCTCCAGTATCGCAGAAGGATATAACCAAACAGCATACCTCCGAGGTGGGCAGTATGGGCAATGTTACTTCCGGGCTGTGTCAAAGCAAGATATAATTCGAGAGCACCATAACCTATAACCAGGTATTTGGCTTTTATGGGGATAGGTGGAAATATGAGCATTAGCTGGGTGTTGGGGAACAGGACCCCGAATGCAAGAAGAACACCGAAAATTGCTCCTGATGCTCCCACAATGGGAGTATTTAACAATAACTGCAGGCTTTGCATTGAGTGATCTGTAAATACCTTGCCTTCACTGAGATATGTTGAGCCCTTTGCCATCACAAGCTGGAGGTTTTCGGGACTTATCATCCGGACCAGATGATGATATTGGAAATAGATAACGACCTCATATGTGAAGGCTGCACCTAACCCGCTCACCAGGTAAAATAAAAGAAATCTTTTTGGTCCCCAAACATTTTCAAGGATCTGTCCGAAAAGGAACAGTGCATACATGTTAAAGAACAGGTGAAAGAAACCTCCGTGCATGAACATATGAGACAGGATCTGCAGCGGCATGAAATGCTCCGATTTCGGGAAATACAAACCCAGTATCATTGTCAGATCGATACCAAACACACTCTTCACCACCCAGGTGATTATAAGCATCAGCACATTTAAAAGTATAATATTTTTTACCACAGGTGGTAATGCAAACAAACCTCTGTTATATCCGTTCATCTAGCTGTTTTTAATTTGTAATTAACGCCTCAATAGTCGGGCCAAAGTTTATATTAATTTTCAAAAAGACAAATTGTCACTTATTTAAACTTTTTGTCAATCTCGTCCATTGTCATAATTGTTATTACCGGCTTTCCTTTAGGAGAATAATTCGGAGCCTGGCAGGCAAAAAGTGTATCGAACAGATTCTCCATCTCCCCCTGGGTCAGCTGTTTTCCGTACGGAATAGCAGAAGCTGAAGCCATAGCAGAGGCAAGTTTTGTCTTTTCCCCTCCTGCAGGATCCTCCTGTTTATTCTTGTAATCCTCCAGGAGGATTTCTATCATCTCCTTTATATTGCCAGACTCACTGCCGGAAGGTCTTCCTGTTATAGTAATTTCATTTTTCCCGGAAAGTTCAAATTTAAAACCCAGCAATTCAAGATCATCCTCAATTTCCCTGAGAAGGATATAATCTGAAGGATTAAGACTTAAAGTCATCGGGAACATGTCGGCCTGGCTCACCGACCGGCTATTACTCAGACATTCCATATATCCTTCGAATAAGATACGTTCGTGTGCCCTTTTCTGATCAATAAGCATTAATCCGGATTTTACAGGGCATACAAGATATTTATTTCTTATCTGGAAGAATTTACGCCGGCTCTCCTTTATCTGCTCAAATTCTTCATCGCCGGAGTCTGTTCTGTCCTGAGGCGGATAGAGTTTTTCCCAGTTTGATATATTTCCTCTTTCAAACTGTTCTATATAGCTCTTCCGTTCGTAATTGTAATCCTCACCTGCAAAAGGATTGAATTGTTGATTGATATTAATACCAGGTTGCTCGGGGAGTGTATCGGAAGATCCGACAACAGGCATTTCTATTAGCCCTTCACTGTCAAAATCTATCGACGGGACAATGTTAAATCTTCCGAGCGCTTCCCTGACTGATGCCATCAGGATCTGCCATATAGCCCTTTCATCCTCAAATTTTATTTCAGTTTTTGTCGGGTGAATATTAATGTCGATGGATGCCGGATCTGCTTCCATATAAATAAAGTATGACGGGATAGCTTCCGGGGGAAGTATATTCTGGTATGCCTCAATAATGGCTTTATGGAAATAAGGGTGTTTCATGTAGCGATTATTGACGAAGAAAAATTGTTCTCCATAGGTGCGTTTTGCATTTTCTGGTTTTCCCACAAAGCCCCTGATAGTTGCCAGGCTCGTTTCAGTATCTATGTTTATCAGGTCATTGCTTATCTGTCGTCCGAATACACCCACTATCCTCTGTCTTAAGTTTCCGGGTTTCAGTTCATATACTTCATTATCGTTATGATACATGGTAAACCTGATGGCCGGATGAGCGAGAACCACCTTCTGAAATTCATTGACGATGTGTCTTGTCTCTGTATTATCCGTTTTGAGGAATTTACGCCGGGCAGGTATATTAAAGAAAAGGTTCTTTACAGATAAGCTGGAACCGCCAGGACAACTACATGGCTCCTGTATATCAACCCTGGATCCGCTTATGCTGATAAGGGTTCCTGTTTCATCGTCTTTCCTTTTTGTCTTTAGTTCCACCATGGCTACTGCTGCTATGGAGGCAAGAGCTTCACCCCGGAATCCCTTTGTTGTTATTGAAAAAAGATCCTCGGCTGTGGTGATCTTGGATGTTGCATGACGTTCAAATGCCAGCCTTGCATCAGTTTCAGACATTCCTGTACCATCATCAATAACCTGTATAAGCGTTTTCCCGGCATCCCTTATTATGACCCTGATATAAGTACCACCTGCATCAACGGAGTTTTCCATCAGCTCTTTTACCACAGAAGCAGGTCTCTGTATCACCTCTCCTGCAGCGATCTGGTTCGCAACTGAGTCGGGTAAAAGCTTTATAACATCAGGCATCAAATGAGAATATTTCTATAACAAATAGTAAGGGACTGAAGTCCAATTTTTTGTTGAAAATCATTCCGGTTTTTCAGACAAATTTACAAATATATAAATAATTGGCGGACAATACCCGTGATTGCGGCAGGCTGTCCAACAGGCGGAATAATGTGCATATTAAATTTGAGATGTTTATATTTGTATATAAATAGGGGAGGACATTGCTTCAGTGTCAATTAGGGTAATCATCACAGATGGTATTACATTATATTGTTATTCAGGTTTTTACACTAGAATTTTTAAAAACAGATTAATTGATGAAAAAACAATTTTTCCTGATCTTTTCAGTATCCTGTTTAGTAGTTGCTGCTTGTTCAAGACATGTGGACAAAGATGCCGTAACTGTTATTACATTCAATATCAGGTATGATAATCCCGGTGACAGTGCTTATTCCTGGTCAAGAAGAGCTCCTGTCATCAGTAATTTCCTTCTTAAGGAAAAGCCTGATATTGTAGGTCTGCAGGAAGTTCTATACAATCAGTATTCATTCCTTGATTCGGTCCTGGCAAATTATGTTTCTGTAGGTGTGGGTCGTGACGACGGGGCCAGGACGGGTGAAATGAATCCTGTTTTTTTTAACAGGGAAAGGTTTGAATTTGTAAGATCTCTGACATTCTGGCTGTCGGGAACGCCCGATGAGGCAGGATCTAAAGCATGGGGCTCATCTCTTCCAAGGATAGTTACATGGGTGGAACTCGTTGATAAGAATACACATGAGCATTTTTTTGTTTTTAATACACATTTTGCACACGATTCGGATCTGGCCAGGATAAACAGCTCAAAGATGCTTATGAAGGAGGTGAATAAAATATCATCCGGATTTCCATTTATTGTGACAGGCGATTTCAATATGGATCCTAAAAGCCTCGGTTATAAAATACTGATCGGACCTGATGAGAGTGTGCCTTTGTTCCGCGATTCATACGTTATCTCTGATAACAAACCGGGAGGCCCGTCGGGAACCTTTAACGGTTTTGAAAATAATAAAGGTAACAGGCGTATAGACTATATATTTGTTAAAAACGGGATGAAGGTAACAGATTACGAGTCTATTGTTAAAAAGGATCATGGGATCTTCATATCCGACCACTGGCCGGTAAAAGCTACAGTAATTCTTAAGAAAACCAGTCGCTGATATATTTCCCGGCGGTATTCTGCTATGCTGTCTTACGGTATCTTCTTACAGCAAGGGAGGAAAATAACACCGCAATTGCTATCAGGGAATATATCTCGCGACCCATATCATGAATGGTCGAGCCTTTCAGCATGACCATCCTGTTTATTCTCATAAGGTATGATACAGGATTGATAAGGTTAAAGTCCTGGGCCCATATTGGCATACTCTCATATGGAGTAAATATTCCGCTCATAAGGATGAAGATAATCATGCAGAAGAACGCAACAAACATAAATTGTTGCTGTGTCCCTGAAAATGTAGATATGAAAAGTGCCATTCCCAGGACCGCAACCAGGAAAATGGCGCTGCCCAGGAACAGCAGAAGTATACTTCCTTCAAAAGGTATATTAAAAGCCAGTTTGCCAAGTACCAGGCCTAAGGAAAGATCTGCCAGCCCGATTAATAAAAAGGGAACCATCTTACCGATTATGAAATGATATTTTCTTACTGGAGTTACGTTGATCTGTTCAATTGTACCAATCTCCTTTTCCCTGACCATATTCAATCCTGCCATTAGGAAGCCCACCGCAGTTACCAGAATTACCAGGATGCCCGGCAGCATATAATATTTGTAATTTAACAGTTCGTTGTACCAGTACCTGTTGGTGACATCTATCCGTGGCACCTGGTATAGCGGTACGGTGTTCAGGTTTTTTTTAATGAGATCAACATTATAATTGCTGAGTACACCATTGAAATATGCCCATATCAGCTGGGCATTTGAGGCATTTATAGCATTAATTGTCGCCATTAATTTCCCCTGTTTGCCACTCCCTATATCCGTTCCAAATCCTGATGGAATCCGCAGGACAATGTCACATTTATTACTATTAAGCATGTTATCTGCTTCGATATCGGAAAAAGTTGAGCCGGTCAACCTGAAAAAGGTTGAACCCTGCAATTTGCTAACAAGATCCCTCGACTCAGGTGTCATATCCCTGTCGACAATACCGAGGTTTATGTTCTTTATCTCGAAGGTTACAGCAGGTACCAGAATAAGCATCTGCACAACAGGTACCGCAAAAATCGCTTTTGAGATGAACTTGTTTCTGAATATCTGTAAAAACTCTTTCCTGATAAGAAATAATATTGTTCTCATTTTCTATAATGTTTTTCCCATTAACATTACTCTATTCTCTGCCGGAGATGTCTTGTATCATTATTCAAGTCTTATTTTAAACTTTCTGACACTCAGCCCTATGAACAGAAGTGTCATGGTTATTAGGACAAACGTTTCCTTCCATACATAGAGCAATCCCGTTCCCTTGATCATAATGCTCTTTATTATGACTATAAAATACCTGGGAGGCAATACCATGCTCACATAGTCATAAACTGCCGGCATATTCTCAATGGGGAAGATAAATCCTGAGAGAAGTACAGTGGGTAACATAAGCCCTATCAGGGAGATAAAGATAGCCTGCTGCATGTTGCTTGAGACTGTTGATATCAGAATACCGAGAGAGAGGCTCATAAGTATATAAAGCATGCTTTCAGCCAGGAGCAGTATGATACTTCCTTTGACCGGCAGTCCAAAGACCAGCCATGAAAGGATGAGGATAAGTATCACATTAATAAACGACAAAAGGAAATACGGCATAACCTTTCCCAGTATTATCTGTACCGGTCTCAATGGTGAAACAAGCAGTACCTCCATCGTCCCGAATTCCTTTTCCCTTGTTATGGTTACCGAGGTCATGAGAGCGCTTATCAGTATTAATATCAGGGTAATGACTCCCGGGACAAACATGAAGGGGCTCTTTAGTCCCGGGTTATAAAGCATTTTCACATCCGGTTTTACCCTTATGGCATTTGAAGACAACGGAACTGTTATTTCCGAGTTAAAGTCGCGGACTATGGCTGTTATATAATTTGTCACAAGAGTTGCTGTGTTGGGTTCAGAGCCGTCGGCAATTATATCAAGTGTAGCTTTGCCCTCACTTATAAGGTTCTTTCCGAAATCTTTCCCGAAAACGATCACAGCTTTTGTTTTGCCTTCCCGGAAAGTTGGTTCTATTTCGTTGTAGTTAATGAGATCTCCTGTATTTTTAAAAAATCCCGATGACATTATTTTCTCAGACAGTTGCCGGGTTGTCTCATCGTGCGACAGGTCGAGTACTGCAACGCCGGCATTTCTTATATCAGTACTTACGGCAAAACCAAAGATGAGTATCTGGGCTACAGGAATACCGAATAATATGAAGAGCGTTCTGTAGTCCCTGAAAATATGGAGAAATTCCTTTTTAACAAATCCCAGAAATCGTTTCATACTGCTTTATATATCTTTTATTTTCATTCTTACTGGGGCAACCCCCTAGCTAATATTTTCATAAGGTCTCTTCCATTAAGTGATTTTGATCTGCTTAGCCGGGGAAGAAGACCATTGTACAGGCCTGGCAATCTTAATGAATACTTCTTCCACTGATAAAGCATTATATTGCTTTTTCAGGTTGGCAGGAGTATCCAGCGCCACTATCCTACCCTCATTCATTATCGATATCCTGTCGCAGTATTCTGCTTCATCCATATAATGAGTTGTTACAAAAACTGTGATCCCCCTTGAAGAAGCTTCATATATCATTTCCCAGAACTGCCTTCTTGTTATGGGATCTACCCCGCCGGTAGGCTCATCAAGAAATACAATCCTGGGTTCATGAAGCATGGCCACAGAAAATGCCAGTTTTTGTCTTAATCCCAGGGGGACGCCGGAAATAATTCGGTTTTCATATTCTCTGAACTTTAATCCTGTCAGCAACTCATCGAGTCTTGTTCTGATAAGAGAGCGGGACATTCCATAGATGCCTCCGTAGAGTATTATGTTTTCCTTTACCGTCAGATCCTCATAGAGTGAGAACTTCTGACACATATATCCTATATTCCTTTTAATCAGTTCGGTTTCCCTGTAAGCATCATACCCGGCAACATTAACTTCTCCTGATGTAGGTTTGGACAGACCCGACAGAATCCTCAGGGCTGTTGTTTTCCCGGCACCGTTGGCTCCCAGAAATCCGAAAATTTCTCCGGCAGAGACTTCAAAATTAAGATTATCATTTGCTACAAAAGACCCGAATTTCTTAACCAGGTCTTTTACGATTATTACCTTGTCTCCGGTCATTGTTCTTTATTCATTAGTTCGAGGAACCTGTCTTCGATTCCGGCATCGGCCTCATCAATACGAACATCGGTAAGCCCTTCTTTTTTAAGAAAATCCTTAAGAGTATTATCCGGTTCTCTGTTTATAAATGTCACATGCACAGAGTCTCCGAAAGCATATGCAGTACCGGTGGCTGGAAATTTCCGGAGTGCTGTTATCAGGCGGTATTTTTCGGCTGACCTGACAGCATACAGCTTCCCGGTAAAACCTTCTATTATTTTTCCGGGAGGATCGACTGCCAGTATTGAACCATTCTGTATCAGTGCCACACGGTCGCACCTCATGGCTTCATCCATGTATGGTGTCGAGACTACTATTGTGATGTTGTGGCTTCGTAATTTACCGAGCATGTCCCAGAACTCTGAACGTGATACTGCATCAACACCTGTGGTTGGCTCATCAAGGACAAGAAGATCCGGTTTATGGATAAGTGCGCACGAAAGGGCCAGTTTTTGTTTCATGCCTCCGCTAAGCTGACCTGCCAGTCGTTTTTTAAAAGGTTCTATATGGGAGTAAATATCTGAGATCAGGTCATAATTCTCCTGCACAGTTGTACCGAATACTGTTGCATAGAACTTCAGATTCTCTTCAACTGTAAGATCCTGGTAAAGGCTGAAGCGACCCGGCATATAACCTATTTTCTTACGAAGCTTTCGGAAGTCTTTAATGCTATTGAGACCGAAGACATTCATTGTTCCGTTGTCAGGCAGAAGGAGGGTTGTTATTATCCTGAATAGAGTTGTTTTCCCGGCTCCATCCGGCCCTATAAACCCGAAGATATCAGATTCATTCACTGAGAATGAAATGTCACTAAGGGCCCTGGTTTTCCCGAATGTCTTGTTTATATCCGATGCTTCTATAACTGATTTGTTCATATTACATTTCTGTATCGTAAAAAAGTGCTTCTCCTGGCATTCCTGATTTCATAGCGCCATCGTTCTCAACATCAATTTTAACAGCATATACCAGTATTACACGCTCTTCCTTTGTCTGTATGATCTTTGGTGTAAACTCCGCCTTATCGGATATATAGCTTATTGTTCCCGGGTAAGTTGCATAACCTTTTATTCCCCGGTCGATTCGCACTGTACATTTCTGGCCTGTCTTTATGCTCCCCAACTGGGCTCCGCTCACATACACCTTGAGCTTTATAATGGAGAGGTCAGAAATTTTAACAAGCGGTTTTCCGGGTCCTGTCATTTCTCCAGGTTCTGCATATTTTTCAATAACGGTGCCGTTCAGAGGACTTTTAACACAGCATCTTGAGATCTGCTCATCGAGGGTTGCCTTCTTTGACTCAGCTACCGACAATTCGGCTGCAACAGAGGTTTTTTGGGTGTTATTTGCCGCTATTTGTTTTCGGATGACCTCAACCTGGCCCGTGAGGTCATCGAGCTGTTTCTGAGTGGCTGCATCATTTTTGAGCATGTTTTGTATCCTGTTAATATTGACTTTGATATTATCGATCTGCTGTTCAAGGATGGCATTCTGAGCATTTACAGATGCAATACGTGTTCTGATGCTTTTCATGGAAGCCCCTATCTCAGCCTTTTGCAGGTGAAAAAGGGTCGTGTCGACAAGAGCTATTGTATCACCTTTTTCTATTATAGTTCCTTCTTCACGGTTAAGTTGCATTATCCGGCCTCCTGTTTCTGCTGAAACAACGACCTCTGTAGCCTCAAAGTTACCATAGGCATCAGCTTCCGGGTTGGTGTTCTTACATCCGGCAAGGGCCACTACCGCAAGAATTATTAGTAATCTGATTTTCATGAGTCTGGGTTTTATGGTTTGATTTCTAATGTTTTGAACCGGGAAATATTTTATTGATATTTTATTCTATCTCTCTCCCGCTTATGTTCATATATTCCACCCTGGCGAGGACCAGGTTAAGTTTGTGTATTTCGTAATTAAGGATAGCCTGACGTTCCGCTGTAACCTGGTTGAGGTATTCGGTGGCCGTTATCGTACCGTTATTATACTGTGACTCTGAAGCTGCCGTAATCTTTTTCCTGAGAGTTATGAGAGCTTCATCTGATTCAAGCATTTTTGACAGGCTGATGATCTCGGCATTCTTTATCTCAAGCAACCTCTTGAGATTATCTGTAAGATCATTTTTCCTGTCATCAATAATGTTTTGCTGAAGGATGGAGATCTGCTTTTCATTCCTGACCTTGTTCCAGTCGAAGATGTTCCATTTTACACCTGCTCCAACAATATAATAAGGTGCAAATTCATCTTTAAAGAAGTTACTTCCCGGAGGATTTCCATATCCCAGGGTAGCAAATCCAAAAGCCATGGGCATCCTTTTACTGTCAAGCATTTTGATACCGGCATCAATCTGTTCTTTCTTAAGGTCGAAGAGCTGTAACTCTGGCCTGGTTAACTCACTGGTCAGTTCCTCAGGCACTTGTGGTATAACTAGTTGTGCTGAAGTATCTATCTCTGCTCCGGTAATATCCGATAAAACCTTAAAAAGCGAGATATTTCGTATTTGATTTTCCGACAGTTGCTGTTCCAGGTTTATTTTCTCTGAAGTGAGGACATCAATATCGGATTTTAAAATAACACCATTATCAACAGCCGATTGCATTGCTTTTATTTTCTTGGCAATAAGACTGAGATAGTTATTGAGAAGTTCCTTCTGCCTTTGAAGAAGCATTATATTAAAGAAATAACCATTGACCTGGTCACGCAATTTGTATATGTCAGCCTCTGTCTGCTTTTCACTGACTTTCAGTCCGGCTCTTTCAAGGTTTCTCGCTCTTTTAATGGCTCCCCCGTCGTAAAGTACCTGGTTGATGTCGACAGTTACTTTGTATTGTTCATGGGGTAGCGGTTTGATGGCATCTGCTATGCCAGGTACGGGTAGAGATCCAAGGGCGGAGCTAAGGTCAATTACCGAAGAGTTATATATAAAACTGCCGTTGGCGTCAAGGGTCGGCAGCCAGCCTTTAGCAATATTGCTTTCCCTGAGTCCGGAGATGTCGGCATTGATCGATTTTTCTCCTGCAAGGGCTGTCCTGGCTGAAGCCAGATCGTAACATTCCTTAAGTGTAAGTGCTTTCTGGGAAAACCCGCATTGTGACCATATTGCGGCCAGTATAAACGTTATCAGTATTTTCTTTTTCATTATACTATTATATTGTTTCGTTTATTATCTCGTAAGAGCTTTCAGCACAAAATCTGCAGCAAATTCCTTGCGTTCCTCTATGTAATTATTATAGTCGACACCGATCTTACTGAATATTGTTTCTAAAATTCCCTTCGCTGCAAAGGGGAATACGGACAGAGATATAATTGATGTCATAATCTGGGGAAGATTATCTTTATTTATGTTGTATTGTTTCAGTTCGTCGGAATGATGAGCAAAAATCTCTGACAGGTATTTTTCAAAATCCACGCTGGCGAGGATCTTTTTTATTCTTTCAGGCTTCCGGTTTATCTCGCATATGATAAACCCGGCAAGCTTTGGATTTTCCTGGAGAAAGCTGATATGTTCTTTGTAGAAGAACCGTATTTTTTCCTTTAGTGTCAGGGTTTCATCAAAGATGGGAGAAAATTTGGCAAACAGCTTCTGAGCCACGAAGGTAAAGACTGCTTCGAACAGGTGCTCCTTGGTCCTGAAATAATAATGCAAGAGTGCCTTGTTTATACCAGCCCTGTCGGCAATATTCTGCATCCTGGCGCCTGCCATTCCTTCTTCAATAAATTCTGTTGTCGCTGCATCGAAGATCTTCTCCTCGGTCTGTTTTTCTGAATCAGTCATTTTAACCAAATAATTTAACCAAAAGGATTAACTAATTGGTCAAAGATATGGCAAAATCTATTTACGTGCAAATTTTTTTTCTGAGCATTAAATTCCAGCAGAGTCATCCTTAACGAACTTAACGAAGTTCAGCGGAGTAAATGATTTCCATGTAGTTGCAGGATTATTATTGCATTATACTAATGACACCCGACAAAGACAGGGATCTATCTGATTACAAGCAATGTAAATCAGCATCCTGTTATCCTGAAGCAAGTGAGGAAACTCCCGGATTTTACAGACGGATTTTTAATTTTTCCGGATTTTTATATTAAATATTAAAAAATATAATATATTTGTAATATATAAGAATATTTAATATAAATAATGCTATGGTATCTAATGAACTTCTAAAAGGATCGGTAAAAACAATTTTGCTTAAAGTGCTGAAAGAAAATGGTCCTATGCACGGATATGCCATTACACAGAGAATAGAAGAACTGTCCGACGGTAAAATTAAAATTACCTACGGAGGTCTTTATCCCCTTCTCCATAAACTTGAAAATGATGGCATCCTTGTGACCGCTACAGAAATATATAATAACAGGATAAGGGTTTATTATGCACTCACCGATAAGGGCCAATCATTAGTCCTTGAAAAGATCAAGGAGCTGAATGAATATATTGAATCAATAAAAAAGATTATTGATGCAAAACCTGGATTAAGTAATGTTTGAATTAAGCCTGTCTGATATTGAAAAGATATCCCGGGAAGTGAGAGCCCAGGAAATCACCTATTCTCATCTCGCTGACGAATTGATTGATCATATCTGCTGTGATGTTGAAAATCAGATGCAGAAAGGATTGAGTTTCAGCGAAGCATACAGAAAAGTGAAAATCAGGATGGGCTCTCGCCGACTTAAGGAGATACAGGAAGAAACTCTATATATGGTTGATACTAAATACAGAAATATGAAAAATGCTATGAAAATTTCAGGCATTACCGGTACTGTCTTGTCCGGTTTTGCGGTCATCTTTAAACTGCAGCACTGGCCTGGCGCCGGTGTATTGATAACCCTTGGTTCTCTGATACTTGCCCTGATCTTCATGCCATCGGCGCTGTCTGTACTATGGAAGGAGACAAGGAGCAGGAAAACGATTTTTACATACCTGTCTGCTTATTTAACAGCATTGTTCTTCATTGCCGGAACATTATTCAGGATTCAACACTGGCCGGGGGCAGCTGTATGTCTCTCCCTTGCAGCATTATCCGGGGCCTTGTTTTTCATTCCGGCCCTGGTGATTAACAGGTTCAACAACTCTGACGACAGGAATAAACGTCCTGCGTATATCTTAGGATCTGCCGGACTTGTATTTTATCTGGCCGGGATGCTTTTTAAAATTATGCACTGGCCTATGGCAACAATTTTGATGGTAAGTGGTGTATTGGTTTTATGCATCCTGGCATTTCCATTGTACACATGGGTGACGTGGAAAGACTCAACCCATATCAGTTCGGTCTTTCTTTACATGATAATTGGTGCTTTGCTTGTTATAATACCGGGTGCCCTTATTAACCTTAATCTTCAAAAGTCTTTCGAACGGGGTTTTTATGTAAGCCAGGAACAGCAACAAAGTATGTTTAAGTACCTGCATGATAATAACAGGTTATATCTTACCATGTACCATGACTCTACAGGCTTTCCTCTTATGCAACAGGTAAGCTCTTCCACAGACAGCCTGGTATCTTTGATAAATGACCTGCGCGAAAAGATGATAACCACCACTGGCACTGCCGGCAATAATAGTAATGATAATCAAACGGTAATTACAGGATCCGGTAGCCTGCAGGCAATTAACTATTACCTGATTGACCAGCCGTTTGAAGATTACACCGTGAGGAATTATTTAAACCAGGGAACCGAATCACGTGAAAATCTCGACAGTGCCCTTTCTACTTACAGGGATCAAATGAATGCTGTTTCAAAAGGGATTGCTATAAATACAGTTTTACAATTCCCTGACCTGAATTCGGTATTACCCGGAAGTGCGAATAGTGATAACGTAATTTCTCTCATGTCGGGTCTTCATTCCCTGGAGGTGCTGAAAAACACAATAATGACTTTTGAAGGTGAGTTATTGTCGGGTATCGCTGATAACATGAAATCAAATTAACAATTACATATATGAGACCAACTGAATTTGCACA
>Ga0307440_1000385_pt1 | contig 21657 bp, 18 predicted proteins | sample SalMarWE160410MG_FD_202150 | JGI IMG/M metagenome (GOLD analysis project Ga0307440, IMG submission 202150) | Salt marsh sediment microbial communities from the Plum Island Ecosystem LTER, Massachusetts, United States - WE1604-10 | ecosystem: Environmental > Aquatic > Marine > Intertidal zone >... | reverse complement strand
TACTGCACCTTGGGGATGAGCCCGGCCGCCAGCCGGTCGGAGGCGAACTTTAGGCTCTGGTTGGCGTTGGCCAGGCTGTCCTGCTGGATGCGCACGCTATCGCTGGCACTCTGGGCCTGCACCACCAGGTTGCGTGCCTGGATCTCGAGGCCGCGCTGCGCCTCGGCAACGAGCTTCTCGGTGGTCTGCAGCTGGGTCTTGGCGGATTGGATCTGCGAGGCCGACGCGTAGCTGGGGTCGAGCAGCGACACCCCCAGCCGCGCCAGCGCCAGCCCCTGCCGCGACTGAAGCAGCTGCGGCGTTCGCGGCAGCGACTCGATCGCCGCCTGCACCTCGGGCACCGGCACCAGGAAGCTGTCGGGGATGGGCTCGAGCTCGGCGGCGTCGAGCTTCTGGCCGATCAACCCCTCGAGGTTGGCGACCGCCACGGCCAGGCTCTTCTGCACCGTCTGGGCGTTCTTGTTGGCGTTGTCCAGCGAGACCTGGGCATCCCGCACGTCGAGATCGGTTCCGCTGCCGTTGCTGCGGCGGATCTTGGCGATGTCGAGCGACGCCTGGCTCACCTCCACGCCCTTGGCGGCGACCGCCGCCTGCTCGCGCGCCTCCAGCACGCCGGTGTAGGCCTGAGCGATCTGCACCAGGGCGTCATCGAAGGCCTTCTCGAGCTGTGCCCGGTCGAGGGCGACGGCCTGCTGCGCCTTGGTGAGGTCCAGCTTCAGGGCCAGCGGATCGCCCTGCACGCGCAGCAGCTCGCTGTTGTCGTTGAGCAGCTCGAGCCGCTTCGTCACGGCGTCCGGCCGGCTCTGCGCCGCCTGAAGGGCGTCCTGGAATGAGAGAGCGTGCGCGAGCGGCATCACCAGCGGCAGCACGCAGGTCAGAGCGATCACGAGGCGTTTCACGGCCGTACCTCCGACACGGGTTGAGGAACGAGGGGCTTGCCATAGAAGCGGTAGTAGGCGAGGGTCTTGTTCAGCGTGTCCTGTCGGGCTTGCTGCAGGTCCAGTTGCGCCTGCGTCAGATCGAGGGCCGCCTGCTGGGTCTGGAGCGGCGTACCGAGGCCCAGCGCCTCGCGCGAGCGATCCTCGTCAAAGGTCTTGCGGGCATCGTCCGCCTTGCGCTCGGCCAGGGTCAGCGCGCGCCGCGCCCGGGCGAGGTCGTTGTCGAGCGAGGCCTTCTGCAGCGCCGCGCCGCGCTCGGCGGCCAGGGCCGCCTCCCTGGCGGCCTGCAGCTGCGCCCGGGTGGCGTTGAGGCCGTCGATCACGCCGGGAGAGATGGTGAGCGAGACGCCGATCTGGAAGCTGCCGTTGATCTGATCTTGGGGGTAGGCGGATCCGGGGCTCTGGTAGTCGAAGCTCACCTTCGGCTGCAGCGTCCGCGACTCGATGGAGACGCCGACGCTGTCCTTGGGATCGAGGTTCCAGGTGTAGCCCGCCTGCACCACGGGGTAGACCGAGCGGACGGCGCTGTTCGCGGAGACCGCCGCCAGCTCGGCGGACAGCCGGGCCTTCGCAAACGACAAGGCGGTACCGGACGGCACTGCCAGCGAGAGCGCGGCGACGTCCGGCGGCGGCGCCTCACCGACCAGGCTTCGCAGCGTTGCCTGGGCAAGCTGCAGGCTGCCTTCGGCATCGGCGACGTACTGCTTCGCCTGCACCAGGCCCGTCTCGGCGCTGCGGAGATCGCGATCGCTGGCGGCGCCTTTGCCGTACCGCAGGCGGGTGGCGTCGAGCGCCGCCTGCGCCACGGTCTGGCCCTCGGTCGCGGATGCCAGCGATTCCTTCGCCAGTTGCACGCCGTAGGCCGCCTGCAGCGCCTGGACCTGCAAGCCGGTGAGGGCGTCGTCGTAGTCGAGCTGCGCCTGCTCGAGCTGGATGCGGCTGCGGTTGGCCTGGTCGGCCGTGTCGCCGAAGAGCCAGGGGCGCAGCGTGACATCGGCGGAGACCTGTCCGCCGTTCACCGGCAGCCCCTGCACGCCCGGGGTGGTGGGGTCGAGGTCGACCTGGTTGTTGTCGAAGCGCGAGTAGCCGCCCGACGCTTGCAGCGATACCGGGTCGTGGGCGGCATTCAGCTGCGCCTTGGCCGACACCACTTGCTCGGCCGCCGCCTGCAGCGAGGGGTAGCTCGCCAGTGGCGCGAAGAACGCGCGCAGCGCAGCCGGCACGGCGGCTCCGGCGTGGCCGGCGCTGCCGGCGGCGTTCTGCGCCGAGGCGCAGGGCGCCAGCACGACCAGCGTGACGACGAGCGCGGACACGGCCGCGCGGGCAAGCGCCCGGCGGATCGGTGGGGTTCCGGGCACAACACTCACTCTTCGAGAAGCGCCTTCTGGATCCTCACCAGGGCCTCCAGGTCGGCCGTGCTGAGGCGCGCCACCGTCTCGGTGGTGGTGTCCGTCCAGGCGCGCTGGACGGCCTCGAGAGTGCGCCGCCCGGCGTCGGTGAGCTCGATTCGGACCCGGCGCCGGTCGCCGGGGTCGAGGGCGCGCGTGAGCAGCTCGCGGTCCTCGAGATCGCCGATCAGGGCCGACACCGCAGACGGCGGCGCGTCCATGAGCTGCGCCAGGTCCTTGGGATAGGTGGCATCGTGGCCGACCAGCGCCAGGGCGAAGGCGTGCACCGGCCGCAGCCCCAGAGGGCTGAAGGCGCGCTCCGCCAGCTGCCGCTGCGCCCGCAGCAGGCGGAACATGGTCTCGTGGAGTTCGGTGATGAGGACGTCGCGCTCATGGGTGCTGGTGTCCGTCACGGCGCTACCCCGGCGGTCGCGGGCGGCCTGGCCGCCGCGTGAACTATTGGGAGTTCTGAACAATTGAACATAGCCAATTGTTCAGTGTATCAGAACGCCGGCGCCCGCTGGAAGGGCTCAGCCGAGGAGCAGCTCGACGATCACCACGTCGTGCCAGGTCCCGTCCAGGCGGCCATGGCGCTGATAGACGCCGACCTCGCGGAAGCCGTGCCGGGCCAACAGCCGGCGCGACGCGACGTTCTCCACGAACACGCGCGACACCAGCTTGCGGATGCCTGCCGTGGCCGCGGCCGCTACCAGGCCGTCGAGAGCGACGCCGCCGAGCCCGCGCCCACGGGCCCCGCGAGCGACGTAGACGGAGAACTCGGCGATGTCGCGGTAGCAGTCGCGCGGGCGGTACTCGGCGCAGGCAGCGAACGCCTGCACCTGCCCGGCCTCGCGCACCACAACCACCGGGTGGCGCCCGTCCAGCCAGGCGGCCACGTCCTCGGCCCTGCGGTGGCGCGTCTCGAAGGTGGCGATGCGGTCGTCGATACCCTCGTTGTAGATGCTGGCGATGGCGGTACAGTCGTCGGGGCTGGCAAGGTCGGCGTGAGCGTGCATGACGGGCCTCCAGGCTGGGGTGTAGCGAGTGTGACGCGTTGCGCTGGGCGCCGCAAGGCTTCGCCCCGACTGCAGGCGTACCCGCCGCGAGGCAAGGAGGCGTCATGCACATCTTCTTCACATTGCGCACGCTGGTCCTGCACGCCTGGAGGGGAGGCTTGGAATCATGACCAGCCTTCGAACGCGGGCGGGGTGGGCGGCGTTGGCTCTCCTGCTCGTTCTCGGGCCACCGGCATGGGCGCAGCCGTCCGGGCTCACGCTCGACGCAGCACTCGCCCTCCTGCCTTCCTCGCCGGGGTGGCAGAAGGCTGACCTGGATTACCAGAGCGCTGCCGACGCCCTCGCCGCGGCGCAAGCGGCCGCCGGACTGCAGGTCTCTGCCGGCGGCAGCGTCGACAGCAGCGCTACCCTCGCCGGCAGCGGCGGCCGCAGCGGCACGTCGGCGAAGCTATCGGTCTCGGCCTCGGCGACGGTGCTGCCGTGGGCTCCGGCCGACGCCGGCATCGCCAACGCCGAGGCCAACCTCGCCATCGCCGCGCGCAACCGCGACAGCGCTCGTAAGACGCTGATGCTGACGCTGGTGCAGCAGTACTTCGCCGCCAGACTGGCCGCCACCACGGCGTCGAACGCCGCGGCCGCCGCCGATCAGGCCCAGGCGGAGCTCGCCGCCGACCGCGCGAAGCGCTTGGGCGGGCAGCTGAGCGCCGCCGGCCTGGCGCAGGCCGAGGCCTCGAGCGCCGCCGCGCAGGCGGCCCTGGCGCAGGCCAGGACCAGCCTGGACCTGGCACGCCGCGCCCTCTTCGCCACCCTCGGCCAGAGCGTGTCCGGCGCGCAGTTGACCACCCCACCGCCCCAGGCGAGCGGCCCCGCCGGCTCGCTGGCGGCGTTGGTGAGCACCGCCCTCCCCAAGCGCGACGACGTCCAGGTGGCGAAGCTCAGGCTCGCCCAGGCCGAGCGCACGCTCGCCACGGCGAGCGCGCAGCGCTGGATTCCCAGTGCCAGCCTCAACCTGGGGGTGGCCGGCAGCGACAGCAACGGCTCTCAGGCGGGGCTCGGCGTCAGCGCCGCGCTCGACCTGCAGAAGGGCGTGCTGAGCGGGACGGCCTCCTACCCGGTGGCCGGCAGCGGCGACGCCGTAGGCACTCAGCTGACGGTCGGCGCGTCTTTGAGCATCCCCCTCGATGCGCCATCGTCGAACGCGACCGTGATCTCGGCCCGGACATCGCTGCAGAGCGCCCGGGCGGCACTCGAGGCCACGCGCCAGACGGCCGAGCTGGACATCCGCCAGCGCTACGGGAGCTGGCAAGGGGCGGAGGCGACCCTCGCCGCGGATCAGGCGTCGGAGGCGGCCGCCAAGCAGTCGCTCGCCACTGCCCAGGCCAGGCAGGCCGCCGGCCTGGCGACTGCTCTCGACGTGGGCAGCGCCCAGGTGGCCTACCGCCAGGCGCAACGCGCCTTGGCATCGGACGAGAACGCGCTCTATCTCGCACTGCTCCAACTGCGCAACGCGCTGGGGGAGCTGCAGCTACCCCCGAGAGGATCGTCATGAGAATTTGCACCGCACTCCCGCTGCTCGTGCTCGCCGGTTTGGCTTGGGCTCAACAGACCCCGACTACCCCGGCTCAGCAGCTCCCCGCGCAGCAGCACAGCCAGACAGCCCAACAAGGCGCGCTCGACCTGCCGCAGGCGCTGGCGCGCGCCTACCTGCAGGGCACGGCGCTCGCCACTGCGCAGACCAACCTGCAGAACGCGCAGCTGCAGCTGAAGGCCACGCTGGCCGACCCCTCCACGCTGGTGGTCGCCAAGACGCAGGCGCAGCAGACCGTGGCGCTCGACACCGTCAGCGTGGACGCCACCAAGCTGCAGGTGCTGCAAAGCGTGGCGAGCGCCTACCTGTCGCTCTACGAGGCGCAGCAGAACGTGGCCCTGACGCAGGCCAAGCTGAATCTCGCCAACAAGAACCTGGCCGTTTCCGAGGCCAAGTTCCAGGACGGCAACGCCACGGCGTTGGCGGTGTCGCAGGCGCGCACCGCCCAGCAGAGCGCGCAGCAGGACCTGGCCAACGCCCAGGCCAAGGTGCCGGTGAGCGAGGCGCAGCTGGCGACGCTGCTGGGCGTGACCAACCTCGGTTCGGTGACGGTGGCGGCGCCGCCGACGTTCCCCGAGCTCACGGTGAAGCTCCCCGACCTCCAGGCCGGCCTGCTGCAGCGCTTGCCGAGCGTGGTGCAGGCCAAGCAGTCGGTGGACCTCTATAGCCTGCAGGCGAAGCTCTACGACAACGACTACACCCCGCGCATGACCTACCAGACGGCGAAGACCTCGCTCGACAACGCTCGGCGCTCGCTCGACAACGTGCGGCGCAACGCCGACACCAGCGTGGCCAACGCCTACCAGGCGGCGATGAACGCCTACGCCAACATCGCCATCGCCCAACAGAACCTCGCGAACAGCAAGCAGGTGCTCGCCCAGGACCAGGCGGCCTACCAGGCGGGCACGGTGGCGGCGGTGCAGGTGCAGTCCGACGAGGTGAACGTGACCTCGGCGCAGTTCAGCCTGCTGCAATCGGTGGATACTTACCGTAACGCTCTCGTGACGCTGTCCGTCTCCGCCGGTCGAGACCTTACCGGGCTGGTGGCGCCGGCGACGTCCGGGTCGGGAGGCGGATCGTGAAACCTCGGGGCTGGGCGCTCCTCGCCGTCGTGGTGATCGCAGCGGGCCTCGCCGGGTACGGCCTGCGCGGCAGCCTGAGCGGCGGCTCGGGGAGCTCCGGCGGCGCGACGTCGACGACCCCCGTCGCTGGCGGGCGGGCACCTGGTGGCGGCTCGCGCGGCGGCGGTTTCCCTGGTGGCGGTAGCCCCGCCGGCGGCTTCGGTGGCCGCGGCGCCACCGTCACGGTGCAGGCGGTCGCCGTCGCGAGCGGCCCGCTGGTGGCGCAGCGCACCGCCACCGGCACGGTGGTGCCGGTCACCCAGAGCAACGTGGCGGCCCAGGCCTCCGGCACCGTGAAGTCGCTGCTGGTGTCCGTCGGCGACGACGTGACCGCCGGCCAGCCGATCGTGCAGCTCAACACCGCCAACCTCGAGCTCGCCCTCTCGAACGCGCAAACCCAGCTCGCGACCGCGCAGATCAACCTGCAGACGCAACAGACCAACACGCAGCAGGCCACCACGCAGCTGCAGAGTCAGCTCGACTCCGCGCAGGCGGCGCTGGCGGCCGCGCAGTCGAGCTACGACTCGGCCCAGAAGGTCTACGCGCTCGGCGGCGCCTCCAAGGCGAGCGTGGACAGCGCGCGCAGCCAGCTGGCACAGGTCAAGGCCAACGTCTCCTCGGCCCTGAACGCACTCGATCAGAACCAGCGAGCGCAGTCCGAGAGCCTGCAGCAGCTCAAGCTTGCCGTGGCTCAGGCGCAGAACGGCGTGAAGCAGGCCGGGCTGAGCCTCGCCAACGCCACCATTCGCGCCCCCTTCGACGGCCAGCTGGCGTCGTTCTCGGTGGCGCAGGGCGAGTACGTCGGCCCCTCCACCGCCGTCGCCACCGTCGTGAGCGCCCGCCGCCAGGTACAGCTGAGCGTGCCGCCATCGGACGCCGCCGCCTTCGCTGCGGGCACGACGCTCACGTTTGCGTCAGGCGTGACCAAGTTCCCGATCACCGTCGAGCAGCGACCGGGCGCGGCGGCGAACCAGGCCGTCACCGTCACCGCCGCCTTCGCCACCGGGGCGGCCGCCGACCCACCCGCGGTGGGCGTCGTCGGCACGGTGGACTACAAGGTCACCCTGGCGACCGCCACCCTCGTGCCCATCACCGCCATCCAGAACGACGGCGACAACACCTTCGTGTACGTCATCCAGAACGGCAAGGCGGTCCAGACCGACCTGACTATCCTTGCCCAGGCCGGCAACCAGGCCGCGGTGAGCGGCGTGCCGTCCGGCGTGAAGGTCGTCGACCAGCCGCCCCCCGGCCTGCTGAACGGGGCCAGCGTGAGCGAGGTCGGCGCGGCGGGCGCAACCGGTGCCACAGGGGGCGTCCGCACGGGCGGTGCCGGGAGCGCAGCTGGTGGTGGAGCTGGTGGTGCAGCTAGCGGTGCAGCTGGGCGTGCAGCTGGCGGCGCAGCCGCTGGCACCGCCAACGGCAGCCGCTCCGGTGGCACGCCTGGTAGAACCGCCGGTGCGTACGGAGGCGCGGGCGGCGCGGGCTCGTCGTCGGGCGCCGCGTCGTCGGGCAACGCCGCGGCCCGTGGCTCCGGGTCGAGCGGTTCCGCGGCCGGTGGCAGCACACCGTCGACGGGTTCGGGCGGCGGCGCCGCCACGGGAGGTCAGTGATGGACGACGAGGGCGACGGTCGTTTGAACGGTCGCTCCGACGACCGCACGGACGGCCGTGAGGGCGGGCGCCCGGGCGAGGGGCGCGACCTCGCCGGCGACGACGCGCGCTCGGCCGCCGGCGATGGCGGCGCGCCGCCCGGCGGTGGCGGTGGGGCCGACCGGGTCGCGGATCTGGCGGACCGCAACATCGCCGAGCACGTACGGGTGAACCCGCTGGTCGGCCTGTCGGTGGCGCGCTACGTGCTAGCCATCGGCATCTTCGTGGGCGTGGTGGTGTTCGGCCTCATCGAGACGAGCCGCCTGGGTGTCGACCTGCTGCCCCAGACCAACATCCCGGTCGTGATGATCGCCACCAGCTACCCCGGCGCCTCGCCGGCAGTGGTCGACCAGCAGGTGACACAGGTGGTGGAGTCGGCGGTGTCGACCGTCGGTGGCATCACCAGCATCAACTCCAACAGCGGCACCGGCTCGAGCCGCGTGATCCTGCAGTTCAACCCCGACGCCAACCAGGCCGCCATCGCCAACGCCGTCGCCGCCCAGGTGGCCTCGCTGCGCGGCCTCCCGAGCGGTGCCAGCTCGCCCATCGTGCGCACCTTCGACCCGAACGCCCAGCCCATCCTGGAGATGGGCCTGTGGGCGCCCGGCGCCAACATGAACGACCTCTACGCCTACGCCAACAACATCCTGGTGCCTGCCATGCAGCTGGTGCCGGGGGTGGCGAACGTGAGTGTCTCCGGCGGCTCGCAGCTGCAGTACCAGGTGCTGCTCGACCCCGCCAAGCTCAGCTACTACAACCTCTCACCGCAGCAGGTCAGCTCGGCCATCGGCTCCTCGATCGTCAACCAACCTATCGGCTCCATCACCCGCCAGAACGACGTGCTGACCTTCGCCACCAACAGCCAGCCGACCAGCGTCGCCGACATCGCGGGCATGGTGGTGGACAGCGCCCGCAACATCCGCGTGCAGGACCTGGGCAGGGTGCAGACGGCGTCGATCGCGACCAACTACACCCGCGTCAATGGCCAGCCGGCGGTGCTGCTGTCGGTGCAACAGGCCGCCGGCAGCAACGCGGTGGCGGTGGCGAGCGGCGTACGCAGCTACCTGGCGTCGACCACACTGCCGACCGGCTACCACGTCACCATCAGCAACGACACCACCGGACCCATCGTGGCGTCGGTCCACTCGACCTTCCACGAGCTGTGGATCACCGCGATCGTCGTTGCGATCATCGTGCTGCTGTTCCTCGGCCGGCTCAACACCGCGTTCACGGTGATCCTGGCGATCCCCATCGCCCTGTCGGCCTCGCCGGTGCTCTACGGCCTGCTCGGCTTCACCTTCAACGAGGTGTCGCTGCTCGCGCTCATCGTGGCGATCGGCATCGTCGTGGACGACTCTATCGTGGTCGCCGAGAACGTCGAGCGCTACCGCGCCATGGGCATGGACCGGCGCACCGCCGTGCTGCGCGGCGCCAGCCAGGTGTTCGGTGCGGTGACGGCGGCCTCGCTGTCGCTGCTGGCGGTGCTCATCCCGGTGAGCTTCATGGGCGGCTTCGCCGGCAACTACCTGCGCCAGTTCGGGCTGGGGCTGGCCGCCGCCGTGTTCCTCTCCTGGCTCGAGGCGCTGCTGTTCCTGACCGTGCGCATGGCCTACATCGGCGATGCTCCACCGCAAGGCTGGCGCGACGTCGGCCGGCACCTGCGCGGCGTGACCGTTGCCGTGCGCTGGGGCTGGCGCAACTGGCGGCGGCCGTGGGGGCTGCTGGTGCTGGCGGGCGCTGCCTACGCCATGTGGCGCTTCCTGCCCCACCTCGACCTGCTGGCGGTCATTGCCTACCCCGTTGCCCTGATGCTCCTCGCGTATCTGGTGCGGGCCGGCATGGCCCTGCTCGAAGCGCTCACAGGCACGCTGCACGGCCTCACGGAGGCGGGACTCAGGTGGACCCGCGACGGCTACACCAGCCTCCTGGGCCGCATGCTTCCCTACAGCGCGTGGGTGCTGGTGGGCGCGGTCGCGTTCCTGGTCATCACGGTCGTGGTGATCGGCCCGCGCGTGACCCTCAACTTCGTGCCACAGACCGACTCCGGCTTGATGCAGGTGGGCGCCCGGCTGCCGTCGGGCACCACCCTGGCCGAGGCCAACCAGGTCGCTGGCAAGGTCGAAGACTTCCTGATGGCGCAGCCCGACGTGCGAACCGTGCAGACCAGCGTCAGCAGCAACGACATCAACGTGCAGGCGCAGCTCGTACCCGTGACGCAGCGGCCGAGCATCTTCGCCCTTGGCGCGGAGTACCAGCGCTCGTTGCAGCAGGCGGTGGCCTCCATCCCCGACGCCCGGGTGTTCGTCCGCACCGGCGGCGGCTTCCGCGGGCAGGGGTCGGGGGTGACGTTCGGCCTGCTCTCCACCGACTACGCGCTGCTGAGCCAACGCTTGCAGCAGATCCCGGACGCGCTGGCGGGCGACCCCAGCGTGCTCAGCGTGGACACCGGGGGACAGCAGGCGTCGCCGGAGTACGACTTCGTGCCCAACCCCAACCTGCTCGCGGGTACCGGCATCTCCGCCTCGACGGTGGCCCAGACGCTGCGCAGCTACACCGGCGGCTCGACCGCCGGGACCGTGCAGACCGGCGGCGAAAGCAGCGACATCGTGGTGCGGCTCGACCCCGGATACCTCAAGGACGCCCAGTCGCTGCTGTCGCTGCCGATCTACTCGCCGACGCTCAAGACCAACCTGCAGATCAGCCAGCTCGGCGCCATCGTGATGAAGCAGGCGCCCCTGCGCATCACCCGCAGCAACCGCCTCTACAGCACCAACTTCACTATCACGCCCGCCGCCAACGCGCCCAGCCCCATCGAGTTCCAGCAGCAGATCACCCGGGAGCTGACCCAGGCCGGCATTCTCGACAACAAGGTGATCATGGGTGCCGGTGACACCTTCGGCCGCGCCGGACTGTCACGCCAGCTCGGCACCCTGGGGCCGCGCGTGTTCGCGCTCGCCCTGCTGCTCGCGTACCTCGTGATGGGCGCGCAGTTCAACTCGTTCCGCTACCCCATCTACCTGCTCCTGCCGGTGCCGCTGGCGGTGGCGGGTGCCGTGTGGTTCCTGGTGGTGCAGGGGCAGTCGCTCGACATCTTCAGCCTCATGGGGATGCTGCTCCTCATCGGGCTGTCGGCGAAGAACGCCATCCTGTACTTGGAGTTCGTGGTGGAGCGCATCGGCAAGATGCCCTTCAGGGAGGTCATGGTGGAGTCGGCACGGCTACGCTTCCGGCCGATCGTGATGACCACGCTGACGGTGCTCGTCATCAGCTTCCCGCTGCTCTTCGGGCGCGGTTCCGGCTCCGAGTTCAACCGCGGCATCGCCCTCGTGATGCTGGGTGGCATCGTGGTGTCGGCGTTGCTGACCTTCTTCGTGGTGCCTGCGGCCTTCTACCTCTTCGAGCGGCGGGCCCAGGACGCGCGAGCGGCGCTGGCCAGCGCCGACGGCCCGGCCGCGACGCATGCGGCGGCGCAGGCCCGTGAGCGGGGCGCCGACCGTGGCCCTGAGCGGGGCCGCGACCCTGGCCCCGAGCGCGCCGGCCGCCAGGCGAGCGATTGAGCGGCGGCTGACGGCGGAGCGGGGGCCGCCACCGCCGTGCTGCGCGCGCCGGCCCGGCGGTGGCGGCCGAGCTTGCGCGCTCTCGGACGCTCGCCTATAATGGGCGTTCTGGTGGCGGCCCGCGGTTGTGGCCGCGCACCTCGACAACGCGCACGAGGCGCCGGGCAGCCCTTCGCGGGGTGCGCCGGCGTGTGCTGCCGGTGCCTGCAGGTGCGGCGCCGAGTGGACCGTTCCGCCGAGGGAACCGGGTCCCGGGAGGTCGGAAGATGTTCGCAATCGTTAGGTCTGGCGGCAAGCAGTACCGCGTGGCGGAGGGCGACGTGCTGCGCGTGGAGAAGCTTGCGGCCGAGGCAGGCGACGAGGTCGACCTGCCGGTCCTGCTGCTGGGCGGGGACGAGGTCCGGGTCGGCACCCCCCACGTCGAGGACGTGCGGGTCGTCGCCGAGGTGATCGAGCACGGCCGCGGGCCGAAGCTCGACATCTACAAGTTCAAGGCCAAGAACAACTACCGTCGTCACCGCGGACATCGCCAGGCTTTCACCGACGTCCGCATCGCCCGCATCGAAGGCGCCGGCGGAGGCCGCAAGGCGACCTCCAAGGCGGACAAGGCGGAGGCTCCGGACGCGAAGGCGGCCGAGACGAAGGCCGCCGATGCCAAGGCCGCCGATGCCAAGGCCGCCGAGCCCAAGCCCGGCGCGGCCGAGGTGGACACGGGCACGGCCGAGGCGGCTGCCACCGACCGTGGCGGCCGCGCCTCGAAGCGCGGTGCCAAGAGCGCGCCCGAGAGCGGTGCCAAGAGCGCGCCGAAGGGCGCCGCCAAGGGCACGGCCAGCGAGAAGGCCGCCGGCGCCTCACGGGCGAGGTCCACGAGCAGGTCCGCGGCCAAGTCCACGAGCAAGTCAGCGGGCAAGTCCAGCAGCACGACCCAGGGCAAGAGCGCGAGCAAGGCCAAGAGCGCGTCCGGCTCCAAGGCCGAGACCGCGTCCAAGGGCGCGTCCAAGCGAGCCTCGGCGCCGAAGAAGGCTGCCGGCGGTGCCAAGGGCGCCAAGAAGACCGATGAGGCCGACAGGTCGAAGGAGTAGCGCGAGATGGCTCACAAGAAGGGTGTAGGCAGCTCCAAGAACGGGCGCGACAGCCAGTCGAAGCGGCTTGGCGTGAAGCGCTTCGACGGCCAGCAGGTCAGCGCCGGCAACATCCTGGTACGGCAGCGGGGCAGCAAGTTCAAGCCTGGGCACAACGTCGGCCTGGGCAAGGATTGGACGCTCTTCGCGCTCAGGGATGGCGTGGTGCGCTTCGCCGACCGCGGCAGCAAGGGCCGCTTCATCAGCGTGGAGGAGAGCGCCGGCGAGGCGATCCCCGCCGACTGACGATCGGTGCGCAGGCAGGACGGCTCGGCCGCGCTCGCGGTCTGGCGGCGCGGCCCTGACGGGGCCGCGTTCCTGTGACCGGGCAAGGGCCGGAGGCCAGCATGGGGTTCCGCGACGTCCTCGACATCACGGTGCAGGGAGGCAAGGGTGGCGACGGCGCCATGTCCTTCCTGCGCTTGAAGTACGTTCCCAAGGGCGGTCCCGACGGCGGGCGCGGCGGGGACGGCGGCAGCGTGTACTTGCGAGCCATCGACGATGTGTCGGCGCTGGACCGCTTGACCCCGCACCGCCGCTACCGGGCCGGCAGCGGGCGGCAGGGCGAGGGCAGGAACCGCAGCGGCGAAGGGGGCGACGACCTGGTGATCGAGGTGCCGGTCGGCACCACCGCCGTCGACCTCGACAGTCGCGAGATGGTGGCGGACCTGCTGGCGACAGGGGAGACGGCGCTGGTGGCCGGCGGCGGCGAGGGGGGGCGCGGCAATGCCTCCTTCGCGAGCGCCAGGCGGCAGGCGCCGCGCTTCGCGGAGTACGGCACCGCGGGGCAGACCGCGCGCCTGCGGCTCGAGCTCAGGACCATCGCCGACGTGGGCCTGGTGGGCTACCCCAACGCCGGCAAGTCCAGCCTGCTGGCAGCGCTCTCCAATGCCCGCCCGGCCATCGCCGAGTACCCCTTCACCACCCTCACGCCCAACCTGGGCGTGGTCGAGCACGATCTTCGGCGCCTCACCATCGCCGACATCCCGGGCATCATCGAGGATGCCCATCGCGGCCGCGGCCTGGGGCTGGACTTCCTGCGGCACATTGCGCGTACGCGTCTACTGGTCTTCGTGCTGGACATCTCGGCCGAGCCCGTCGCGGCGCTCGCCGCCCTGCGGAGCGAGCTCGAGCTGTACGACCCCGGCCTGCTGTCGCGCCCGGCGCTGCTGGCGTTGAACAAGATCGACCTGGCCTCGCCGACGGAGGTGGCTCAGGCGGAACGGGAGTTGAGCGCCACGGGGGTGCCGGTGGCGAGCGTGTCCGCGCTGGAGCGTCAGCGGCTCGAGCCGCTGACGGAGGCGCTATTCGCGTTGCTGCCGGAGCGGCCCACCCCCGTCAAGGAGGCCCCTGCCGAGAGGCGCGTGAAGCAGCGGCCGCTGGAGGTCGGACGGGACGCCAGCGGAGAGGGCTGGGTGGTGCGAGGCGGCGACATCGAAGCCCTGGTGTCGCGCTTCGATCCCGCCAACCCCGACGCCGTGGCCTACCTGCAACACTTCTTCCGCAGCTACGGCATCGACCGCCTGCTGGCACGCGCCGGCGCCGAGGACGGTGACGAGGTGCGCATCGGCGACGCGGCCTTCCAGTACTTCTCGGAACAGCGTGGCGACGCCGAGGCAGGACGGGGCAGGGCGGACGCCGAGTGAGACGTCCCGGCGTCCGGCTGGTGCCGACGCGCGCGCGGCAGCTGCCGCTGGGGTCGGCTCCGCCACGGTTGGAGGGGGCTGCGGTGTGGTTGAATAGCGATGCCGCCGCCGAGCGGCGCACGCCCGATGCCCCAACGCGCGCCGGGGTCGCGTCGGGCGCATGTCGACCGAACCGAGGAACCATGGCCGAACGAGATCTGCTTCGTGATCAGGACCTATGTCGCAGGCCCGAGATAGCCGCCGTCCGACCGCGCGTCGAGGAGATGGTGACGAGCGAGCGCTTCCAGCACATCCGGCGGGTGGCGCGCCTGGCGGTGACCATCGCCCGCGCCAACAGCTTCGCCGAGGGCGAGGCCGAGGCTACCTGCCTGGCCGCCATCCTCCACGACGCCGCTCGCGACCTGCCGCCTGACGAGCTGTTCCGGCTGGCGCCACCCGAGAACCCGCTGGAGGAGCGGCAGCCGCTCTCGGTGCACGGCCGCGCCGCTCGCGTCATCGCGACCTCCTGGGGCATCGACGACGCGCGGGTGCTGGAGGCCATCGAGGGCCATGTCTTCGGCGTCGGGCTCGACAACCGGGTCGGCATGGCGGTCTACATCGCCGACGTCTGCGAGCCCGGCCGTGGTGTGAACGACGACATCCGGGAGCTCGCCATGCGCGACCTGGCGCGTGCCTACCGCGAGGCGGTGGCCTCGAAGGTGAGGTACCTACGCTCGTGCGGCAAGAGCGTTCATCCCGCCACCCTAAGGGTGTATGAGCAGATTTGTCACCAGGCGTAACGCGCGCTTCCTCATGATGCTCGGCCTGCTGCTGGCCCTGGCGGGCCTGGCGGGCTTCTGGCTGACGCGCGACGTGCACCGCTCGCCGCTGTCCAAGGCGCAGCGCCGGCTCCTGGGCATCAAGGGCAACACCTTCCACGTCAGCTTCGTGGTGGCCGGGCGCGACATCCTCTACACCAAGGCCAAGGCCGACCCGATCTACGGCAAGGGCGGCAAGATCGTCGGCTGGAACTACCACGGCCAGGTGAGCACCGCCGGCGTCAACACCGACACCATCCTCTACCTGGACATCACCGGCGACAACATGACCATGATCGCCATCCCCCGCGACGTGTTCCTCTTCGACCTCGGCTACCGCATCAACGGGCTCTACGCGCGTGACGGCCCCGACGCCCTCAGGCGGCGGGTGTCGTCGATCCTGGGGGTTCCGGTCGACTACTACGCCATCATCAAGCTCGACATCTTCCAACACCTGGTCGACGCCCTCGGCGGCGTGAACGTCGACGTTCCCTACGCCATGAACTACGACGACAACGCGGCCGGCCTGCACATCCACTTCCAACCGGGCCCGCAGCACATGGACGGCCAGCAGGTGGCCGAGTTCGTGCGCTACCGCCACACCCCCAGAGGCGACATCGACCGGCTGGACAACGTCAAACGCCTGGCCTACGCCCTGATGACGCGCCTCAAGGAGCTCAATGTGCGCGCCGTGACCAAGGTGCCGAGCCTGGTGGACACCTTCTTCAGCGACGTGCAGACCAATGCCACCCCTGCCCTGGTGCGCCAGCTGGCCTCCCGCGTCGGCAGCCTCAAGCTCAAGGAGACCGCCACCCTGCCCACCACCGAAGTGCAGGTGAAGGGCGAGGGGACGGCGCTCAGGGTCGACCCGCAGGACGTCAACGCCTTCCTCGCGGAGACCTTCGGCGGCACGCCCCGCACCTTCAGCAAGGCCCCCGACGCCACCCTGCTCATCACCAACCACAGCGGCAAGCCTGGTCTGGAGAACTGGTTCCGCACGCGCCTGGAGGCGCTGGGCGTGCCCTCGAAGGACATCATGGTGCGCAGCGAGGCGGGCGTCGATCCCACCCCGAGCCGCCTCCTCGCCACCACCGCGACCTGGAACGACGCCGACTACTACACCTCGCTGCTGCACACCGGCAAGCAGCAGGTCGACCACCTCGACCGCTACGATGGACGTGGCGTCGGCCTCGAGCTGGTGCTGGGAAGCGATGCCAGCGCCATGGTTCCCACCGGCGCCAAGGTCGCCACGTCGGCCAGCGCGAAGTGACACGGCCGACGCGCAGGGGAGTGAGATTGCAGGCAAGCGCGAGCGTTCCGCAAGAGGTGCAGCTCATCGTCGATGCCCTCGACGACAAGCGCGCCAAGGACATCGTGGTGCTCGACCTCACCGAGGTCTCGTCCAGCCTCGACTACTTCATCGTGGCCACTGGCGAGTCGAGCCTCCAGCTCAGGGCCCTGGAGGACGGCGTGCGAGGCCGCCTCAAGGAGGGCGGCTTCCGGCCGAGGGGCGTCGAGGGGCCCAGCGACCGCTGGGTCCTGCTCGACTACGGCGGGGTCGTGGCCCATCTGATGAGCCCCGAGGCGCGCAGCTTCTACGACATCGAGGGGCTGTGGGCCGATGCTCGACGCGTGCAGGTCGCGCCGGCCTGAGGGCCGCGGGCGGCGTGCCGTGACCGCGCCTGGGCGCGCCCCCCGGCACTGGGCCGAGGCGCTGGCGCGGCGATACCTCGAGGGCCTGGGCTGGGTGGTGCTGGACGCCAACTACGCCGTTCGCGGCGCCGAGATCGACCTGGTAGCTCGCGACGGCGACACCGTGGTGTTCGTGGAGGTGCGGCAGCGCCGCAGCGCCGCCTATGGGCATCCGGCGGAGACCCTCGACCGGCGCAAGCTGACACGCCTGGCCTACGCCGCGCGTCGCTACCTCGCCGAGCGCCTGCAGCGGCCCGACGCTGCCAGCCGCTTCGATGCCGTGGTGGTGGTGGGGGGCGAGCCCTCGGCCGAGCTGACGCACCTGCGCGACGTGCTCTGACCCGCGACCTCGGGCGCGGCTCGCACGACCCGCGCTCTTCCGTGGACGGCCGGCGTGCGATACTGCCCCGTGCGTAGCGCGGGCATCATCGACCTGGGGAGCAACACGGCCCGGTTGGTGGTGTTGCGCTACCGCGCCGGGTACCGCTTCCAGCTGCTAGACGAGCTGCGCGAGGTGGTGCGGCTGTCCGAGGGGATGGGGGACTCCGGCATCCTCAGGGCCGAGCCCTTCGAGCGCGGGCTGCAGGCGCTCAGGACCTTCCACAGCTACTGCGAGGCCAACGACATCGACGACGTGCGCGCCACCGCCACCAGCGCGGTGCGGGCGGCGCGTAACGGCGACGCCTTCGTCGAGGCGGCGCTGGACCGTGCCGGGGTCGAGCTCGAGGTGCTGAGCGGCGAGCAGGAGGCCCGCCACGGCGCCCTGGCCGTGGCCAACAGCCTCGACGTGAGCGACGCGGTGGTGTTCGATCTGGGCGGCGGCAGCATGCAGTTGAGCCGGCTCGAGGGGCGGCGCTTCGCGGGAGGCGGTGCGCTGCCGCTGGGGGCCGTGCGGACCACCGAGACCTTCGTGCGTAGCGATCCGCCGAAGGGCAAGGCCCTCAAGGCGTTGCGGCAGCACGTGCGCGAGGTGCTCGCCCCGAGGCTGGACGCCCTACCGGCGGGTGCGCCGGTGATCGGGGTGGGGGGAACCGTTCGCAACCTCGCCAACGTGGCGCAGTCGCGAGCGGGCTACCGGCCGGAGCTCCTCCACGGCTACCGGTTGCACCGCCGCGAGCTGGAGGATCTGCTCGAGGAGCTGGCCGCCCTACCGGTCGCGCGCCGCCGGGACGTGAAGGGGCTCAACAGCGACCGAGCCGACATCATCGTCGCGGGTGGGACCGTCATCGCGGAGACGCTGGCTGCGCTCGGCGCCGACGGGGTGACGATCAGCGGCCAGGGGTTGCGGGAAGGGCTGTTCTACCCCTTCATGTTCCCCGAGGGCGACCACCTGGCGCCCGATCTACGCGAGTTCAGCGTCCTCAACCTCATGCGCGAGTACTACGACAACCCCGAGCACAACCATCACGTGCGGTTACTGGCGCTCGAGCTCTTCGATCAGCTGGCGCCGCTCCACCGCCTCGGGCCCGAGGCGCGCGACCTGCTGGGGGCCGCGGCGCTGGTCCACGACATCGGCATGGCCGTCGACTACTACGCCCACCACAAGCACGGCATGTACCTGGTGATGGGGCGTGCGCTGCCGGGCTACAGCCACCGCGAGCAGGTGCTCATCGGCTTGCTGGTTCGCTACCATCGCCGAGGCAGCCCCGCCGACCAGGGCTACGCCGGAGCCTTGGAGCCGGGCGACATGGAGCGGCTGTCGTTGCTGGCCGGCGTCCTGCGCCTGGCCGAGTACCTGGAGCGCAGCAAGGCTCAGCGCGTACGCGGCGTGCGCTGCCACCTCGGCGGCGGGGTGGTGCAGATCGAAGCGCTGGCGCACGGCGACGCCGAGATCGAGGTGCGTGAGGCGGGGATGCGCTCGGGCCTGCTGGCCTCGGCGCTGGGCGTGACGGTCGAGGTCATTGCAGGCCACGCAACGGCGTGAGGGGCGGGAGCCGGCATAATGACCGCGTGGCGAGGCGCGTGCGCGTGAAGATCTGCGGCATCACCAGGCCCGAGGACGCGGCCATGGCCGAAGAGGCCGGCGCCGACGCCATCGGCATCATCTTCGCGGCCGGGTCCAGGCGCCACGTCGGCCACGCGACCGCGAGCGCCATCGTGAGCGCCGTGGGGCCGCTGGTCACCACCGTGGGGGTGTTCGTGGATGCTCCTCTCGACGAGGTGCTGGCCGCCGCCCGCCGCCTGCGGCTGGGTGCGGTGCAGCTCCATGGCGACGAACCGGCCGCCTACGCGGCCGCCGTCCGCGGCGAGGTGCCCGTGGTGCGGGCGCTGCCCTTCAGGCCGGGCCTGACGCCGGAGGCGCTGGCGCACTACCCGGCCGATGCCATCCTGTTGGACGCCCAGGCACCCGGCTCGGGCCGGGCCTTCGACTGGTCCGAGGCGTCGGCGTGGCGGCGACATCCGCGCCTCATCCTCGCCGGCGGGCTGACGCCGGAGTCGGTGGCGGATGGGGTCCGGGCCCTCGAGCCCTACGCGGTAGACGTGGCGTCCGGGGTCGAGGCCGAGCCCGGGGTGAAGGATGCCGAGCGCGTGTGGGCGTTCGTCCAGGCCGCGCGAAGCGCGTGAGCCTCCACGGTTGTCCACAAGCGGCCGCGGTTTTCCACAGTTCTGGGGATAACTCGATTGCATGCGGCCAGGAGCGGGATGAGCCTTCGGTGAATGGAATCTACGGTGTCCAGGACGTTATTGGGCGGATCCGGGGGGCCGCGGCCTCGGCTACCAGATGGAGCCCGCACTTGTCAAGAGGGGGCACTTTTCCACAGTTTGCAGCGGGTTATCCACAAATCGCATAATGGTCGTCGACCACCGCAATGCCGGGCAGCGTGGCCAGGAGCCCGCCTGCCCGGGATCCGCAGCCCCACACAGGGTCAGGGAGGACGCCACCGTGAACATCACCGCCATCACCGACGCCCGCCGGTTCTCGCTCGAGCGCGTCCAAAAGACGGAGCTGGTGTCTGGAGGGGACCTCAGCGTCTCGCTGCTGTGCTTCGAGGCGGGACAGACGGACGACGATCAGAGCCTTGCCGCCAGCTGCATCTACCAGGTCCTCGAGGGCGAGGTGCTCCTGCGCCACGAGGGCGGCAGCGAGCGCGTCGGCACCGGCAAGCTGGTCAGCGTCCCTGCGGGCACGCGCCACCAGCTGGAGAATGCCGGCGGAGGGCTGCTGGTCGTGATGGCGACGCACGCCCGCTAGGGTGGCGCGCAAGGCGAGCGACCACCGCCTGAGAACGGCCCTCAGCCTGGAGGATCGGCGCCGGTCGCCGTACCGCGCCAATCGCAAGGCGTGGCAGGCCGAGGGCAGGAAGCTCGCCGAGGAGCGGGAGCGCCTCGCCCTTGGCGGCGGCCAGCGCGCGCTGCAGCGCCAGCACGCCAAGGGTCGCATGAGCGCGCGCGAGCGCATCCAAGCGTTGCTCGACCCCGACACCGCCTTCGACGAGCTGATGACGTTCGCCGGCTGGGAGATGTACCAGGACGAGGGCGGCGCGCCTGCCGGCGGCGTCGTCGTCGGCATCGGACGTATCCACGGCCGGGCCTGGATGGTCATCGTCAACGACGCCACGGTCAAGGCGGGGGCCTTCTTCCCGATCACGGCCAAGAAGGTCATCCGTGCCCAGACCATCGCCTTGGAGAACCGCCTGCCGACCGTCTACCTGGTCGACTCGGCAGGCGTCTACCTGCCCATGCAGGACGAGATCTTTCCCGACCAGGACGACTTCGGTCGCGTGTTCTACCTCAACGCCCGCATGAGCGCCCGGGGCATCCCGCAGATGGCGGCCATCCTGGGTAACTGCGTGGCGGGAGGCGCCTACCTTCCCGTCATGTGCGACACCCTGGTGATGACCGAGGGCTCGGGGCTGTACCTCGCCGGGCCCGCGCTGGTGAAGGCGGCCATCGGCCAGAGCGCCTCCAGCGAGGAGCTCGGCGGCGCCGCCATGCACGCCGAGCTCTCCGGCACGGTGGACTACCTGGAGCCCGACGATGCCCGGGCGCTCGAGCGGCTCAGGCGGCTGGCTGCAGGCTACGCGCTGCCGGCCAGCGCTCCGTGGGCGCGGGAGCGCCGGCAGACCGCGCCCCCCGCGGCGAAGCAGGAGGACCTGGAAGGGTTGCTCCCGGTGGACGGCGGCAGTCAGCCGTACGAGGTACGGGAGATCATCGCGCGGCTGGTCGACGGCTCCGAGTTCGACGAGTACAAGGCCCGCTACGGACGCACGCTGGTGTGTGGCACGGCCCGCCTCGGTGGGTTCCCGGTGGGCATCGTGGCCAACCAGAAGCGGGTGGTGAAGAGCCGCGGGCGTCTGGAGGTGGGCGGCGTCATCTACGCCGAGGCGGCTGACAAGGCCGCCCGCTTCGTGCTGAACTGCAACCAGGCGGGTGTGCCGATCCTCTTCCTCCACGACGTCAACGGTTTCATGGTGGGACGGGACAGCGAGCAGGAGGGCATCATCCGTCGCGGCGCCAAGCTGGTGAACGCGGTGAGCAACAGCGTCGTGCCGCGGATCAGCGTCATCCTTGGCGGCTCCTACGGTGCCGGTCACTACGCGATGAGCGGCAAGGCCTACGCGCCGCGCTTCATCTTCGCCCTGCCCAGCGCCCGCTACGCGGTGATGGGCGGGCAGCAGGCGGCCAAGACCATCCTCGACATCCGTGCCGCGCAGCGGGGGCGCGCCGGCCAGGCGCCCGACGACGCCGAGCTGGCCGAGCTGTGGGACAGCGTGCGCGCCGGTTACGAGCGCGCGCTCGACATCCGCTACGGTGCCGCCCGGCTGTGGGTGGATGCCGTGGTGATGCCGCTCGAGCTGCGCCGGCGCATCGTCGGGGCGCTGGAGGCGTGCGCCCTCGAAGGGGAGCTGGCACGCATCTCGCTGGGTGTCTTCCAGGTGTGAGCCTGGGGGCCGCCGCCTCAGCCGGGCGGCCAGGCGCCCAGCGCGCGCCGCGCGTCCACCACCTGAGCCGCGTGGTAGGCGGCGTGGTCCGCCAGCAGCACGAGCTGCCGGAAGAGGGTGTGGTGGCGGGCGTGCGGTAGCGCTGCGGTAAGGTCGCGATCGTGGTCCCGCACCAGCTCCAGGGCCAGGTCGCGACCCTGCCGCCAGGCCCCGACGCTGTTCGTCCAGGCGCTTTCAGAAGGAGGCTCCGGGTCGCCGGGC
>Ga0307440_1000383_pt1 | contig 21748 bp, 18 predicted proteins | sample SalMarWE160410MG_FD_202150 | JGI IMG/M metagenome (GOLD analysis project Ga0307440, IMG submission 202150) | Salt marsh sediment microbial communities from the Plum Island Ecosystem LTER, Massachusetts, United States - WE1604-10 | ecosystem: Environmental > Aquatic > Marine > Intertidal zone >... | reverse complement strand
TGGCGGGCCACGGCATTACGCTGGACGGCCGCTACCACTTCCTTCCGGCCGACTTCCGCTACTATAACGAGGATTCGGTGCGAACCGCCTCCATCGACCAGGCGCATCTGCAACGGTGGCTGGCGGAGATTCCGGCGCGGAAGAATCTCGTGCTGCTGGACACGTGCGACTCGGGCTCCTTTGTCGAGGCGCAGCTGGCCACACGCGGCCTGGCGGCGAAAACGGCCATCGACAAGCTGGTCCGGGCCACGGGCCGGGCGGTAATCTCTGCCTCAACGCAGAGCCAGGTGGCGCTGGAGGGTTACAAGGGCCACGGCATCTTCACCTATGCCCTGCTGCAGGCGCTGAGGCAGGCGGATTCAAAGGACGGCAACAGGGACGGTGTCACCTCGACCGGTGAGATCGCCAACTTCATCCAGGCATACGTGCCGGATATGACGTATAAGAAGTGGGGCTACGAGCAGGTGCCCCAGGTGAACCTCCACGGCAGCTCCTTCCCGGTCGCGGTGGTGCATTGACCCGGTGCACGGTGCCGATGAGCACCGGCTCAATGGACTTCGGACCCAGGACAATACGCAGATGCGACGAGCCCTCTCCGATAGGGTGGGCTGCTTCGATGATGCGCTGCCTATCCGACGATATATATGTAACCTATTGACATTAATTAAATTTCCATTCATGCCGCTCCGCGAGACGTTGAAATCCGGAACCAAAAGCGGTACGCTTCCAAAGGACGAGGGTCCCCTGCCTGGGTAAGTATGAAACAAAGGGCACTGTCCATGATCGAGGTGACCGGCGACTCCGACTACGCAATTGCGCAGGTTCACCTCTAAGACATTCTTCTTTCCTAATCCGCACCAACCAACACTCGGAAGGAGGCCGAAGCATGAATAGCAAGATGCGCATCCTGAGTGAACGGCCGCTGAATGCGGAAACGCCGGCGGCTCATCTGCAATCCTGGATCACCGGCAACGCCGTCTTTTTCAAACGCAACCAGGGACAGATCCCCGAGACCGTGGACCTTGAAAGCTGGCGCCTGTCCATCGGCGGGCTGGTTGAAAGACCCATGGACCTGCAATTTACCGATATCCTCGCCATGCCCAAGATCGAGTTGGCAAACACCTTGGAATGCTCAGGCAACAGCCGCTCCCTGCTCACCGAAAAGGCCTCCGGGAACCCCTGGACCATCGGCGGCGTGGGCAATGCGGTCTGGGGAGGGGTGCGCCTTTCGCAGGTGCTGGAAAGGGCGGGGGTGAGTGTCGGCGCGGAGCATGTCAGCTTTACAGGCTTGGATCAGCCCCTGGGCTCGGCCGGCATTCATTTCATCCGGAGTATTCCCCTGGCCAAGGCCATGGATTCAACCATTCTGGCCTATGAAATGAACGGGGAATCGCTTCCCCTTGCCCACGGCTACCCCCTGCGGGCCTTGGCCCTGGGCTGGACCGGTGCCAATTGTGTCAAGTGGCTGAGCGAAATCACCCTTCTGGACCGGCCATTCGCCGGCTTTTACATGGACAAGGTGTATCGCGTATTCCAAAAGGGCGAAGATCCGGCCTTGGGAGAAGGGGTCACCCGCATTCCCCTGAAGGCCATCATCACCTCCCCTGAATCCAATGCGCGTCTGCCCAGAGGTCTTGTCTCGATCCATGGCGCGGCCTATGCCGGTGAAGCCGATATCGCCGCCGTCGAGGTCAGTGTGGATGACGGCAACACCTGGCACGGGGCCCGGTTCATCGGACCGCACCAGCGCTATGCCTGGCGTCGATGGGAGTATCCATGGCAGGCCTCCGAACCGGGACCCCACCGGATAATGGCCCGCGCCACGGACAGCGACGGGAACATCCAGCCGGAAGCGGGCAGCTGGAACGTCCTCGGTTATGGTAACAACGGTGTTCGGGAACACGCGGTTGCCGTGGATATTCTATAGGCAGCCGCATGTTATCGACCCCCCGCCGCCCCTTTATCGTCCTGAACGACATCACCCTCCAGCTGGCTGGCAAACCGCTGTTCGCGCATACAAACTGGGCCCTCCATACGGGTGAACACTGGGCGGTGATGGGACCCAACGGAGCCGGGAAGTCTCTTCTGGCCGATGCCCTTCAACGAAATAAGCCCCTCCTGGCGGGACGTATCACGTATTATTTCGACAGGGGCCATGAAGGCCGAACCCATCTGGAGCCCGGAGAGATCATCCGCATTTCCCAGGAATCCCTTCTGCGCCTGCTGCAGGGCCAAGGAGGCTACCATCAGGCCCGCTGGCAGAGTTTTGAAGGACAGGGGGCGCCGACGGTCGCCGACGTGCTGACCGGAAAGAGCATCGAGAACCGCCTGCCCTTCGAGACGGCCGCCACGGTTTCCGATGAACCCGCATACCGTAAAAAGAGGGAAAAGGCGGTCGCCCTGCTTGGCATCGAACCCCTGCTGGATCGAAAGCTTCTCCATCTGTCCCACGGAGAGGCTCGGAAGGTGCTGATTGCCAGAGCCCTCATGCAGCGGCCCCAATTGCTGATCCTCGATGATCCGTTCCGGGGGCTGGATACCGACTCCCAGGCTCGTTTACGCCACACCATCGAGCTTCTGATCGCGGACGGCGCCACCCAGGTGATGCTCATCGTCGCCCGGAGCCAGGACATCCCGGAAGGCATCAGCCATCTGCTGTGCGTGGCCGGCCAGAAGGTGACCGCCCAGGGACCGAAGGAGGCCCTGCTGCCGTGCCTTTTCGGCATGGGGGATTCGGGCACGCAATCCTTTCCGCCCACAGAACGGGAGCAGCCATTTCCAGCCATGCGCCATTCCCGGTTGGCCTCATCTGTGGCACTCATCGAAATGAACGGGGTGGGGGTGCGGTACGGGGATGTCACCGTGCTGCATGAGATTACGTGGTGTATGCGTCGGAATGAGCATTGGGCCGTTCTGGGACCGAACGGCGCCGGGAAAACGACCCTTCTGAGCCTGATCCTGGCGGACAACCCCCAGGGATATGCCAACGACATGTCGCTCTTTGGCAGAAGGCGGGGTAGCGGTGAAAGCATCTGGGACATCAAGAAACGGATCGGCTGGGTGTCCCCGGAACTCCAGCTGTATTACTATCGGAATATCCCCTGTTACCAGGTGGTGTGCTCCGGTTTTTTCGACACCATCGGCCTCTACACAGACTGTTCGGGGGACCGAAGCGCCCTGGCCCGTCAATGGATGCAATCCCTTGCCATCGGGCATCTGGCCAACCGAACATTCCGATCCGTTTCCGCCGGAGAGCAGCGATTAACCCTCCTAGCCCGGGCATTGGTGAAGCAGCCGACCTTGCTGGTGCTGGACGAACCCTGCCAAGGCCTGGATACGGCCCACCGGCACAGGATCAGATCCCTGCTGGACAGGCTCTGCCGCCAGACACCGGTGAGCCTCATTTATGTCACGCATCAATGGGAGGAACTGCCCGATTCGATATCCCACGTGCTGAAACTCGCACAGGGCAAAATGGTTTCGTGCGGTCCGAAAAAACGCTGAAAACAAAAAGCCCGCGGCCCCTGAAAAGAGGGGCAGCGGGCTTTATCGTCTCACACCAGGTGAAGACGTTATTTTTTATCCTCTTTTACTTCCTCAAAATCGGCATCCACCACGTCCTCGTCCTGGGCGTCGCTGGCCCCGGAACCAGCCTCGGCGCCAGCCGCCTGATTGCCGGCTTTGGCGGCTTCTTGGTACATGGCCTCCGCCAGCTTGTGAGAGGCCTGGGTCAACTCTTCGCTCTTCTGCCGGATGGCCTCCACATCCTCACTCTCCATGGCCTTTTTCAGGTCATTGACAGCAGCCTCGATTTTGGTCTTGGTATCGGCATCCACCTTATCGCCCAAGTCTTTGATGGACTTTTCAGTGGTATAGATAAGGCTGTCGGCCGTATTTCTCGCCTCCACCAGATCCCTTCTTTTCTTGTCCTCATCCGCATGGAGTTCCGCGTCCTTCACCAGGTTATTGATCTCCTCCTCGGAAAGCCCGCTGGAGGCGGTAATCTTGATGGACTGCTCCTTGCCGGTGGCCATATCCTTGGCCGCCACGTTGACGATACCATTGGCGTCGATATCGAAAGTAACTTCGATTTGGGGAATTCCCCGGGGGGCCGGCGGAATCCCCACCAGTTCGAACCTTCCCAGGGTTTTGTTGTTGGCGGCCATCTCCCGCTCTCCCTGCAGCACATGGATGGAAACCGCGGGCTGGTTGTCCGCGGCTGTGGAGAAGGTCTGGCTCTTCTTGGTCGGAATGGTGGTATTCTTGTCAATCAGCTTGGTGAAAACCCCTCCCAGGGTTTCAATGCCGAGGGAAAGGGGCGTCACATCCAAGAGCAGGACGTCCTTCACATCCCCCTTGAGCACGCCGGCCTGGATACAGGCGCCCACCGCCACCACCTCGTCCGGATTGACACCGCGATGGGGTTCCTTGCCGAAAAGCTTTCGCACCCGCTCCTGAACCGCCGGCATGCGGGTCATGCCACCCACGAGAATGACCTCGTCAATGTCACCGGCGGAGAGGCCCGCATCCTTCAGGGCCATCCGGCAGGGCGCCTCCAGGTTATTGAGAAGATCCGCCACCAGACTCTCCAGCTTGGCACGGGAAATCTTGATGTTCAAATGCTTCGGTCCGCTGGAGTCGGCGGTGATGAAGGGCAGGTTCACATCGGTCTCCATGGATGAGGAAAGCTCCATCTTGGCCTTCTCCGCTGCCTCCTTCAATCGCTGCAGCGCCATCTTGTCCGAGCGCAGATCGATTCCCTGATCCTTTTTGAATTCATCGGCGAGATAGTCGATCAACCGCAAGTCAAAATCCTCACCCCCCAAGTGAGTGTCGCCATTGGTGGATTTGACCTCGAAAACGCCCTCGCCGATCTCGAGGATGGAGACATCGAAGGTTCCGCCGCCGAGGTCGAATACGGCGATCTTCTCCTCCTTTTTCTTATCGAGCCCATAGGCCAGGGAGGCCGCCGTCGGTTCGTTGATGATGCGAAGCACATTGAGACCGGCGATCTTTCCAGCATCCTTGGTGGCCTGACGCTGGCTGTCGTTGAAATAGGCCGGAACCGTAATGACCGCATCGGTGATGGTTTCGCCCAGGTACTGTTCGGCGGTGGTTTTGAGGTTGGCCAGGATAAAAGAGGAAATTTCGGCTGGGCTGTGCTGTTTCCCCTGAATATTGATCCGGATATCACCGTTTGAGGCCTCCTCGATCTTATAAGGCAGGACCTTGACATCCCGTTGCACCTCCGGTGATCCGAACTTGCGCCCGATGAGACGCTTGACGCCAAAGACTGTGTTCTCAGGATTGGTGATGGCCTGGCGCTTGGCGATCTGTCCGACGAGTCGTTCACCGCTGTTCGAAATGGCGACAATGGACGGCGTGGTGCGGCCGCCCTCCGCGTTGGTGATTACCGCAGGGTCTCCCCCCTCCATGATTGCAACGCAGGAATTAGTGGTACCCAGATCGATACCAATTATCTTGCCCATGTTTTCCTCCTTGCTTAGAAGCCTTCGCTATCATTCAATTAAGCATTGTCTTGCTTTGTTTCAGTATCAGGCTCAGTTTCCACCGATTCCGGCTCCCCGCATGCCTCGGCCGCCTTGGAGACGATCACCATGGCAGGCCTGAGAAGCCGATCCTTCAGGGTGTACCCCCGCTGCATCTCTTTAAGCACGATGTTTTCAGGCTTCTCATCCGTCTCTTCCTGATAAACTGCCTGATGAAAGGCGGGATCAAACGGCTGGTCTACCGCATGGACGGGGTTGACACCGTATCTTTCCAGTATCTTTAGTAGTTCCTGGTGGGTCATCTTGACCCCCGCCAGCACGCAGGCATCATGCTCCTCCGCCTCATCAACCGAGGCGATGGCCCTCTCGAGGTTGTCCACCACCGTCAACAACTCCCTGACCAGGGTTTCATTGGCATATTTTCTGAATTCTTCGAACTCACGAATCGATCGTTTTTTGTAGTTGTCGAATTCAGCCGCCACCCGAAGCAACTTCTCGTAGCCGGTCCTGGCCTCGTCCTCAGCCTGGGTCAGCTTGGCACGAAGGGTCTTCGCGTCCTCCTCCTGGTCGACTTCTTGACCGCCGGCGCTGTCCTTTTCTTCCGCGGCTTCCTTATTCTCATTCAGTGTAAGGACTTCGTCAGCGGCTGCCTGCTCGGTTTCCTCGTATTTCTTAATCTTGTCCTTTGCACTCATTGACATCAACTTCCCCTGATATCTCCTCTTACATTTTACATTCAAACATGCATGATAACATTCAAAATAGCACGTCCCCCGCGCGCCCTTCCCACGACGAATCACAACATAAGTCTCATTAAATCGATGTCAAGGATACAGCTCGGCGATATTCTAAAAAGTCACGGATGTCTTTTGATTTCGGACGGACACCGGAGAGGGGACTGGTTGTGCACCCCCAGTCGAATAATCACCTGAAGGGGAAAACCACCAGCATAACCGGGATCGATCCACGACACAGCCTGAATCACTTATCGCTGCTTCCTTCCGGACCTGACGAGGTTCATGACCGCCTGTTGCGTGGCGACCGGTCAGTGTGTGTCTCCAGCCTGTTGGAGAAAACCCTTCTGGGGGAATTCAGCCCCGCATGTAGCGGATTTCGGGAATAGGGTACCGCCAGCTCCCCGCCTAGCACAACCAGCCCATTTATATAAGGGATAACCGGAGACTTTTCAAGTGGAAATCCATACAACTATTTCCTTGACCCCGCCGGGGGCTTACGTGTAACCACGATCTATGGGGAAAAACCACTGTCCGACAGGCCCGGGGGCCGGGCCGAAGCGCATGGGAACCGCGACCACTGCCGATGGGATTCTCAAGACCGTGGAGAAAACCATCGCCAAGCACGGGTTGCTGGAGAAGGGCAACGCCGTCCTGGTGGGGCTCTCGGGCGGCCCTGATTCGGTGGCACTGTTGTGGTGCCTGAACCGGTTGGCGCCCGCCATGTCGCTGCGAGTTGCCGCGGCGCACCTCAATCATGCCTTGAGAGGGCCGGCGGCTGACTCGGACGCCGCGTTCGCCGCCGCGTTCGCCGACCGGTTGGGCCTTCCCTGCTATATGAAAAAGGTCAACGTATCGGCATTTCAAAAGGCCCATGGACTGGGCATGGAGGAGGCTGCCCGGATCCTGAGGTACGATTTCTTATCGGCCACCGCGACAGCCAACGGGTACACCCAAATCGCCCTCGGCCACCACGCGGATGACAATGCGGAGCTGGTGCTGATGAACTTCCTCAGGGGCAGCGGTCTGGCCGGCCTGGGGGGGATCCCGGTTAAGAGGCCTCTGGCATTCCCTGGGGCATCGACCAAGGCCCCCATGATTGTCCGGCCCCTGATGGGCCTGACCCGGGAGCAAATCCTGCATCTCCTGAAATCGAACGACCTCTCCTGGCGAACGGATCAGAGCAACCACGACACGATGCACCTGCGAAACCGGGTCCGGCACGATCTGCTCCCCCTCCTGAAGCGGCGTTTCAATCCCAACATTGTGGAAACGTTGAACCGAACCGCCCTCCTGGCCCGGCAGGACGAGGGCTGGATCCAGGACTGCCTCTCCCCCCTCATGAAAGCGCTCCTCGTTCAGGAGGGCACACCGGGCGTCTCACTTTCCATTGGCCGGCTCCGGGAACATCCCCCGTCCGTGGCGGCACGAGTTGTGAGGGAGGCCTTCCGCAAGGTAAAGGGCGATTTGAGGACCATCACCTTTTCCCATGTGGCATCGGTGTTGGCTCTTTGCCGGACTGGCCGCTGCTGCGGCCGGCTGGATCTGCCCGAACGCATCCGGGTCGAGCGCCGCAACGACACCCTGCGTATCTACCGCAGCGAGCGCCCCCTGCGTGAAACCCCTTGGTCTGTACCCGCCGGCACCGCCGCTCCCGCGCCCGCCTATCGGCTGGAAGCCCCCGGCTCAGCGACCCTGGAGGCCTTTTCCCTTGTCATGAACGTCCGAAGACTGACCGGGGCCGAGGCCAGGACCGACCCCCTGGAGGCTGGACAGTTGTCCGCCTTTTTTGATATGGATAAAATAACCTTTCCCCTGGTTGTCCGAACGTTTCAGCCCGGAGATAGATTTCAGCCCCTGGGCGCCGGCGGCACCCAGAAATTGAAAAAATTCTTTATCGATCACAAGGTACCACCCGAGGCACGGCGCCAATGCCCCTTGCTGGAAAGCGCGGGCCGCATTCTCTGGGTGGTGGGTCACAGAATCGATGAGCGGTTTAAACTTACGGATTCGACCCAAAGAGCACTGAAAGTGGAACTGACCCTTGCCGAATCGCTCGAAAAGGATTAAATTGAGGGCGTTATAATAATAATGGGGCGATTCCCTATTTCGGAGGTATGATCATTTGAATCCTTTTTATAAAAACATTGCGCTGTGGCTCGTTATCACGCTCATGATGATTATGCTTTACAATCTGTTCAACCAGCAGCATACGGCTCAGTCCAATATCGGGTACTCCCAATTTCTGAACATGGTGGATTCCGGCAAGGTGGCCGACGTGGTCATCCAGGGCCAGAGGCTCCTCGTCACGGACAACAACCATAACCGTTTCAAGGTATATGCGCCCCAGGACTCGGACATGATAAAAATTCTCCGCCAAAAGGGGGTCTCCATCCAAGCCAAACCGCCCGCTGAAACCCCCTGGTACATGTCCGTCCTGGTGTCCTGGTTCCCCATGCTGATCCTGATCGGCGTGTGGATCTTCTTCATGCGCCAGATGCAGTCCGGGGGCGGAAAGGCACTGTCCTTCGGGAAGAGCAGGGCCCGGCTCATGTCCGACACGATGGGAAAGGTGACCTTCGAGGACGTGGCTGGCATCGACGAGGCCAAGGAAGAACTGGAAGAAATCGTGGATTTTCTGAAGGATCCGAAAAAATTTACCCGTCTTGGCGGCCGAATCCCCAAGGGGGTCCTGCTGACCGGCCCGCCGGGCACGGGTAAGACATTGCTGGCGCGGGCCATTGCAGGAGAGGCCGGAGTGCCCTTTTTCAGCATCAGCGGCTCTGATTTTGTGGAGATGTTCGTGGGAGTGGGCGCCTCCAGGGTCCGGGACCTTTTCGTTCAGGGGAAAAAAAATGCCCCCTGCATCATTTTCATCGATGAAATCGATGCCGTGGGCCGCCACCGGGGGGCCGGTCTCGGGGGGGGACACGACGAGCGCGAGCAGACCCTCAACCAGCTCCTGGTGGAAATGGACGGCTTCGAATCCAACGAGGGGGTTATCCTCATCTCCGCCACCAACCGGCCGGATGTCCTGGACCCCGCCCTGCTGCGGCCGGGCCGGTTTGACCGCCAAGTGGCCGTATCCCTGCCCGATATCCAAGGACGGGAAAAGATTCTCAAGGTCCACATGAAAAGAACCCCCATCGCGGCGGATGTGGACCCCGGCATTCTGGCCAAGGGAACCCCTGGCTTTTCAGGCGCGGATCTGGAGAACCTGGTGAACGAGGCGGCGCTGCTGGCGGCCAAGAGAAGCAAAGAGAAGATCGACATGGCCGACTATGAGGACGCGAAGGACAAGGTCTACATGGGACTGGAGCGAAAGTCCAAGGTCATCAAGGAGGAAGATCGCAGGACCACCGCCTACCACGAGGGGGGCCACGCCCTCGTGGCCAGATTGCTTCCGGGGACCGATGCGGTGAACAAAATCACCATCATCCCCAGGGGGCGCGCGGCCGGGGTCACATGGTTTCTACCCGAGGAGAGGGACTTCAAGTACAAGGACCAGCTGGAAAGCGAACTGTCCGTCGCCTTTGGCGGCCGCGTGGCCGAGGAGCTGATATTTCACAGAATCAGCACCGGTGCCTCCAACGATATCAAGCAGGCCACGGCCCTAGCCCAGAAAATGATCAGGACCTGGGGTATGAGCGACCAACTGGGTCCCCTGTCCTATGACCAGGGCGAAGAGCAGATCTTTCTCGGCCGCGAAATCGCCCAGCATCGGGATTATTCGGAATCCACGGCCCAGAAGATCGATCAGGAGGTCAGGTCGCTGATCCATACGGCTTACGACCGTTCGAAACAAATCCTGCAAGACAATATCGACGTGTTGCACAAGCTTGCTGCCCTTCTGCTGGAAAAGGAGACCGTCATGGGAAAGGAACTCGACGAGATGATCCGCGAGTTCAAACCGGATGCGAACCTGCCGCCTCAGTCGACTGATGATGACAATCCCTCCATGGTGATACAATAAACGGGCGGGAGCCACCGCTGCCAGCGGCAGAGGTCCCCGCCGGACGTGAAACTACCGCCCCCTAGGATCAGAAACGATGAAAAACACTGAAATGTGTTGGGCCGGTCACTGCCTGCGGTTCACAGGCCGGCCCCTGATCATGGGGATCGTCAATGTCACGCCGGACTCCTTCTCCGACGGCGGTGCCTATTTCGATGCCACCACCGCCATCGAGCACGGCCTGAGGCTGGCCCGGGAAGGAGCCGACATCCTCGACATAGGTGGCGAGTCGAGCCGTCCCTTCTCTGAACCGGTTTCCGCAGAAGAGGAGATGCGGCGCGTCATTCCGGTCATTGAGGGGATAGCTGAAAAGGTGCCCATTCCCCTGTCCATCGACACCACCAAGGGACGCGTCGCCCGCAGGGCCATTCAGGCGGGTGCCGGCATGGTCAACGACATCAGCGCCTTGCGCATGGACGAGAAGATGGCCCCGGTGGTCCGGGACAGCGGTGTCCCCCTGATCCTCATGCACATGCTGGGGAGCCCTAAAACCATGCAGATCGCTCCGCGTTACGGAAACCTCATCGAAGAGATCCACAACTTTCTCAAAGCCGCCATTCAGGAGGCCATCGAGCGGGGCATCCAACGGGACAGGATTTTAATCGATCCGGGAATCGGGTTCGGCAAAACCCTCGCCCACAACCTGCTGCTAATCCAACAGCTGCACCGGTTCGTCTCCCTTGGCTGCCCCATCCTGCTCGGCCCCTCCAGAAAGGCCTTTATCCGCCGCCTGTTAAAGCCACCCGGAGAAAAGGCGCTTTCACCAGACTCCCCCCTGGTGGAAACCGGCACCCAGGCGGCGGTGGCTGCAGCCGCCCTGGCAGGGGTTCATATCCTCCGGGTGCACCGGGTGGCCGAGACCCTTGCCACCTTGAAGGTTATCGATGCCATCGGCAAGGTCCAGAAAGCCGATACGGCGCATTGAGAATGGTACCAGCGAAGAGAAAGTGATCATCATTAGGAGATGCAAGAACGCTCAGCGGGGACAAAGGATGGGGGCCTTATGCTGCTGGCCATCGATGTAGGCAATACCCACACGGTTCTGGGAATTTTCGATCATGAGCACCTGATTAGGCACTGGCGCATTCAAACGGCGCCCAACGCCACGGCAGACGAATTCCGCCTGCTCATGACCGGGCTGTTCACGGCGGGGGGGATGGAATTTCAGCAGATTGACCAAACGGTTATCTCCTGTGTGGTACCGTCCATGATACGGATCCTGGCGCCCTTTTGCGCCGGCTGCCTGCACCACGCTCCCCTCTGGGCCGATGCCAGCTGCGTTCCGGGAATGCCGAATCGCTATCGGAATCCTGCAGAACTCGGTGTGGACAGAATTATCAATGCCCTTGCCGCCTATCACCGGTACAGGGCCCGTCTGATCGTGATCGATTTCGGCACAGCCACCACCTTTGACGCCGTTTCCGAATCCGGTGAATTCCTGGGGGGCGCCATCAGCCCCGGCCTCGGTATCGCCAGCGAAGCCCTCTTTGCCCGTGCCCCGGGACTCCGTCGGGTGGAACTGGATGAAACGGTCGGGACGGCCATCGCTCGGGATACCGCCTCCAGTCTGCGCGCGGGGATTCTCCTTGGGTATGGGGGACTTGTGGACGGTATGGTGGAACGGATGAAAACGGAAATGGGGGGAGCGCCTGCCCCCCGGGTTATCGCCACCGGCGGACTGGCTCCCCTGATGAAGGGGATCTGCGAAACCATCGAGGTCCTGGAGCCCACCCTGACCCTGGAGGGCCTGCGGCTCTTTGCCCAGGACGAATGCGCCCGATGAATCCCTTTACAGCCGGCCGGCCCGCTTCAGGGTATCCATGAAGACCTTGTAGAAGGCTGCCTTTTCCCTCTGGCCGCGAGCGAGGATCTTATCGAATTCGCTCAGATCCTCAAGGTTGATGATCATATCCACGCTCTGGTTGAAGGCCATCATCTGATCCATGCTCCGAAAACGCCGGCTCAACAGGGCGACAAAAATCTTCCGTCGGACCACCATCTCCAGCCGCTCCATGAATATCAACACGCCGTTTGCCTTGGGATTGTGGGTACCGAACAGCTCATTGACAACCACAAGATCGTACACATGGTAGCGCAGGCTCCGCAGGGCGCTGCGGGCATCCTCGGCCTCGGTCAGCCAATAGCCCGCCGAGGAGGAAAGCATGGTACTGAGGCGTTTTCGGATCTCGGGATCCGGCTCGCAAAGCAAGACCGTCTGGACCCCCTCCTCGACATAACCAAAGGGGCTGCCTATCGGATTGCTTTCTCCCTCCTGGGGGGGCGAGGCGCTGGATTCGACTTCATCGAATGCCGGCTCCGCCGCCGGTATGGTTACCTGGAGGCGGTTTTCGCATTTCGGGCACTTCAGGGAAAGTGTCTTGCCAGCCGGCAGTTTTTCATCCGGGAGGGTGAATTTGCCCTGGCACTTGTCACATAGGATATTCATGGCGTAAGCCCTTATTTACGAACAGTTTTTTGGTATTCCCGATCAAGTTCCAAGGAATCGATGTCGGTGGTTGCCTCCCCGCGAGCGCTCTTGATCGAATCGATGCTGCGGCCCATGATAGCCCTCCTGGAGGCATAGGCCATGGCGGTTTCCTGGAGCACCAACCCTTTTTGGTAGAGCTCGGCGATGTGCTCATCGAAGGTGGTCATACCGAAGGGCCGGCCCGCCTGCATCATCTCATAGAAGGTCTTGCCCTCGGATTCGCCGTGAAGGATCGATTCCTTCACCCGCAGGTTCGAGCCAAGGATTTCAAAGGCGGCTATCCGTCCACCGCCCACCTTCGGCAGCAGCCGTTGGCCGACGATCCAGCGAATCGTATCGGCCAGACGGATCCGGATCTGGTTCTCCTCCTCCATGTTGAACATACCCAGAATACGGTTGATGGTCTGTCCGGCGTCCACCGTATGCAGCGTGGTCAGCACGAGGTGACCGGTTTCCGCGGCGCTCAGCCCGATTTCAACGGTCTCGCGGTCCCGCATCTCCCCCACCAGGATGACCTTGGGCGCCTGGCGCAGCGCCGCCCGAAGTCCACCGGCGAAGTTGTTGAAATCGGCCCCCAGCTCCCGTTGGTTAAAGGTCGCCATCTTGTGCGGGTGCTGATACTCGATGGGATCTTCCAGGGTCACCACGTGGACGGACTTGTTCTCGTTGATTTGATCGAGGATGGCCGCCAGGGAGGTGGACTTACCGGAACCGGTGGCGCCGGTGACAAACACGATCCCGTTTTTCTCCTCGGCGATCTTGTAGAACACCTCCGGCAATTCCAGCTCGCGGATGGTGGGAATCTTGGTTTCGAGTTTTCGCAGCACCACCGAATATTGGTTGGATTGGGAAAAGACATTGACCCGGAAGCGAGCCTTGCCGGCCAGGTGGTACGATAGATCGCAGGAGCCTTCCGTCAGGAGCTTTTCCGTCAGCCGGTGGTCGTTGCTGATGAGGTTCAGGGCGAACATCTCGGTCTGAAAGGGGGTGAGGCTCTCGAAGGGTGGATCCAGCTCCACCGGCACCAGAACCCCGGCGCTCTCCACCTGAAGCGGCTTTCCGGCCGTCCAGTTCAGATCCGACACGTTGCGATGCGCATCGAGCATGCGCGTCAAGATATGATCAATTTCCTGTTTTTTCATTTCTATCCCCCTTGCGAGACACGGGCCTGCGTCATGCTTCCGTGAAGTCAGCCGGTGGCGCCTTGATAAAGGGCCGAAACCGGGCCTTGTCGTTGGACTTCATGTAGGCCTCATCCGGACCAATCCATCCCTTCTGATACAAGTCCATAATGGCATCGTCCAGGAGCTGCATGCCATATTTTTTTCCGGTTTGAATCGCAGAGGGAAGCTGATGGGTCTTGGACTCCCGGATCAGGTTCCGGACCGCGGGGCTGGCGATCAAAATCTCCAGGGCAGCGCAACGGCCGACCTTGTCGACCCGCTTGAACAGCACCTGCGCCACCACGGCCCGGATCCCGTCGGCCAGGGTCGATCGAATCTGCGCCTGCTGATTGGCGGGGAACACCTCCACGACCCGGTCCACGGTTTTGGCCGCACTGGAGGTATGAAGGGTGCCGAAAACCAGATGCCCCGTGGAAGCCGCCTCGATGGCCAGCGCGATGGTCTCCTGGTCCCGGAGTTCCCCCACCAGAATGATATCCGGATCCTCACGAAGCGCCCCCCGGAGCGCCGCGCTGAAAGATTGGGTGTGCAATCCCACCTCCCGGTGGTTGACGATGCACCCCTGGCTTTGATGGACGAATTCGATGGGGTCCTCGATGGTGATGATGTGATCCTTTCTCGTTCGGTTGGCCACATCGATGATCGCCGCCAGGGTGGTGGATTTACCGCTGCCCGTGGGGCCCGTGACCAGCACAAGCCCGCGGGGCAACGCCGCCAGTTTCGGAACGACCGCCGGAAGCCCCAGCTGCTCGGCGGTCATGATGGTGCTGGGAATTTCCCTGAATACGGCGCCCACACCATTTTTTTGCATGAAGAAGTTGGCACGGTACCTGGCCATCCCCGGGATTTCATACCCGAAGTCCACATCCCCGCTCTCCTCGAACACCTTGACCTTTTCCTCCGAGGCGATCTCGTAGAGCATGGCCCGGAGCTCATCGTTGTCGAGTGTCTTATACTTGATCCGCTCGATTTCCCCGCGAAGGCGCAGCGCAGGGGGTTGTCCAGAGGCCAAATGAAGGTCTGAGGCCCCATGATCGTGCATCAGTTTAAAAAAAGCATCGATTTTTGCCATTTCGTTTCCTCTACGGGCTGTGGGTTCTGATATACGATTCCAACGGATGGGATGATCTTGGATAAGGTATCGACGCTAGGGGCGTGAAAATTTAACCTCAGCACAAATTATACGGTGCGCCCCACGCCCTGGACAAAGGACGAGAGGCGCTGGCACGTTTATGACCTTCAGGTATTTGGACAATCGCTATTTTGTAAGCACCTTCAGTTTGTTGTCCTCCTCATCCAAGGCACTCAGCTCCTCATTGCCGACATCGAGCAGCCTGGCATGGGCCTCGAGCACGGACCGGATCTGGACCTCGATCTGGGTCCGCTGACGTTTGAGTTCCGCCATGTCCTCATGCAGCTGGGCCAGACGGGTGTGGGAGCGGTTCAGGATTTTTTCGGCCTTCACCTCTGCATCGGCGATGATCAGTTCCGCCTCTTTCTGAGCGTTCTCCTTCATGTGCTCAATGGTTTTCTGGCTTGTCAGCATGGCGCGCTTAAAGGTATCCTCACGCTCCTTATACCCGGTCAGCTCCGAGGTCAGCCGGCTGATTTCCTCCCGGAGCCGTCCGGTCTCGCCCTGCAGCGATTCCACGGTCGCAGCCACCTGTTCGAGGAAGATATCCACCTCGCGGATATCAAACCCTCTGAACCTGATCCGAAATTGGTGCTGCTGGATGTCGAGTGGGGTAATTCGAGTCATTTTCACCTGCCTTTCCGACTGGTTACATCAAAATTGCCGAAAGCCTCATAAGACTGCTCACCAGAAACTCCCTTAAAAAAACGATCGCCAGAAATACGACGACAGGAGATAGATCGATGCCGCCGTATGTGACGGGCAGCACCGAACGGATCCGATAGAGCACCGGTTCCGTCACGCTGGTTATAAATCTTATTATCGGATGGTACGGGTGAGGATTAAACCAGGAGAGCACCGCGCGGGCAAACACCACCAGCATAATAAACACCAATACGTAATTGAGTACCGTCGCTGTTGCCATGAAAAAATAGGCTAAAATAAACATGGGAGAAATATCAACTTTCCGCCCCGGAGGTCTGGAAGGGCTTGAATAATCCAAATTATTTCAATAAAAATTAAATACATCCTTTGTAATATGTCAAGCATTTTCAACCGCGGCAAGCGCATATCTTTTTTTGCCGCAACACCCCAAGAAAATTCGGCTGGCGCCCGTGTCAACCGTCCTTATTCATTGACAGGGTCGCAAGGGTTCCGATAAGGGATACCATGGCGAGGCGATTTCACTGAAATAACCAGCTGCAGAGGCCTCGTGGGCCCTTTGCCAACACGGAAGGAACCCTGAAATGGAACAAAAGATCGGATTTATCGGCGCGGGGAACATGGCGGAGGCCATCATCGGCGCGGTGGTTCAGGCGGGACTGGTGGCGCCCGAGGCCATATTCGCCAGCGACGTACGGTCGGAACGACTGGACGAATTGAAACGGGCCTACGGCATTTCGATTTCCAGGGACAATGCGGCCGTTTTCACCACCAGTGACATCCTGTTCCTATCCATCAAGCCCCAGCAGATGACCGAGGTCCTGACCGACGTCACCGCCGATCCGGCCTTTGCCGTTCCGCGACGAAAACTGGTGATCTCCATTGCCGCGGGAATCAAAATAGAAAAGATCGAATCGGTTCTCTACCCCCCGTTGGTGCCGGAGGACCGCTTGAATCTGCCCATCATCCGAGTCATGCCCAATACACCGGCCCTGATCCGCAGGGCCATGAGCGGCATGAGTCCCAACCGGCACGCCACCGCCGAAGACCTGGAAACCGCCCGACACATTCTGTCCGCCATGGGCAAGGTCATCGAATTCCCCGAATCCGATCTGGACGCCGTCACGGCCCTGTCCGGATCGGGTCCAGCCTATGTATTTTTCCTTGCCGAAGCCATGATCGCGGCCGGACTTCGCATGGGGCTGTCACCGTCGGATGCCAGAACCCTGGCCATCACCACCGTCGAGGGGGCTGCGGCCCTGATGAGCCGGGGGGACGACACCCCGGAGGCCCTCAGGGCACGGGTCACCTCACCGGGCGGCACCACAGAGGCTGCCATCGGACACATGACGGTCCACCGGGTCCGAGACCACCTGGTCGATGCGATTCTTGCCGCCGCCGACCGTTCACGGGCCTTGAGTGATTGAGGGGGATCGGGATGGATAGATCATGTTTGTAGATTCCGTATCTTACGGTGCCGCCTTCCTGGCAGGTCTTCTGTCCTTTTTCTCCCCCTGCGTGCTGCCGCTGATTCCGGCCTACTTCACCTTTATTTCCGGTTTTTCCTTGGAGGAGTTGACCACCCTCGACAGAAAAGGGGTTCGAAGCAGGGTCATGATCTCGACCCTCTCCTATGTCATGGGGTTTTCCCTTGTCTTCGTGCTTCTGGGGGCGTCTGCCTCCTACCTGGGCAACCTGCTCTATCGTTACCTCGACGTCGTCCGTATCGGCGGCGGCGCACTGATCGTTGTGCTGGGACTCCATATGACGGGCCTCTTCAGGCTGCATTTCCTGGAGTTCGACAAGCGGGTCCGTTTGAATAAAAAACCGATGCCCGTCTTTGGCGCCTTCCTGGTGGGCATGACCTTTGCCGCCGGGTGGAGTCCCTGTGTGGGGCCCCTGCTGGGCTCCATCCTGATCATCGCAGGCAGCAAGCAAACGGTGCTTGAGGGCATCTCATTGCTGCTGGTGTACTCAGCGGGTCTGGCCATTCCGTTTCTTCTGCTGTCCTGTTTCGCAAACCTCCTGCTGCTATTCGTCAAGAAGGCCGTCAAAATTACAAGATATTTGAATCCAGCAGCCGGAACCCTGTTGATTATCATCGGACTCATGCTGATATTCAATAAACTGGAACTGTTTTCCATCAAACTGTAAAGGACAATGCATATGATGAGAAAAATATATCTTCTTGTGGGCATGACCCTTGCCCTGGTGCTGTGTGCCAACGGTGTCCAGGCGGCAAGCGGGCATGTGAAGTGGCATGGATATCAGGCGGGGTTGGCTGCCGCTAAAAAGGCCGGAAAGAAGATTTTTTTGTATTTCCACGCACCTTGGTGCATGTACTGCAAAGAAATGGACAAAACGACCTTCACGAACAAGGAGGTGGCGGCCTATCTGAACGCGCATTTCATACCGGTCCTGGTGAATATGGAGGCAAACCGGAAAACCGCGAGGGAATACCGGGTCCGGGGACTACCGGCCAACTTTTTTCTGACCGCCCAGAGTGACATCATTACACTGCCCCTGCAGGGGACCCAAAAGGTGAAGCAGATTAACGGCTACCTCCCGCCGACAATGTTTTTAAAGCTCATCCACTATGTGGACACGGGGGGCTATCGAACCCGGACCTTCAGGGATTACGTGGAAAACCCATAGCCTGGCGAATACTGCCACGAGGAGGGAGACTCGGGACTCAAATCGATTCCCTGCGTCGTATCACTCGGATGAGCGTGGTGGATAGAACGATGAGGCTCAAGACCGCCAAAAGCGTCGGAACCCAAAGGACGCCCCTGGCATCCCGAACCTCACTGGCTACCGAAATACCCAGGCAGCCAAACAGAAACACGAGAATCATGACTGCGATCTGAATTCCGCAGACCATGCTGGAGTCATACCAAGGAACGATGGTCTTTCTGAATGACGGTGGTTGATAGGTCCCCATAGTGGTGTCCCTCCCCAGGACGGTGGCCGACATCTTCCGGCGGGGGAAATTCCAGGTGACTTGCTGCCACACAAAACCTAATCCGGCTGCGCCGGAAATTTCAAGTGTAAAATTTCAAGATCAAGCCATGTGGAGACATCATCGCCCGCTGTCGGGCATAGGAAAATATGCTGTTCACCGGGTCATAGGGCTGTTGCTTGCCACCGTCGCCTGGGGATGCATGGCAGGGCCTCCGCTCCGGACGGCCGAAGGGCCCAGCGGCCCCTCCTATCCCCAGGGAACCATCCTGTCGGCCAAAACCGCGACGGCCACCACCTTTAAGGCCCTGATCTCGGACCTTGCCAGCGTCCGGGTGGTCTATGTGGGCGAAACTCACACGAACCGACATCACCACGAGATTCAACTGAAAATTTTAAAGGCCCTGGTGGAACGAACCGGCCCCCTGTCGGTGGGCATGGAGATGTTCGATCGGACCTATCAGGGGGTTCTGGACCGCTGGTCGGCAGGAGGCCTCGACGAACGCAGCTTTCTGCAGCGTACCCACTGGTACGCCAACTGGGGATACCCCTTCGGACTGTACCGCGGAATTCTGACCTACGTCCGGGCGCATCATCTTCCCCTGGTGGGATTGAACCTCCCCTTTTGCATCCCCCCTAAAATCGGCATCGGTGGCATTGCCTCCCTCTCGGCCGAGGAAATGACTTTTCTGCCCCGCCGGATCGATCTGACGAACCCAGGCTACCGAAAATATCTTCGGGCCATCTATTCCCGGCACCCCTTTGCCGGAAGGGATAATTTCGACCATTTTGTCGAGGCCCAGTGCACCTGGGATGAAACCATGGCCGAGACCCTCGCCGCCCATCTCGGCACCGGGAAAATGCTGGTTCTGGCGGGCAACGGCCACATCATTCACGGGTTCGGAATTCCCTCTCGCGCCTATTCCCGCACCCATGCCTCCTATCGCACCGTGATCCTGGTGGCTGCAGGTGAGCCCGTGGACCTGACGGCCGGGGACTATATCTGGATCACCGCTCCGGAGGGTCACCGACCCTTCCGGCACGGTACGGGCCCCCATGTGGATGGGAAATAGACAGCCCATTTCCTATTAGCCCCCCGGAATTCCGGTATTTTCTCCTTTGCCACCCCCAATATATTGTTTTTTTATGTTGACAGATAACAACATATTGGATATTGATGCTTGAAACCGTCGGTTGGGCAACTGGACCGGCAGCCGGTATCCCCTTCCTTACGAACGTAAACCATTGACTCAGGTATAGACCATTAACCTCATTAACCCATGGAATCGCAGAGGTGCCGACAGTGATTGAAGAAATTAAGAAACGAGACGGTCGGGTTATGGAGTTTGATTCGTCCAAGATCACCGAAGCCATTACCAAGGCCGGCAGTGCCACCGGTGAATTCTCGGATCGCGAAGCCAAAAAGCTGACATTGAGGGTGCTGACCCTGGCCCATGAGTTGCGGCTGGGGCCCATCCCGGAGGTGGAAGAAATCCAGGACATCGTGGAACGGGTACTCCTGGATTCCCCCTACTATAAAACCGCGAAGGCCTACATCATTTACCGGGAGCAACATGCCCAGATCCGCAATATCGCCGCCATGGCAAACGTGGACCTGGTGGAGCACTATATCCGTAAGCTGGACTGGAAAATAAAAGAAAACAGCAATATGTGCTATTCGCTCCAGGGACTCAACAATTACATCTCCTCGGATGTCACCTCCGAGTACTGGCTGAATAAAATATACCCCCCGCGTATCCGCGAGGCGCACCGCAGCGGAGACATCCATCTCCATGATCTGAGCCTTCTTTCCGTATACTGCGTGGGCTGGGATCTCAAGGACCTGCTTCGCCAGGGCTTCAAGGGCGTGGAGGGCAAGGTGGAAAGTGCCCCCCCCAAGCATCTGCGCACCGCACTGGGGCAAATCGTCAACTTTTTCTATACGCTGCAGGGAGAAGCCGCCGGTGCCCAGGCCCTGTCCAATTTCGACACCCTGCTGGCCCCCTTTGTCCGATTCGACGGGCTGGACTATGGGGAGGTGAAGCAGGCACTCCAGGAATTCGTCTTCAACATCAATATCCCCACCCGGGTCGGCTTCCAGACCCCCTTCACCAACATCACCCTGGATCTTTTCGTATCGCCCCTCCTCAAGGATCAGCCGGTGCTGCGCGGCGGGGTCGAAGACCATCGATACACTTACGGGGACTTCCAGCCCGAGATGGATATGATCAACAGGGCCTTTGCCGAAGTCATGATGGAAGGGGATTCAAAGGGACGTGTATTTACCTTTCCCATCCCCACCTACAACATCACCGCAGATTTCGATTGGAGCAACCCGAACCTGGACCTGATCTGGCAAATGACGGGGAAATACGGCATTCCCTATTTTTCAAACTTCGTCAATTCCGACATGTCCCCCGAGGACGCCCGCTCCATGTGCTGCCGTCTCCGCCTGGACAACCGGGAACTGCTCAAGAGGGGCGGGGGACTCTTTGGTGCCAACCCCCTGACCGGTTCCATCGGTGTGGTCACCCTCAACCTGCCGAGGGTCGGATATGAGGCCACGGACAAAGCGGCCTTTTTCGAGGCGCTGAAGCTGAGAACCGACATAGCTGTGGAGAGCCTGAAAATCAAACGCAAGGTACTCGAAAAGTTTACCGAAAAAAACCTCTATCCCTACTCCAAGCACTACCTGAGCGACATCAAGGCGCGCACCGGCCTGTACTGGAAAAACCATTTCTCAACGGTGGGCATCGTGGGGATGAACGAGGCCTGCCTCAACTTCATGGGCGAGGACATCGCCAGTGAAAACGGACGGCAGTTCGCCTTGGAAGTAATGGATTTTCTGAGGGACTACCTGGCGGCAGTCCAAGAGAGTTCCGGAGACATCTTCAACCTTGAAGCCACCCCGGCCGAAGGCACCTCTTACCGGCTTGCCATGCTGGATAAAAAACGCTACCCGGATATCATCTGTTCCAACGATGCCGCCTGCGCCGGGGAAGCAGCGTCCCCCTACTACACCAACTCGACGCACCTGCCGGTCAACTATACGGAAGATATCTACAGA
>Ga0307440_1000382_pt1 | contig 21758 bp, 18 predicted proteins | sample SalMarWE160410MG_FD_202150 | JGI IMG/M metagenome (GOLD analysis project Ga0307440, IMG submission 202150) | Salt marsh sediment microbial communities from the Plum Island Ecosystem LTER, Massachusetts, United States - WE1604-10 | ecosystem: Environmental > Aquatic > Marine > Intertidal zone >... | reverse complement strand
ATTTTTGCAATCCCTTAATATGAGAGCGTTTTCCTCCGATGTTTAAATTGAGAAATAAATTACATATATTTTAAGATATTTGCTTCCTAATTTTCGATCTCTCTCCCGGAATCCATTCGTCAAAGAATCCTTCATAGTTATTTAACCATTTGATATTTATGATATTACAATCGATCGGTTTTTTTGGCATGCGATCTGCAATGCAAAAGGTAAGTGTATGAAATCATAACCTCTTGTGAAGCGGAATCGGAACAAATGAGCAAAAACAACCTCAAAAAAATCAGAGAATCCTTGATGATAAGCAAAGCCGAACTCTCCAGAAGTGCCAATATTTCACCCCTTACCATTACACGAATAGAAAGCGGGATGACATGCAGACCGGAAACAAAGCGGAAGATTGTTTTGGCTTTAGGGCTGAAGATAACGGATAAGAAAAAGATATTTGCCGAAAATGCGTTGTGATGTCCCAAGTCTTTTACCGGAATTCGGGCGATATATTTATCGTTTGACTCAAGCCGCATACCTTTGATAGTCATAACATGATTTTTGATTCCATCATTTTAGTTCTCTATGTTTGATGAATTCAAAAATTTACGAATTCATCTGATTTGAAATTTATGGAATTTGTCAAAACCACATATTTTCGGTCCTTGGGGGTGCTCATTGTCTGCCTGCTATTGCTCGGCCTGGCGGGAGCGGCATGGGCCGGCCAAATCGATGATGTTCGGGCAAACGTATATGCATGGTGCAAGGCATGGCAAGATCGTGACATAGACGCCTACAAATCTTTTTACAGTCGAAATTTTCGATCCCAAGGGCTTGATTACCGGGGTTGGATGCAGAAGAAAAAAAGGCGGTTTAGCATGATCGGCGAGTTGCGGGTGGGCATCCTTGACTTGGGGGTTTTTATCGAAGGGGAGTCTGCCATTGCTAGATTCATTCAGCGGTATCATGATCCGAAGGTTTCAGATGTCGGCGAAAAAACGCTGACCATGATCCATACGGACGGCAAATGGGAAATTGTGTCGGAAGTGTGGAAACCTTTAAAAGTGTCCACCCGGATGAGCTGGGAACCATCCCCCCCGCCCGTGCCGAAGGAAACAAAGCCGCGGCCTTCCCCGGTTGGCCCCGCAAAGCAAAATCGAACCGGAAACACCTTATCGCAACGCACTATCCTGGTTAAGAGTATTAAGTTCGAACCTCAAAAAAAACTGGAGAAGCTCTTTATTGTTTCAAACAAATATTTTGTACCCAAGATATCGACTGAGGAAGGAGACCATCCGAAGGTCGTCATTGATATTAAGCCCGTTTTTTCCTGGAACGGACCTTATAGAACCCCGACAAACGGCAAGCTGATCCGGCAAATTAGAACATTTTTGCACCCTGGCTCCGATACCTTGAGGATTGTTCTGGATCTCAATCCCTCAAAGAATTACCATATCAATCAAATTTACTATGAGAAAAGGAATATATATTGTCTTGAAATCAGATAATGTCCGTCAGGCCAACTTCCAGTACTCTTCACCGAAAAACAGCGGAAGTTCAGCGGCACAAACCGGTCCGACGTTAACGGATCGGCTGCTTAGCTCTGCCAGATCGTCTTGAATGGCCGCAGCAAATCCCGGTAAAAAGAGGGTGGACTCCGGTGCGATGCGATCGAGATTTTCGTCGCGGATTCCCTTCATTACCCGATCGGCGGTCAGAACCTTATAGACGATCGCCATGTCTACGGTATGTCCGTCCGTGTCCACTACCAAATACCAGAACGGGCTCAATGTGGTGGAGAGCACTGCAGTGAGAACTTCACCGGTGATTGTCGAGTTGCCGGACACCAAAACCGGTGAATTCTTTCCCGGATGATTTATGGGAAAAAGACCTGTGGGTCCGGGAGTCGGAAGCTGCAATACCTCAACTTCGGGCAAAATCTCATTGGGTTTGACCGCCCAGAGCAGAGATAAAAAACGCATCTTTGCCATTTTGCAATGTGAGGGTTTGAGCCGGCCGGAACGGAGCTTTTCCAAAAACTCTTTTCTGCTGAAAAACCCGCAGGCCCGGCAGTCGTTGGAAGAGATATACGATTCTATTTCTATTTTTTTTTCATAAAGATCCGCCCGAAGCATCGGAACCTCTTCATTCAGCCCAATTATATCGTGAATGTCATATCACTGCCTACGGCAAAGCAGTCAAGGGGATGATTCCTGTCGGCGATGATCCCCTTGCAAATATCGACCATTTGCTCAACTTGCTGATCGGTTCTTTCCTGGTTTAGATGAAACAACCCGAACTGTTTGACGCCGGCCTCGATCGCTAAGTCCAGGGTTTCCGTGAAGACCGAGTGTCCCCATTCGATCTTTAAAGGGTATTCTTCAGGGGTATATTCGGCGTCATGGATCAATAGATCAACACCCGTTGAAAATTCCAGATAATCCCTGGACGGCAGGCCGCCGGGGTGTATAAAACCGAGCTCGTTGTCTGTTAAAAAGACAAATGATTTTCCGTCCTCGGTAAATTTATATCCGCTGCCTTTGTCCGGATGGCTGATAGGAATGGGGGTAATGCTTACCGATCCGATCTCAAAGGCCCCGGTGGATGCCGCTATATATTCCATTTTCGCACTAATTTCAGAATATCTAACCGGAAAACTCGGAGGGGTCATAATTCTGGAGAGAATGGTTTCTACGAATTTGCTGTGAAAAGGACATCTGTACATTCTGAATTCGGCCTTTTCTTCATACAACGGTTTGAAAAATGGGAATCCCATTAAATGGTCCCAATGGGAATGCGTAAAAAGGAGGTTATATTTGTAACGATTTTCATCCATCAAGCGATTGCCCAGCCTTCGTATGCCGGTTCCGGCATCCACAATGATAATATCATCGCTTTTGGTTCTGATCTCGAGACAGGTGGTATCTCCGCCGTATTTGATATATTCTACCCCTGAAACAGGGATGGAGCCTCGCGAACCCCAGCATTTAATAATCATCGTTAATCCTTCTTTCCTAAGAGGGTATGCCAAATACCGTCACATTCCCAAGAGTTAATGATGGTGATCCCATTACGGATTAAATCGGTCTTTACCGCCCGTGCCTGGCTTCGCAACAAACCGGACAGAACGAACCATTTTTTATTATAAAAAATCCGGGAACCAATCAGATCTTTCATTACCTCATAATGGATATTTGCTATCACAAGATCAGAAGCGGCGTCAATAAAATCTTCCGCTCGTCCCTGTGCAGCCAGGATTCTATTTCCCAGCCCGTTTAGGCGTATATTCCGCAGCGCCGTGCTTACGGCTAAAAAGTTAAGGTCAATTGCAAGTATTCTGCCGCATCCGAGCAGTGAAGCGGCCAGGGCAAGAATTCCCGTTCCCGTTCCAAAATCTACGGCGGATTTGATTTGATCGCGCGAGAATACTATTTCAAGTGCTTTAATACAGTCTCGGGTAGTGGTATGCAAGCCGTTTCCGAATACAACGCCGGGATCCAGCAGGACAGTGATCGCTTCATGGCCACGGATCTTTTTCTTCTTGTTTCTTTGCCAGGGGGGTACAATATGAAAGCGGCCGACGTCAAAGGGCTCGGTTTTACTTCCCTGCCATTGATCATAGGTCATATGAAATTCTTCGAAAAGGGTCAATTCAGGGTTTGAATTCAGTATGCCGGCAACTTCAACCGAAGATGGTTTTGAGAAAAAGAGAAAAGAATATTCATTTTCCTGCCAGTTGCCGATAAAACCGCTACCGAAAGTCGGGGTTATGGGCTTGATCCGCCCTTTTAGATAGTAGATATAAAGATCACTGTAAGGATTCCCTGAAGCTTCTTCCGGATCCTTACCCATGTGCGCGAGTTTATTCATCTTTAAAATGAGAATCCCTATACCAGTCCATGGGGTCTATCAATGAATATCCCATATTTTTGAGTTTCGTTTTTAACGGACCGATATTTTGAGTTAAGAGATACGGAAATACGGCACGCTTTCCTTCTTCCCAGTATCTGGACACGAGAATACTTCCAAATGAAATTTTTTCTTCCGATACGGCATCGACAATTTTTTTCATTTGGCCGATTTTATCTTCTACCAATAAGCATAATAATGTTCCGGGATCGTTAAGTCCCAGGACCTCTATGAATTCGATCATGAGGTCGCGGGTGGAAATAATGCCAATGAGTTTTCCTTGATCATCGACAACCGGAAGCGCTCCGAACCGCTTTTTCTGCAATAAAAGCAGCGCATCCTGAATGGTATCTAAAGGAGAAACGGAAACCGGAAATTTTGTCATAATCTCTTCTATTTTACTGGATGTTATTTTTTCAATGTTTTCTCTATCGGCTGACTGAGAGGAGGGAAGGGCGCTTCTGATGTCCCGATCCGTAACGATTCCGATGAGCAGATTATTCTCATCCACGACAGGTAGGTGCCGGATGCGATGCTTGGACATTTTGTGCTGTGCTGTAGAGATATCGGCATCTTTGTCTATGGTGACGACATTTCCGGTCATTACTTTGCTGATAAACATTTGACCCTCCCATATGTATCTATATTAGTCAAAAAAAAAATAGTCCTTTCGGTCAAGTCAAAGAGTTGTAGGACTACCTTGGCGCTTTATATCTAAAATAACAAAATCCAAGTATAAATTACAAATAAATCTCAAATTCCAATATTCAATTCAGCCTTAGTCGCCAAAATGCTACTGTGGCGAAGTGGGACGACCAAAACTTTCCAAGACGAGTCCCGCCCGTGGCGGGAATGGATTTTCGAATTTCGGTCATTGGTCATTATTTGGAATTTCAATAAGCAAATGAATTTTAAGCAAAACAAATTACCTCCGGGCCGGAATTTTCACTATTCGAGTTATACGGATCAATGATTCAATAGAATTTTGACATGGTTCGCCGCCAGTTCCGGAAGGCGTTCGAGACAGTATCCCCCCTCCAAAACCGAAATCACTTTTCCGCCGGCATAAAATTCGGCCAGGGTGACGATCCTTTCCATTAATTTTGAATAACCCTGGGTTGAGAGCGTTATGTCGGACATGGCGTCATCGACATGCGCATCAAATCCCGCCGATACCAGGATGACTTCAGGGCTGAAAGCCTCCAGAACCGGAACAAGGTCTCTTTGAATCAGTCCATGATACTCGTTGTCTCCATGCCCCGGCAAGATCGGATAATTCCGTGTCATCCCGGCACCCGCACCATTTCCGCTTTCAAAAGCCCGCCCGGTTCCGGGAAACGCAAATGTCGGATGCTGGTGGATGGAGTAGTAGAATATTCCCGGATCTTCTTCGAAGGCGTGCTGCGTGCCATTGCCGTGATGAACGTCAATATCCACGATGGCAATCCTTTTTATGCCCCATTCTATTTGCAGATACTTGGCTGCGATGGCAATATTGTTGAAATAGCAAAATCCCATGGCCGAGCTACGTTCCGCATGGTGTCCGGGAGGTCTGACAGCACAAAAGGCATTGTCGAGATCCCCCGACATTACTTTTTGGGCGGCCTTGATAACGCCGCCCACGGCCAGGACGGCGATTTCAAAAGTTTTGGCGCACATCTGGTTGTCCGGATAATCAAATACGGTAATGCCGGAACGGCATGAAGTTTCGAATCGGTCAATGTAGTCTTTTGAATGGATCGTTTCGATCCATTTCAGATCGGCGGGATCGGCTTGAATTAAAGTAAGCTTGGAAAGAAGATCGGCGTCTTTTATGCCCCGATAGATCGCCCTCAGGCGTTCCGGTCTCTCGGGGTGAATGGGACCTGTATCATGAAGCAAATATCTTTCATCGTAAAGAAAGCCTGTTTTTTTCATATTTATACAAAATAAACTAATCAATTATTTTATCAAATATCTCAAACGCGGCCTTAACCGCAGTGTTGTCCTCCGGAATTTCGATGGTGGGACGCCCGTTCAAATCATATTCGTAAACATCTTTGTCTTCGGGTATGGTTCCGGCGAGTTCCAGACCGCTTTCTTTAACGAGGTTTAAAACACCTTCAGATGGTGCGTCTTTAACCTGATTGATGATGAGATAGCTTTTAGAGACGCCGATATTAAGGTTTTTTGCCAGATCATTAATTCTAGCGGCTGCCTGTAGCCCGCGGCGGGACGTATCCGAAACTATCAGCAAGATATCGACATTGCTGGTGGTCAGGCGGCTGATATGCTCCATTCCCGCTTCATTGTCCATGACGATATAGGGATAATTCCCGGTCAATTTTTCTAAAAATCCTGTCAACAGCGTGTTTGCCGCACAATAGCATCCCGGACCTTCGGGCCGGCCCATGACAACGAGGTCGAATCCGTCATCTTCGACGATCGCCTGTTGCAGTTTCATATTCATGAAAATATCCTTGGTCATTCCGCTGGGGACAATTCCTTTTTTCATCTCTTCGCGAGCGTTCCCCAGAGTATCTGTGACGACAAGACCGCAGACTTCATTCAAATTTGCGTTGCTGTCGGCATCCACCGCAAGGATGGGCGTTTTTTCCATCTTGACGAGATATTTGATGAGCAGTCCCGCCACGGTTGTTTTCCCGGTTCCCCCTTTGCCCGCAAGTGCAATTGAAAAAGACATATGAATCAATTTCCTTTCTATATTGTTAAGGTTATTGTTTTAAAGAATCCCAAATTGATGGTCTCGAAAAAAGTCTTAAAAGTCTCGTTCTTGTCACTCCCGTCCCGCATCAAGTGCGGGACGGGAGTGACGTTAGTATTGACTTTTTACAAAGCCATCAAAATTTAAATTTAATTTTTTTATTATATAACAATTTATACGCCTTTAAGCAAGCTGAACCAAATCGTCAAGCCTCGTTTTTTGAGAATATACTGAAATAACCACGACAACTTAAACCCCTTGCAATAGACCGGGGCATGTGATAAATCCTAATAAAAATAAAACGCTTAAGGAGTTGTACACAAAATGGATTTTGAATTGACAACAGCGCAAAAAGAAATTCAGAAAGCCGCCATAGAATTTGCGAAAGGTGAATTTGACAAAGATCTTGCTCTCGAGCTTGACAAAAAACACGAGTTTCCGGAAAATATATGGAAAAAAGCCGCGGAGTTAGGGTTCGTCGGCATTCACTTTCCGGAGCAATATTCCGGACAGGGTCTGGGTGCTTTGGAGAATATCCTTGTTGCCGAAGCATTTTGCAGCAAGGATTCCACCATCGGAAGTGCGGTGATATTGGCCGGTTTTGCATCCGAATGTGTTTTGCGGTTCGGCAGCGACGCCCTTAAAGAAAAATTTTTACCCCCAATCGCAGAGGGTAAAATGCTTTCTGCAGGAGCATTTACAGAACCGGATCACGGGTCCGACATTACATCGATGAATACGATGGCACAAAAGGATGGGGCGGAGTGGGTCATCAACGGTTCAAAAATATTCATCACCAACGGTGAGATTGCCGGCTATTATTGCGTTCTCTGCCAGACCGATCCGGACTGCAAACCAACCTACCGCGGCATGAGCATGATCCTGGTGGAGGCGGATCGAAAGGGAGTTTCCGCGACGGATGTTGGTGAAAAAATGGGGATCCATATGATGTCCACCGCCGAGGTCACATTTAAAGATGTCCGTGTGCCGATTTCAAATCTGATTGGAAAAGAAGGAAAGGGCTTCTATCATGTCCTTGAATTTTTTGACGAAAGCAGGATCTTGATCGCCGCCCAGGCCCTTGGAACCGCACAAGGTGCTTTTGATCGGGCTTTGGCTTATGTGAAACAGAGAGAACAGTTCGGAAAGAAGATTGCGCAGTTCCAGGTCACTCAGCACAAACTGGCAGATATGGCCACTAAAATTGAATTGGCCCGTCTGATCACTTATAAAGCCGCCTGGAATTTTGACCAGGGTCGTATCGACCCCAAATTGACATCCATGGCCAAAATGTTCGCTGCCCGCACCGCGGTGGAAGTTGCCGATGAAGCCATCCAGTTGCTTGGCGGATACGGATATATGGCGGAGTATGAAGTTGAACGGTTTTACCGTGATGCCAAGATAACGGAAATTTATGAAGGGACCCGGGAAATTCAAAAAAATACCATTGCCGGAGCTGTTATCGGGAAGTTAAAATAAAATGGGAGAGCGCACCCACTGAATACGTACAAGTGAACCATCTATTAAAGGAGGTTTTTATGTTGAATCTTATCAAAAAGACCATGTTGACCGGTATCGGTTTGGCCCTCATCGCAAAAGATGAAGCGGAAGATCTGGCCAAAGAACTGATCAATAAAGGCAAGATGTCTGAAAACGAAGGAACTAAATTTCTGGAGGACCTTCAGAAAAGATATGACGAGACCCAGGCCAAGCTGGAAGAAAAAGTTCAACAAGCGGTGAAAGATTTTATGAAGAAAGCCGATGTCGTCACCGGAGACGAGTTGAAAGCGTTGAAGAAGGAAATCAGGGAACTCAAAAAGGCAATGGGCGATAGAAAGGATACCACCGATCAAGGTTAAGTTTTGTCATCAGGATAAAATTCTTTTCAAATGCTGAGTATAAGAAAAATCGGTATCGTAGGTCGAACCTACCGCAATCTTAACCGATACCGCCAGATACTTACGATTCTTTTTAAGTTCGGCTTCGGTGATTTGATAGAACGGCTGAAGATCGATCAGTACATCGAAATCGGACTTCAGCTCATCTCTAAAAATCGACGGCATCCCAACGAAAAGCTTTCAAGGGCTGAAAGAGTAAGAATGGCCATTGAAGAACTCGGTCCCACCTACGTGAAGCTCGGCCAGGTTCTCTCCACCCGTCCGGATCTTATCCCCATTGAATTCACAAAAGAGCTTTCCAAACTTCAGGACAAAGTCCCTTCTTTTTCTTTCGATGCGGTAAAAATGATTATTGAAAAAGAATTCGGAAAACCACTGGAAGATCTTTTTACTTTTATCGATAATAAACCTTTTGCCTCTGCTTCCATAGGACAGGTTCACCGTGCACAGTTGGCAGACGGTGAGATGGTGGCGGTAAAAGTCCAGAGACCCGACATCAAAAAAACTATAGAGATCGATCTCGAGATCATGCTTCATATGGCAACGCTGGTGGAGCGCAATATCAAAGAGATGGCTTTGTATCGACCGGTTAAAATCGTGGAGGAATTTGCCAGAACCCTTGAGCGTGAAATCGATTATACCATTGAAGCCGGCAGTATAGAACGATTTGCACGTCATTTCCTGGCCGATCCGAACGTTTATATTCCAAAAGTTTTCAGGGATATGTCCACTGAGCGTGTGCTTACTATGGAACTGGTGGACGGTATCAAAGTGTCCGAAATCGATAAGCTTGAAGCAGCCGAGTTCGACCTACAGATGATAACCAACCGTGGGGCGGATTTTTACCTGAAGCAGGTATTTGAGCTCGGTTTTTTTCATGCGGATCCTCATCCAGGAAATATTTTTATCCTTCCTGAAAATATCATCTGCCTCATCGACTTCGGCATGACCGGATCGGTAAACCTAGAGACCAGAGAAGATTTTGTCGATTTGATCGACGGTATTATCCACCGGCAGGAAGTAAAAGTAACCCAGGTGCTTTTGAAACTGACCCAATGGGAAGAAGAGCCTTCCGTTAAACAGCTTGAGAGGGATGTGTCAGACTTCATGGGACAGCACCTCTATAAGCCGTTGAGAGAGATCGAGGTCGGCAAGCTTTTGAACCATCTTCTCGAGCTGGCTTCCCGTCATTTTCTGATCATTGCGCCGGATATCTTTCTCATGATGAAGACATTGACAATGATGGAAGGGGTGGCGATGGCACTCGATCCGAATTTTGACATGATCGCTAAAGCCGAGCCGTTTATAAAACGGATAAAACTTGCGCGGTTTCATCCCGGGAGGATTGCGGACGATATGCTTCAACTCGGATCTCAACTGCTGCAATTCGGCCGGCAGTTTCCCAAAGATTTATTGGAAATTGCGCGGATGATGCGGCAGCAGAAGCTGGCTTTGAAAATGGAGCATAAAGGGTTTGAGACCATGCTGGCGACCCATGACAGGATCAGCAACAGAATATCGTTTTCCATCATCATTGCCGCACTGATTATCGGTTCCGCACTCATCGTCATTTCGGAAATCCCGCCTCTTTTTTACGGTATCTCTTTGATCGGGATCATTTTGTTTTCAACCGCAGCCCTCATGGGGATCTGGCTTCTCATTGCGATCTTAAGAAAGGGAAGGCTGTAGTAAGTGTTCGGTGTTCAGTGTTCAGAGTTCAGGAAATCGATCCTCCTTGCCCACAACACACCAGTGCCTTGGTTTTGCCTTCCCTGAACTCTGAACACTGAACACTCATTACAACCGCGTCGTCGATACAAAGCACAGCCTTTGTCAAAGCAACAAAAGTCTATCGTGATCGGAAACGACTACAGCATTGTATACCCGGGCCCTTCTCCTCCCTCCGGACACGTCCATGTGATATTGCCATAAGGATCTTTTATATCACAGGTTTTGCAATGGAGGCAGTTGGACGGGTTCAGTTTGAGCCGGCGTGTCGATGTCTTTGGCTCGATTTCGATTTCGTACACATCACCCGGACAAAATCTCGTGCAGGGAGACCGGTAGGTATTATAGCACTCATTGACACAAAGATCCGTGTCGTGGACGATAATGTGGCTGGGCTGATCTTCTCTGTGCATGGTTTTGGAGAGATAAACACCGGTCAGTTTGTCTACATATAAAACGCCGTCCAGCGTCTTTTTGTCAGGGACCGGTCGAACATTCTCCTGGTTTGCTTTAGCGGGTTTTAATGTTTTTGAATCGCTTTGAATCGGCATGTTGTCTACCAATCCCCGCCCTTTTGTGATATATTGGGCACCGATGTGAATCCACTTCAAAGGTCCTTTTTTTGAAAGGGCCTGTGAAAAATTTCTGGCCTCATAAATTTCATCGTTCGCCCAGCTTTTTTGAAACAAATCGGTGTAGACATCAAGTGCCTTTTGTGTGAGATTTGATGTTTCAAGCGCTTTGATGATCGCTTCGGCCGCCAGCATGCCCGACTTCATGGACAAGTGTACTCCCTTTAATCCAGGCGTGTTCTGCATGGCGGCACAGCCGCCCACGAATACACCGCCGTCAACTGCAAGACGGGGAATAGTGAAAAAACCACCGGATGAAACCGTTCTGGCGCCCTGTTCCAGGACTTTTCCGCCTTTAATAATGTCCGCCACAAAAGGGTGCTGTTTGAATTTTACAAATTCATCATAAAGGTCCAGCATGGGATTTTGATAACCGAGCCCCACAAGAAAACCGATGGCTGCTTTGTTGTCTTTGATTTCGTAAATAAAACCGCCGCCGGGTATATCCAGGCCAAGGGGATAGCCCAGCGTGTGAATGTCGTTGGCGTCTCCGGAAGTAAAGCAATTATTTTCCGGAAGCTGGATCACTTCTTTGATACCGGATTCGAATATCTGGGGCATTTTTCCGGCAAAAAGATCCAGTTTTTGTGAAATGTTTTTTATCAGGCTGCCCCGAGCGCCTTCGCCGAAGACCGTCACTTTGGCCATCAAATCGATTCCCGGCTCAAAATTGCTCTTGGGATGTCCCTCCTTATCCAGTCCTTTATCGCCGGTTCGCACACCGATGATCGATCGCTGATCTTTTGCATATAGGACTTCCTTGCCGGCGAAACCCGGAAAAATATTAACGCCGAGGTCTTCAGCGATGTTCCCGAGCCATCGAGTGAACCTGGAGAGGCTGATGATCAAAAAGCCCTTATTATGCATATATCTGGGAATCATCGGAATTCGATAGTGTCTGTTTTGAGTCAAGAAATAGAATCCGTCTCCTTTAACCGTCGATTCTACGGGACATTCTTTTTCAATGTAATCCGGAAGCAGTTCCTTCAGAGCGATGGGATTCAGGATCGCGCCGCTCAAGGAATGAGATCCCATTTCCGAACCCTTTTCGATCAGTGCGACTTCAAGGGTCATATTCTTTTCCTTGGCCAACTGCATCAGCCGAATGGCGCCTGCAAGACTTGCCGGACCGCCCCCGACAAAGAGCACATCAAAATCGATTTTTTCACGCTCAATATCCATAGTTTTAAAACCTCAATATCTAATAGCAGTTAACAAAATATATAAAATATTTTTTTAACATGATAAAAAAATTTTGTAAACCACATCTGGAAGGGAATCCGGCAGGTTTATTCTGTAAAGAAAAATCTGGTCCTTTAGGCCAGGCCAGAGTTCTTTGGCTCTGTCTAAAGAACCGATGAAAGAGTTTGAAGTGAGCTAAAGCCCGCCCTGGTGTATATGGCTCATATTTTGCTCTGATCTATTCACCCTTTCAAACATGCCTTTTTGAGTAAGGATTAATGGTTATCGGTCTGGGCCAGGGGTTAAAGTGAGCTAAGATTAAGGAATTCTGTCAATTATATAAAATTACCGGAGCGCCAGTGCTGCGCGAGCGACTCCATAACTTCCCCGATAAATGCGGGATAAATAGGCACTTTAGGTCAATCTATACACTTTTAACTTGTGCGGCTTTAGGTAGAGCAGCCCCTTCTATGGGTTAAATCAATGCCAACCCCTCTGGGGTCGGATATTTACTCCGGGGCCTTCTCAACTCGATTGCGGCCGTTTTCTTTGGCACGGTACAGGGCCTTATCGGCCATCGCAATCATGCCATCCACATTCGTGCCGCCATTGGAGGTCGCCAGACCCTGGCTGATGGTAAAAGGAATGCTGATCCCGTCAACCTCCGCGGCTATTTCATTAATTCTGAGTCGAATTCTTTCGGCAACGGATAATGCATCAGTCTCATCCGCTCCAGGCAAGACAACAATAAATTCCTCTCCGCCGAATCTTCCCACAGAATCATATTCTCTTACGGCCGACTCAACCCGATGCATACATTCGCGAAGTACGGCATCGCCTGCCAGGTGCCCGTAAGTATCATTTATCGTCTTAAAATAGTCAAGGTCCAGCATCGAAATACTTATTTGCTTGTTCTCTCTTTTTGCCCTGGAAAGTTCGATGCCGATCTGTGATAAAATGGCACGGCGGTTCAGTACGCCGGTCAGGGGGTCGGTCCGCGATTGTATTTCCAGCTTTTTTTTGGCTTCCAGTAGTTCGGATTGCAACTGAACGATTCGTTCGCCGGCACGGACACGAACGCGAAGTTCATGCATATCAAAGGGTTTGGTAATGTAGTCGTCGGCACCGGCTTCCATGCCGGTAACAATGTTTTCCTTTGATTCTTTAGCCGTCAACAACGTTACATAGGTATATTGATCTTCAATTTTGGAATTTTCACGAATCCTTTGACAAATCTCGATGCCTTCGATACCCGGCATCATCCAGTCCAGAATGAGCAGCCTGGGTGCATCCTCTTCTTGAAGCTTTTTCCAGGCATCGTTGCCGTCGTTTGTGGAAACGACGTCATAACCCCATTTTGTCAGCATGTTTTCCAGGATAAGACGGGATGTGACATCGTCTTCGGCAATTAATATTTTCATCCTTCACTCCTAATGCTCAGCCGGCAAGTTATGAGCGATGCGTTTTGGTCAATATTTCGCTGAAAATGATTTTGGTCCGATTTAAAATAAGCAATAAGTGTGCCGGATTTCATGAAGAAAAATAATGGTTTCTTTTTAAGTAATTTTAGATGCTTGTAGAGCGGTTTCGGCGAAGTTTTTGATAAAATTTTGACAAAAAACGATGAGGGTTGTTAAAAGATTAACCTCATCTAATGTCAATTAGATAGGTCTTATTTAAATGAATGTCAATGACTTTCACTGCAAACATCGTGTGAAAACACGACCATATTAAGAGTTTGCATAAAAGTTAGGGTGTGAGACTTAAATTCTTTTTGTGAATATTCTCCAAGATCAAAGCAGCCGGTACATCTTACCTGTAAGGTCATGCCCCAGCAGACGGCTCAGCTTGCGCGACGCTGCAGCTACCTTGGCATAATCAATTCCGGTGGCAACATTCAGACTGTTTAGCAAATGAATGGTGTCCTCGGTGGCGATATTCCCTGCTGCGCCGGCAACAAAAGGGCATCCGCCCAAGCCCCCGAGCGAGGTGTCAAAATGTACAATCCCCATTTCCAGTGCGGTCATCAGATTGACCAAGCCCATACCACGGGTGTCATGCAAGTGCAGCCCTACCGGAACATCACCTGCCATAGGCAAAATTGCCGCCAGATTTTGATGCACGGCCGGTGGTGTGGCCATCCCCGTGGTGTCCGCCAGTATAAGCCGGTCCACGCCTTTGTTCAGGAGTTTCTCGGCCAGGCGCTGCACTTTAAACACTTCGATTTCGCATTCATGCACACATCCAAAGCTGCACTGAATGCTGCCGCGTACTTTGCGGCCTTCCTGCCGGGCTAAATCAATCATGGCGTCTGCTTCCGCCAGGGCCTCGTCAACCGACATGCCGCTGTTGCTTAGGCTTTGCGCTTCACTGACCGAAAGCGACACCTCGATCCACTGAATCGATGTACGACAGGCGCGCTCCATCCCTTTGAGATTGAGGGTCAATGCGCTAAACTCAACCGTATCCGTTGGCGGCAAAGCGTCAATTACAGCTTCGGCATCAGCCATTTGCGGCACCTTGCCGGGATGAACAAAAGATGCCACTTGAACGGCACTCACCCCGGCTTTCACCAAGCCGTTAATCAGTCGTGTTTTTTGATCCGTGGACAGCACCTGCTTTTCCATTTGCAACCCGTCGCGCGGGCCGACTTCCGTGATGAAGACGTGTTTAGGATATACCATGGTTAATCTTCCTTTGTATCGCCGCACCGCTAAAACCTGCGCCCGGTTGAATTCATTGTCAGAGGCTTAAATATAATCATAATTTCAATCTTTGACCAGTACAATCGCGTCGGTCATCTTATTTGCTTGACATGTGACATGTCATTCTATATAATGACGTATCGTTCATATTTTGAAGGAAAGTTCATATGGCTAAAGCAGCATCAATGAAAATCAAGAAACTTCCGAGACGCGAGCGGGAAAAATTAAGGCATCGTCAGGAGATTTTGACTGCGGCGCTTTCCCTTTTTTCCGAAAAGGGATATCACAACGTATCCATGCATGAAATCGCGAATAAAGCCGAATTCGCTATCGGAACACTGTACAACTTCTTTGAAAATAAGGAAGACCTCTATAAAGCCCTTGTTTTGGAGCAAAGTGAGCGGTACGAGCGCGCCCTCACGAAGGGGATAGAGGAACCGGATGAGGAAGTTGAAAAACTAAAGAATTACATCCGAATCAAAACTGAATGGCTTCGCAATAACCTTCCTTTTGTTCGCCTGTTCCTTGCCGAACGCAGGGGGCCAAGCTTTAATATCAAGGCGGGGTTGGATGAAGCCTTACGAACGCGGCATTACGCTTTCATGAAAAAACTTGCCGCGATCTTTGCCAAGGGAATTAAACGCAAGCGGTTTAAGGAAATCGCCGATCCCTTTTATCTGGCTGTTGCACTCGACAGTGCCCTCGATGCCTTTCTGCTTCTTTGGATCGATGCGCCCGAGCGTTATTCCTATCCGGGGGACCCGGACGCTATTTTGGACATTTTCTTCAAAGGACTGCTCAATCCGTAAATTCCTGACCAAACCCACTCAATGGCAATATTTTGGAGGTCTTTGATGCAACGATACAGGAAAAATAAACAGCTGCCGATGTGGACGATGGCTTCGGCGGCAGTTGCAGCGGCGCTTTTGCTGGTTGGTTGTGGAAACGGACCCGGACAGCAAGCCGCGCGGTCACACGTTCCGGAAGTGGCGGTTGTCACCATCGAGTCGCGGCCCATCGAACTGACGACTGAACTGCCGGGTCGTACGGACGCCTATCTTGTTTCGGAAATCCGGCCGCAGGTGAACGGCATTATACAAAAAAGAATGTTCAAGGAAGGTTCTGACGTCAATGCCGGCGATCTCCTTTACCAGATCGATTCCGCTCCTTTCCAGGTGGCCTATAATTCTGCAAAAGCCTCTCTCGGCAAAGCGCAGGCCAATCTCCCCTCGATCCGATCAAGGGCCCAGCGGTACAAAGAATGTCTGGTCGACAACGCCGTCAGCAGGCAGGATTATGACGATGCCGCGGCCGCTGTGCAACAGGCCGAGGCTGAGATTCAATATTGGAAAACAGCGGTCGAAGCCGCCCGCATCAATTTGAGTTACACCCGTGTCACAGCCCCCATTTCCGGGCGCATCGGCAGATCCAGCGTAACGGACGGCGCATTGGTGACTGCGTATCAGCCGACCGCCCTTGCCACTATTCAGCAGCTTGATCCCATTTACGTTGACGTGAGCCAGTCGTCTGCGGAACTTCTGCGGTTGAGACGAAATCTGGAAACCGGTCAGCTTACCGCCGACAAAGGCAACGAAAAAAAAGTTCGCATCCTTCTTGGAAACGCGACATCATATTCCCTGGAAGGAACCTTGCAATTTCGGGATGTTACGGTGGATCCGTCCACCGGTTCCTTCACCTTGCGCATTGTGGTTCCAAACCCCGGCCATTTGCTGTTGCCGGGGATGTTTGTGCGGGCCGTCGTAAAGGAGGGGATTGCTGAAAAGGCGATCCTCGTTCCTCAACAGGGCGTAAGCCGGACGCCAAAGGGGGAGCCCGTCGCACTGATTGTGGATGATACCGCTAAAGTCCGGCAGCGGATGTTGACGCTGGATCGCGCCGTTGGCGACCAATGGCTGGTTTCTTCCGGCCTGTCGGCCGGAGAACGAGTGATCGTCGAAGGGGGTCAAAAAGTGAGGCCGGGCACTTCGGTGAAAGCAATTCCATTTAATAGCAGTGGTAACAAGAGAGCTGAATCAAAAAGCACGGCGATGCCGGCTGCAACATCGAACTGATGGAGGCGCGACATGTTATCGAGATTTTTTTTAGAGCGTCCGGTTTTCGCCTGGGTCATCGCCATCATCCTGATGGTAGCGGGGTGTCTTGCGATCTATCACCTGCCGATTTCGCAATATCCCCCCATCGCGCCCCCTTCCATCGCCATTACCTCATTTTATCCGGGAGCGTCGGCAGAGACCGTTGAAAACAGCGTCACGCAGATCATTGAACAGAAAATGACCGGATTTGATAATATGCTCTACCTTTCCGCCACCAGCGATTCCTCCGGCGCTTCACGCATTGAGCTGACCTTCGCCCCGGGGACCGATCCCGACCTGGTCTGGGCCCAGGTACAGAACAAGCTTCAGCTGGCCATGGCAAATCTGCCCCAGGTGGTGCAGCAACAGGGCGTGAAGGTCAGCAAATCCACCCGGAATTACCTGCTGATCGTAGGGTTGGTCTCGGAAAACGGAAGTATGGATGACAATGATCTTCAGGATTATGCCCAGTCGAACCTGGAGAAGGTGCTTTCCAGGGTTCCCGGGGTCGGCGAAGTGGAAGTCTTCGGCACCCAGTATGCCATGCGCATCTGGCTGAACCCGGACAAGATGACCGATTACCAGATGACGGTCCAGGACCTCATAACAGCATTACGAGCTTACAATGTGGAAGTCTCTGCGGGGCAGTTCGGCGGTGCGCCGGCCGTGACGGGTCAGCGCCTGAATGCTTCCATCATTGTCCAGAGTCTGCTCAAGACGCCCGATGAATTTGCCGCCATTCCGCTGCGCACCAATCCGGACGGATCCATTGTACGGATTAAGGATGTGGGAAGGACGGAGTTGGGAGCAGAGTCTTACGACAGTGTCGTCAAATTCAACGATAAGCCGGCGGCCGTGTTGGCCATCCGGCAGGCGGCCGGCGCCAACGCTTTAGACACAGCCAATGCCATCCGGGCGAAGATGGAAGAACTGAGTCATTTTTTTCCTGCCGGCCTGAAGGTCATTTATCCGTACGATACAACCCCTTTTGTGAAGGTTGCCATAGAAGAGGTGGTAAAGACGCTTTTCGAGGCCATTCTGCTGGTTTTCCTCGTGATGTACTTATTCATGGGAACCATTCGGGCCACCTTGATCCCGACCATTGCCGTGCCCGTCGTCATCCTGGGGACCTTTGCCGTAATGGGGATATTCGGATTTAATATCAACATGCTGACCATGTTCGCCATGGTTCTGGCCATCGGTCTGCTGGTGGATGACGCCATTGTGGTGGTGGAAAACGTGGAGCGGATTATGAGCGAGGAAGGGATTTCACCCAAAGAAGCCACGCGAAAATCCATGGACCAGATCACCAGCGCCTTGGTCGGCATCGGACTGGTGCTCTCTGCGGTTTTTGGCCCCATGGCGTTTTTTTCAGGTTCCACCGGGGTTATCTATCGCCAGTTTTCAATTACCATTATCGCTGCAATGCTCCTGTCGGTGGTCGTGGCTTTAGTCCTGACGCCGGTGCTGTGCGCTTCCTTTCTCAAGCCGGTGCCCAAGGGCCATGTACCAGCGGAAGGCGCAATCTGGTTCCTGCGGCCCTTCTTTAGATGGTTTGACCGTCTCTTTTTCTTTTCAAGAGAACGGTATCTGGTATTGGTGGGTCATTCCCTTTCCAAAAAAATCCGCTACTTGGTCATATTCGTTCTGATCGTAGCGGCAATGGGTTTTCTATTTAAAAGGATGCCAAAGGCCTATCTTCCGGACGAAGACCAGGGAGTCCTGATGGTACAGGCCCTGCTTTCGCAGGGGGCGACGCTGGAGCAGACCGGAGAGGTCATGGCGAGCGTGCGGGACTATTTCCTTGAGCATGAGAAAGACGCGGTCGAGTCCTGTATGACGGTTTCCGGCAGAAACTTTTCCGGCCGGGGACAGAATGCCGGCATGGCCTTTATCAAGCTTAAGGATTGGAATCTGCGTAAGCGGCCGGACCTGAAGGTTACCGCCGTGGCGGGAAGAGCCATGGGGGCTTTCTCCCATATCCGCAACGCCATGGTATATGCTTTTCCCCCGCCGGCGGTGATCGAGCTTGGCATCGCCAGAGGATTTGACTTCCAGCTGTTGGACCGGGGCGGTTTGGGACATGCCAAACTGATGGCCGCCCGCAACCAGCTTCTTGGCATGGCGGCAAAGGACCCGGTATTGACAAAAGTTCGGCCCAATGGCTTGGAAGATGTGTCCGAATATCGGATTGACGTGGATTGGGAAAAGGCCGGCGCGTTGGGATTGCCCATCAATGCCATCCATAACACCATTTCTGCTGCCTTTGGCAGCGCGTATGTCAATGACTTCATTCAAGGCGGACGTGTTAAAAGAGTGTTCGTCCAGGCGGACGCGCCGTTTCGCATGCTGCCAAAGGATCTGCAAAGACTCTATGTGCGGAACAGCGCGGGCAAGATGGTGCCTTTTTCTTCCTTTGCGTCCGGCCACTGGTCTTCCGGTTCTCCGAAACTGGAGCGATTCAACGGCTTTCCTTCCATAAACATCCAGGGTGAAGCAGCACCGGGGAGAAGCTCCGGTGAAGCCATGAACGCCATGGAAGGATTTATCAAAAAATTGCCCCAGGGCTTCGGCTATGACTGGACCGGCCTTTCCTATCAGGAACGGCAGGCAGGCACCCAGGTGGTGCCCCTGTATGCCTTTTCCATTCTGGTCGTTTTCTTGTGTCTGGCCGCGCTGTACGAGAGCTGGCCCATCCCGATCTCGATTCTGATGGTCCTGCCCCTTGGGGTTATCGGCGGCGTGATTGCGTCATCTCTGCGTCACCTGCCCAACGATATCTATTTTCAGATCGGGTTATTGACGACGCTGGGGCTTACCACCAAAAACGCCATCCTGATTGTACAGTTTGCCAAGACCCGTGTGGAACAAGGGATGAACCTGGTTGAGGCGACTTTGGAGGGGGCGAAATTGAGGTTGAGGCCTATTGTCATGACGTCGCTGGCCTTCGGGTTCGGGGTTCTGCCCTTGGCGTTGGCTACCGGAGCCGGTGCGGGTGCGCAAAAAGCCATCGGCACTTGCGTGCTGGGAGGCGTGGTAACCTCCACCTTCCTGGTCACATTGTTTGCACCGCTCTTTTATGTATTGATCAGAAAGAGCCTGGGCAAGCACAACCGAGAACAAACGGTCAAGCCTAATGGGACATATCTGTCCGGAGATCGATAAAATGAAGCGGAACGTGTTTCTTTTAATGATTGGCGTCGCTTTCTTTGCGGTCGGCTGCACCATGATACCCAAATACAATCGACCCGAAGCGCCGGTTCCCCCCAAATGGCCGAGTGGTCCGGCATACAAACAGACTCCGCAGAAGGCACGGGCCGTTGCGGAACTTTCGTGGCGGCAATTCTTTATTGATGAGCGGCTTCAAACCGTCATCGCATCGGCCCTGCAAAACAACCGGGATCTGCGGGTGGCGGCTTTAAATGTGGAGAGGGCGCGCGCATTGTATAGGATCCAGCGACTCGAGCTTTTGCCGGCAATCGATGCCAGTGGCAGCGCAAGCCGGCAGCGACAGCCGGCGGCGCTTTCCAGTAGCGGGAGTCCAAAGACCACAGAACTATACAGAGCTGATCTGGGAATCAGTTACTGGGAAATTGACTTCTTTGGTCGCATTCGAAGTCTTGAAAAAAGCGCCCTGGAACAATTTCTCGCGACTGAACAGGCTCGCCGCAGCGCGCAGATTTTGCTGGTCTCCGAGGTGGCGAACGCTTACCTGACGCTTGCGGCCGATCGGGAAAACCTTCAACTGGCCCGATCCACCCTTGCGAACCAGCAGGCAGCCCACCATTTAGTCAAACGGCGTTTTGACACCGGGCTATCCTCAGAGCTGGACCTACGCCAGGCCCAAACACAGGTGGATGCGGCCCGTGTGGATGTTGCCGTCTACAAACAGTTGGCGGCCCGGGATAAAAACGCCCTGGACCTGCTGGTCGGATCATCAGTGCCGGCGGATCTACTGCCCGAAGCGCTGAGCAGCGTTACGCCGCTGCCGGATGTTTCGCCCGGGACCACTTCTGAAGTGCTCCTTTCCCGCCCGGACATTCTTCAGGCGGAAAATCTGCTCAAGGCGACCAATGCCAATATCGGTGCTGCCCGGGCGGCTTTTTTTCCCCGTATCGCGCTGACGACCTCTGTCGGAACTGCAAGCAGCGACCTGTCCGGGCTGTTTGACTCCGGCACCGGCGCATGGAATTACGGCGCTCAATTGGTTATGCCGATTTTTGACGCCAGAACATGGCCGGCGTTAAAAGCCAGTAAAGTGGATAAAAAAATTGCCGTGGCCCAGTATGAAAAGGCGATCCAGGCGGCTTTCAGGGAGGTGGCCGATGCGCTGGCTCAAAGGGGAACCATCGGGGACCAAATGGATGCTCAGCAATCTCTCGTTGATGCGACTTCAACCAGTTACCGGCTCGCCAATACCCGATACAGCAAAGGCATCGATATGTATTTGAATGTCCTGGTCGCCCAGCGCTCCTTATTTGTGTCCCAGCAGGGACTCATTTCAACCCGTCTTTCAAAACTCACGAACCAAGTTCGACTCTATGAGGTTCTCGGCGGCGGCGGTGATCCGGAGCCACGTGAAAACTGATCCGTAAAATTACCTGAACCGGTTTCTTTTTTTTTAAATATCGTTTTGGCGCAATATCTTTGGGGTAAATAAAACGTTCAATAGTTGTGATCATACCCCAAAAAAGCAGGCAGTTTTGAGCCTGCGATATGAAAACACGAACTGTAAATATCAAGCGGAGATTATTTTAGAGACAGAAGCAAGCTCGGGTCAGTCAGACTTATCAAAGGTTTTAGAGAGGAATGATATTTTCATCAGAAAGATTGCTATCTCAGGTCTTAAAAGCATTCCTTGGGCGGGTTTAGATAAACTGGTCAATACACATCTGGACAGTTCAATTTTTGCTGGCATTCAA
>Ga0307440_1000380_pt1 | contig 21767 bp, 17 predicted proteins | sample SalMarWE160410MG_FD_202150 | JGI IMG/M metagenome (GOLD analysis project Ga0307440, IMG submission 202150) | Salt marsh sediment microbial communities from the Plum Island Ecosystem LTER, Massachusetts, United States - WE1604-10 | ecosystem: Environmental > Aquatic > Marine > Intertidal zone >... | reverse complement strand
TGGCTTTGGATATTTTATCAAAGCTTACATCCTTAAGTGTCCTGACCATATTAAATTCTATCAGTAATTGTCCCTGCGTATGGTTGTCTCTAAATCATATGTTATACTGTATAACGCCATATCAAAACAAAAGTGTAATAGTGTGAGGATTGGTATGGTTAAGTATTTAAAACCGGAGAAAAACTTTATGATACTTATCATCTTAGCAAATATATACATATTTAAATTATTTATTTTGTTAATAAATTAACAGAAGGATTTAAAGTATTATTCTATGAAACGATTACTGATTCTGGGAGCTGGCACAGCCGGGACAATGATGGCGAACAAGCTTCACAGGGTATTAGACAAAAATGACTGGGAAATTACAATTGTCGACGAATTTAAAATCCATTATTATCAACCCGGATTTTTATTTATTCCCTTTGGGATTTACAGTCAACAGGATGTTATTAAGCCGAAAAGTGATTTTTTCCCTCCGGGAGTAAATGTAATTTACAATGAAATTGACAGGGTTATTCCTGAAGAAAATAAGGTCATACTGACAGGGGGGAAGGTTTTAACATATGATATTCTTATCATTGCCACGGGTGCTCATACTGCACCGGAAGAAACACCGGGGCTCAAGGACAAATTATGGTACAAGGAGATCTTCGATTTCTACACGGTTGAAGGATCAGTAGCACTCAGGAAGTATCTTAAATCATGGCAGGGAGGCAAACTGGTGATGTGTATCACCGAACTTCCGTTTAAGTGCCCGGTGGCTCCTATTGAATTTGTTTGCCTGGCTGAGGCCTTTTTTACTAAAATTGGAATAAGGGATAAAGTGGATATTACTTTTGTAACGCCTTTACCAGGTGCTTTCACCAAGCCGGTGGCAACAAAAGTATTAAGTGAGATCCTGGATGAAAAGAATATTCATGTGATCCCTGACTTTTACCTTGAACATGTGGATAATGACAGGAAAGTCCTGGTTTCATATGATGAGAAAGAAATTCCATTTGACCTGCTGACAATTGTTCCCCTGAATAAAGGATCCGACATGGTGGAACGCAGCGGTATGGGAGATGATCTCAACTTTATTCCAACTAATAAAGAAACCCTTCAGAGCACTAAGTATGAAAACATCTTTATCATAGGGGATGCAGCTAATCTGCCTACTTCAAAAGCCGGAGCAGTTGCACATTTTTCCGGTGATGTTCTTTTCCAGAATATCCTGAGTTATATTGAAGGCCGGCCACTGAATGCCAAATTCGACGGTCATGCCAACTGCTATATTGAAACCGGATACGGCAAAGGAGCTCTCATTGATTTCAATTACGAGACCGAACCCCTTCCGGGAACTTTCCCTTTACCTGGACTGGGACCCTTTGGTTTATTAAAAACCACCAAGATCAATCATTATGGTAAAATAATGTTCCGCTGGATTTACTGGCACATTCTGCTAAAGGGTAAGGAATTGCCAATTGAAGCAGATATGACCATGGCGGGTAAGAAAAAATGGGTTTAAAAAGGACTGATATGGAAAAGTATGCAACACAGGATCAGATCCTGGAGATAAATGATAAGCTGGATACCCTTATTGAATATGTCAATCAACAGCGGTTAAAATCCACCATGGTGGAAGATCTTGTAGCTGATATGTCAATAATTACAAAGGATATATACGATTCAACCGTCGCGGAACTGGATAACCAGATGGTTGATATAGAACCGGGTGAACTTAGGGTTCTGCTTGTGAAGTTAGCGAAGAACGTAAATAACATCAGACAGTTGCTTGACACCGTTGAAAGTGTTTTCGACCTGTTAAAAGATGCGGGACCTCTCATAAACGAAATGATCATCGATGCATCGGGTAAGCTGAATACACTGGAACAGAAAGGATATTTTGAATTTTTTAGCGAATCTGGAAAAGTTATCGATAACATCGTTACCCATTACAGTAAAGAAGATGTCAGGATGTTAGCTGACAATGTAGTGTTATTACTGGAAACATTGAAGAACCTTACACAACCGGAAATGTTACGGGCTGTCAATAATGCAGTTAGTATTTTTGAAAAAATTGAAACTGAGCAAATACCGGAATATTCACTTTGGAAGGTATGGAGGGAAAGGAACAGTCCGGAAATGAAAAAGGGCCTGGGCCTGATTATGACTTTCTTGAAAAATATGGCAGAAAAACAAAATAATAAATAATTAATACTATGGGTGAAAAAATAATTGCCGGTAAAACGGTACAGGTAAGTGATGATGGTTACATGACCAACATGGACGAATGGACTCCGGAAATTGGCCAGGAGATTGCCAAAGAAGAGAATATTGAATTGACAGATAAACACATGGAGATTATCAATTTTATCCGGGACAAGGTTAAAGCCGGGGATACACTAACCATACGTTCTGTAGGAAAATCAGGTATCATTGATATTAAAGGATTTTATGGGCTATTCCCGGGAGCTCCGCTTAAAAAAGCAGCACGAATTGCCGGAGTAAAAAAACCAGCCAGTTGCGTTTAAAAAGATAAGGAAGATGAATAATACGTCAGAAACACCACTAAAAAAAGTCCTTTTGATTTGTGCCAAGGGTGCAATTGAGGATGTATATGCAGCCCTGGTAATGGCTAACGGTGCTGTAATGGAAGGTATTGAGACCAAGCTTTTCTTTACTTTTTTCGGCCTTGATGCCATTACAAAGAACAAAATGACCCATTTGCATACAAGTACTGTAGGAAATCCTTCAATGCGTATGCCGGGAGGACTTCCTTTTCCAACTCTCCTTGGTATTCTGCCCGGTGTAGAAGCCGGAGTATCAGCTATGATGAAAAGCCAGATGGAAAAATTGGATATTCCAACGGTACCTGAATTCCTGGAAATGATCACCGCCGGTGGTGGTGAAATTTATGCCTGTAAGCTGGCTGCTGATATGTTCAAACTGAAAAAGGAAGATTTATACGAGGATGTGATTGATATCATCACCGTCGGACAGTTTTATGAAATGGCCGGAGGAGAAAATACGCAGATTATATTTACATGATCTGATCAGCTTGTCAGCACGGATTACAAATCCGTGCTAAACGGCTGATGGTAATATCTCTTGCCTGTTGCCCTGTACAGTGCATTTGCCAGAGCTCCCATAACAGGGGGGAATGGTGGTTCTCCCATTCCGGTGGGATCAATTTCATTTTTAACAAAATGTATCTCAATCGACTCCGGGGCCTCACTTTGCCTGATGAGACGATACATGTCAAAGTTATTCTGGTCCGGCTCACCATCAGTGATGGTAAGTTCACTGTACATTGAATGTCCCAGTCCATCAACTATGCCACCTTCCGCCATGTTTACTGCAGCATCAGGATTTATTACAATACCACAATCAATGGCACCATAAACTTTCTTAACTACCGGCTTATCATTTTCGATCGCTATATCAAGAACATTGGCAGCATATGAATTGTGGCAAAAATATGCAGCCACACCTCTGTTGATACCTGGCTGTTCTTTCCCCCATCCTGATTTTTCTTTAACCAGCTCCAGTACTCCTGCATAACGCGATGCTTCATAATCATTATGGGTTCCGACCGGGTTTGTCTTAGCCCTGTTAAGAAGTTCCAGGCGAAATTCGAGAGGATCTTTACCGGCAGCCTCAGCCACCTCATCGAGGAAAGACTGCTCTGCTGAAGCAATGAAGTTTGATGAAGGTGCCCTGAAAGCAGCGGTTGTGACATTTGTGTCTATGACCCAGTCTTCTGCAAGATAATTATCGACCGCTCCTGCGGGGAACCGGTTCGCCTCAAGGGGACTTTCTGCCATACCTCCTGCCCTTACCTGAAATGCTATAAGGTTATTGTCCGAATCCAGTCCGGCCCTGTAATATGCATGGTATGCAGGCCTGTAGTTCCCAAATGTCATATCATCCTCACGTTTATAGATAAGCTTCACCGGAGCTTTGATCCTTCTGGAAATAATAGCTGCTTCCACCATGAAATGTCCATACAGTCGTCTACCGAAACCGCCGCCTGCACGGGTCATCTGAACATCAACCTTTTCAAGAGGCAGACCCAGCCTTGCTGCCACGGTCTTTTCCATGAACTCAGGAGATTGTATCGGACCTATCAATTCAGCTTTATCATCAGTGACATCTGCAAAGAAGTTCATAGGTTCCAATGTGTTATGTGCAAGGAAGGGAGCTGTGTAATTTCGTTCAATGATTTTTGCAGCTTTCTTAAATGCGGCTTCGGGATTGCCGTCTTTTCGCCGTACGTTCCCCTGTTTTGCACTCATAGTTTTCATCATGGACATATACGAATCGGTGCTTTCACGCCTTGATGGTGTGCCTGGAGTGCCCTTAATGGGCTCCCATTCAGGTTGTAAAGCATCCTTTGCATTGATAACCTCCCAGGTGGAATTACCGACAATGGCAACCAGGTCAGTAAAAGCGCTGGTATCTGACCATTGTTTCTGATAACCTTCATTATATGTATGGAAAGTGAAAATATCCTTTATTCCGGGCATACTCCGGGCTGCTGAATCATCAACCGATTTCAGTTTCAGTCCAAAGGCAGGAGGATGTACGATCATTGCTATAAACATTCCATCCTTTTTATGGTCAAGCCCGAATAAAGGCTTACCAGTAACAATTGCCGGTCCGTCAACATTCTTTCTCGATGTCCCGATAATTTTAAAATCCTTCACATCTTTCAGCTGTACCTTATCCGGCACTTTTATTTTTGCAGCAGCTGATGCCATTTCACCATAACCGGCTTTCTTGCCGCTTTTGTTATGATATAAAACTCCCAGATCTGTTGTAATCTCATCAACAGGGACCTCCCATTTCTGTGCTGCAGCCTCCATAAGCATGCGACGTGCGGTGGCACCGGCCAGCCTGAGCCCGTTCCATCCCTGGCGGATCGACTGGCTTCCTCCTGCCAGCTGTCTGGTGAACAGGTCAGTGTTAAGGCGTGCCTGTTCAACAAGAACATTGTCCCAGTTAATATCGAGCTCCTCAGCCACGATCATAGGCATGGATGTTTTAACATTCTGACCAATCTCAGGATTAGGTGACATTATGGTAGCAATTCCATTTACCCCTAACTTGAGATAGGCATTGATCCTGTACCAGTCTTCAGACATTTTCAATACTTTCGTGGTGTTGGATGTGCAGGCAGCCAGCCAGTTAAAGCCAAGCATCAGGCCGCCTCCGGCCAGAACAGAACTCCTTATAAAAGAGCGCCTGTTTATTGTAGTTTTAACGTATGCCATTACAAATCATTTAATTATTAGTTATGTCTTACCAAAGAATATACCTGTACCTTCAATCCCTAAGAATGGTCAGGACCGGGCTGCAGTTTTGATCGCTTTCTTTATCCTGGTATAAGTACCACACCGGCAAATATTACCTTCCATGGCTGTATCAATATCTTCATCCTTTGGATTCGGATTTGATTTTAATAATGCAGCCGCTGTCATAATCTGTCCCGACTGGCAATAACCACATTGAGGGACATCGTGTTCCAGCCAGGCTTTCTGGACCGGATGATCGGCATTCTCAGACAGGCCTTCGATTGTTGTTATAGCCTGGTTCCCCACCTCGGAAACATCGGTAATACAGGATCGAACGGCTTTGCCGTCCAGATGAATGGTACATGCCCCGCACTGGCCGATTCCGCATCCATACTTAGTACCGACCAGCCCGAGATGATCCCTGAGCACCCAAAGGACAGGAGTAGAAGGATCTACGTCCACTTCTCTCACCTTCCCGTTAATGTTAAGATTAAATGTTGCCATAAGCTTGATAACAAAATTTATTGAACCTATAATTATCAGATAATATATGCCTGATAAACAAAATTTATATAAATATATAAAATAAGATGTTTATAGATGAATATGACAGGTATTAAACAGAGATATGCTGCAAAAAGTTCATTTTTATAATCATAGCAGGCATGGATTGCAATCCGTGCCTGCTATGATATTAAATTATTGATCATCTGTCCTCTGTTTCAGAGGTTCGGGAGGGTTAAAATCCGAATTTTATACCCTGGGCCAGGGGCAGATCAGAACCGTAGTTGATAGTATTGGTCTGCCTGCGCATATATACTTTCCATGCATCTGAACCCGATTCACGTCCTCCTCCGGTATCTTTTTCACCACCAAATGCTCCGCCTATCTCGGCTCCCGATGTTCCGATATTCACATTGGCAATACCACAGTCCGATCCTGATTCCGACAGGAATCTCTCCGATTCGATTAAATCATGTGTGAAGATCGCTGAGGACAGTCCCTGAGGAACACAATTATTATACGCTATTGCTTCCTCAATATCCCTGTATTTAATCAGGTACAGGATTGGAGCAAATGTCTCTTCCTGAACCACCTCATAATGATTTTCAGCCTCTACAAGTGCAGGAACCACATAATGTCCTCCTGAAAATTTCTCACCATTAAGAATCTCCCCGCCGAAGATAACCTGTCCTCCCTCCTTTTCAGCCCTGCTAAGAGCTTCTTTAAACTGTTCTGCAGCTTGCTTATCAATTATGGGACCCACAAGCACATCTCCGTCAAAAGGATTACCTATCTTTTCAGCCACACTCTTATATGCGATCATCAGCTGGCTTTTAACTTTTTCATATATCTTTTCCTGTATAATAAGCCTCCTTGTCGAGGTACATCTCTGGCCACAGGTACCAACAGCACCAAACACCACAGACTTGATCGCCATCTCAAGATTGGAATTATCCGAAATAATTACAGCATTATTACCTCCAAGCTCCATAATTGTCTTCCCGAGCCTGCCACCGACAATTGCACTGATCTTCTTACCTGATGCCACGGATCCTGTTACTGAGAACAGAGGTATCCTTTCGTCCCCCACAAAATTATCTCCCAGTACATCTGATTTAGCCACCATAAGGTTAAATACACCTTCAGGGACACCGCAATTTTTTAATACCGGAGAAATTATATTCTGTATGGCAATAGCTGTAAGAGGTACTTTTGAACTTGGCTTCCACACTATCACATCACCGGCCACAGCAGCCAGCATACTATTCCATGCCCACACCGCTGCAGGGAAGTTAAATGAAGTGATAAGTCCTAAAATACCCAGAGGATGATACTGATCATACATCCTGTGATCAGGACGTTCCGAATGCATGGTATAACCGTTTAACAAACGTGCCTGACCAACTGCGAAATCACATATATCAATCATCTCCTGGACCTCTCCCAGTCCTTCCTGGTATATCTTGCCCGTCTCAAGTGTTACCATGTAACCCAGGTCTTTTTTAGCCTTCCTTAATGCTTCACCTATCTGTCTGACCACCTCACCTCTCACAGGAGCCGGTGTCTTCCTCCATTGGAGAAATGCTTTCTGAGCAGTCTTAATAATTCTCTCATATTCTTCAGGTGATCCGTTTTTCACCTTCCCTGTTACAGTATTATCAACCGGGGATACCGAATTGGTAATAATACCTTTTGAGTCAATCCATTCTGTCCCGGAACAAACTCCGTAATTTAATTCCCTTATACCTAATCCTTTTAATACTTCTTCCTTTTTCATAGCATGACCTTTATACGGTTTATTAAAATTAAAGATCCGGTAGACTTGTTAATTTAGTTCAAGCCCCGGTTGTCACCTGCAGGTGCTCCTTGAATCATCCCTAAAATAAATCTAAAATTTTCATTTTAAAAATGTGATTTGTCATAATATCCGAATGTGTACAGAGAGATTAATTTACACAGAGTCCCGGAATTCAGGAGCGATTGGGACAGAATGGAGACGCAGAGGTGCACGCAGGCGTACTGTTGTTGCATAAAATGGATATAGTGGTCAAATGACTATCGAACAAAAATGCCCTGAATTTTGTTTTGATACAGTAGTTTTTAGAGATATGTTATTATACATATCCGGTATGAAGCAGAAATTCCATTGTCAATGAAATTATTCATGACTGGAAGTTTTTTTAATGCATTTAAATTATTAATCATGAAGCACTATTTAAAATATCTATCAGCAATGGTTTTATTATTTTCTTTTGCAGCAGGCAGCAAGGCACAGATGCTACAGGTCGGTGCTAAAATCCCGGAATTCAAACTTCCCGATCAGAATGGTAATATGTTCGACATAAGCAGTGTTCTAGGAAAAAAAAGGCTGGTCATCTATTTCTATCCCAAGGATGAGACACCAGGCTGTACAAAGGAGGCCTGTACTTTTCGTGATGATTACAGTGAATTTGGCAGCACCGATGCCATGGTTATCGGAATCAGCGGACAGTCGGTCCAGAGTCATAAGGAATTTGCAGATAAATACAATTTGCCTTTCACACTACTGGCTGACAAAGACAATAAGGTGCGAAAACTTTTTGGTGTAAAGGTCTCACCAATTCCCGGACGGGTTACTTTTGTTGTTGATAAGACCGGACATGTGGTATACACTTACGACTCATTGACCCAGCCCGAAAAACACGTGGCAGAAGCTTTACGCGTACTTAAAACAATGAAATAAACCCGGATCTGTATGATGATCTGTCATATCTGTGATCCGGGTCCGAATATTTATGCAACCTGTCAGGATTTTACAGGCTTATCTCTTTACTGAGCTTTGGATCGCGTGAAGAGGCAGCTGCCTTAATTAGATATGTCCCTGGTTCGAGAGTCCATCCAGAGGTGCTTTCATTCCAGTATGACAGATCCCTGACAGGTATATTCATCTTTAGTTCTGCTGTTTCTCCGCTGCTCATAAGAGGTGTTTTAGCGAAAGTTTTCAATTCATGCACCGGCCGATCGATCTTTGAATCCGGTTTTGATACATATATTTCAACAATTTCCTTACCGGCCACATCGCCTGTATTTTTAACTTTTACGGATATATTTATCGTATCGTCTGTTACTTTTACATTCATATCCTCATAGGCAAAACTGGTATATGACATGCCAAAGCCGAAAGGATATGAAACATCAATATTTTTTGTATCAAAATAACGGTATCCAACATAAATGCCCTCCTCATACCTGGTGTAATCAATATTCTTCACCTGTTTATCTTCCGGTTTTTCCTTTTTACCAAAGAGGAAAGAATTTATACTCATGGACTGCCCTCCCATAGGGAAATTGGCACTTGATGCATTATCGGCCAGGGCAACGGGGAATGTCATCGGAAGTTTACCACATGGATCAACTTTACCGCTTAATATATCAGCCACAGAGTTGCCCCCTTCCTCACCACCCTGCCATGCCAGCAGGATTGCATCGGGAAGGTCTTTCCACGACTCAGTTTCAATAACACCTCCTATGTTCAGAACGACTACCACCTTTTTTCCTGCAGAATGATAAACCTTGCATACATTCTTGATCATTTCCACTTCATCCGCTGATAACCGGAAATCATTCTTTTCGACCCTGTCGCGTCCTTCTCCGCTGTTCCTGCCAATAGTAACAACAGCTATATCAGATGTTCCGGCAAACTGTACCAGTTGCTCTTTATCCGGAACCATTTCAGGAGGATTATAGGCCTTTAACATCGCCATTAATGTGCCGGAAGGCTTTTTGAATTCTTTTTCATGAGCCTGTTTAAATGCATTAAAAGCCTTTTTTACTTCCTCGTTTATTGTATAACCTGCATTAGCAAGTCCTTCAGCCGGGGAAACAACATAAGCCTCATTTACATCTCCGGAACCAGTTCCTCCTGCAATCAGATCATACGAAAAATCACCAAATAAAGCAATATTATTAACGTTTGTAAATGGCAGTACCCCATTGTTTTTCAGGAGTATCATACCCTCAGCAGCCGACTGTCGGGTTACTCTGGCATGAGCTTTCAGGTCAGGATTATCACTGAATCTTGAGAGTGCCATCTTCTTTGAATTAAGGATAAGCTTAAGAATACGTTTAACTGATGTATCAATATCCTGTTGTGATAAATCACCTTCCTTTTCTGCTTTCTTCAAAGCCCTGTACTGAATCTTTGTTCCGGGCTCCAGCAGATCATTTCCAGCATGGATCTGGGCCGGAGGATTTTTACCACCAAACCAGTCTGTCATTACAACGCCCTGAAAGCCCCAGTCATCGCGCAGAACATCTGTAAGCAAATAACGACTTTCTGAAGTGTATGTTCCGTTAACTTTATTGTATGATGACATGATTGTCCATGGCTGTGATTTTTTCACAATAATTTCAAAACCTTTAAGGTATATCTCATGCAGTGCCCGCTGCGAAATGATAACATTGTTATTGTTCCTGTTCGTTTCCTGGCTGTTGGCTACAAAATGCTTCACCGATGTACCTACACCATTTGACTGTATACCGTCAACCATTGCAGCTCCAATGAAGCCAGTTACAACAGGATCTTCCGAGTAATATTCAAAATTACGCCCGTTAAGCGGGTTCCTCTGTATATTAACTCCCGGACCAAGAATAACATCGACACCATATTCCAGGACTTCATTTCCCATGGCCTCTCCAACATTTTCAACAAGATCGACATCCCAGGTCGAGGCAAGCAACGTACCAATAGGGAAAGCAGTACAGTAATAAGTTTTGTCGGTATGCTTTCTCGTCGGGTTAATTCTCAATCCTGCCGGACCGTCTGACAGAAATATCGTGGGAATACCAAGACGAGGTATGGCACTTATTGTGCCAGCTGCCCCTTTGACCACTTCATTGGAGGCATCCAGACTAAAAACTGTTTTCATTCCGGCTCCCCTAAGCATACGTATTTTTTCATCAGGTGTCATTTGGGATAAAAGATCTGCTACCCTCTGCTCCATAGGATTCCTTGTATCCTCATATATATCTAGTTTACCATTCCTGTTCAGATCGAGAAAAGTGTAACCATCAACTGAAATTTCCTTTACAGGGACTTTTCTGAAGGAATCGCTTTTATCAACATTAACGAAGTTTGAATACATATAAATTCCGGCAATGATGACAATCACCAAAACTATTCCTACCAGTGATAATAATACTTTTATTAAGATCCTGAAGATTTTTTTCATGATTAATAACTTTGAAGGTTAGGTTAAGTATTTGATCCTGTCAAAAGTATGAAAAACATTTGATTGAGGCAATATGCCTAAAATTTTTTTATGCATTACGAGAAAAGTGTAAAGCGGGAAGAGGAGAAGAGGAAATGAAGGGACGAAGGAACTAAGAAATGGTGTATAGCCTGTTGTCCTCGACTTTATAGTATAAAGGCGCTACTTTAACTTTTGGATAGCGTAGTCGCAGTCGTTCTGTTTCGCTCATGATGAAATCCACTTCATTCCCTATTTCGAACAAAGGGGCATAGTGAAGGAAATGTTCCTCAGCCTTTTCATTGTCCCATCCTGCAACCGATGTTAATCCTTCAATAAATTCCTTTTTCCGGGCTGCAAGGTTGACCATTCCGCAGTTACTGTGCCCTATAAGTGCTATATGAAAAACCTTTCCAACACCTATGGCATATGATACCTTAAACTCGCTGTACCGCAGATTTGCTCCTCCCGAACGGATAATATATGCAAAATTATCCGGGATGGTCAGATGCTTCCTGTTATCCATACACATACCTATGAGTAACTGAGCCGAACTATATGTATCGAATTTACGGTTCAGGTTATGATATTGGAGTAGCAACCCGATCGGAGTATCACGAAATTCCGCAGCTATGTCCAAGACAGAGTTAATAGGATTAATATTGAACACGATACCTCCTTTTTAAAGTAACAAATATGATCATTTTATCCTTCAGCATTCAATAAATTTCTTTAAACTTAAAACCCATAGCCGGATAAATTTTATTTACCTGTATTCCCTGCATGGCCCGGACTGTCCTCCATACTCAACCTGGATGGTTGAATGTTCAATTCCGAATTTACCAAGGAGATCCCGCTGAATTCCGGAGATAAAGGACACATCGGTCTGGATATCCGTTACAAGATGAACTGTAAGCGCGGCGGCACTGGTACTTAGAGCCCAGATATGAAGATCATGGACACCCGATACCCCGGGGATCTTATAAAGGTATTTCCTAACTGCCTTAATATCAATGTTCTCAGGCACTGCATCCAGAGCCAGACTAACGGAATCGGTGAGCAGACGGAATGAACTGTAAAGAATGACAGCTATTATTAAAAAGGATACTACTGTATCGATCCACCTTATACCGGTAAAATACATTATGATCCCTGCCAGCAGTACTCCGGCTGAGACCAGTGTATCTGCCATGAAATGGATAAAAGCACTGCGGATGTTAAGATCATGTTTCTTCCCTTTCATAAAGAGCCATGCAGTAAGACCGTTAATAATGATCCCTGTCAGTGAAATAATGATAATATTTCCTGAATTGATAATTTTATTTGATCCTATCCTGTCAACAGTCTCGTAAAAAAGAAAGGTAACGGCGACAAGCAGCAGGATTGTGTTGAAAAGAGCAGCCAGTATGGTGGAGCGTCTCAACCCGTATGTAAACTTCATTGTCGGCTTCCTTTCAGACAATAGAATAGCTATCCATGAAAATACGAGTGCAATGACATCACTGAAGTTATGACCTGCATCGGAAACAAGGGCCATCGAATTTGAGAGAAACCCGAATATAACCTCAATAACAATAAAGATTGCATTTAAACCAATGCCTATCTTGAAGGCATTCCCTATTCGTCCGACCGGAGTATGTTGATGATGGTGTTCCAATGTTAACTACTCTTTATCGTTATAACAAAGAACAGGTGAATGAGTTGAATTCATTCCCCAAACCGTATGTGAATGTAAAAAAACAGCACTGCTATTTTATCCCAATAGCTTTTATTATTGCAATGATCACAGGCAATAGTATGACAGCTACAGTAACAGGAAGTAACCAGCTCCCCAGCCCGCTGGCCTTACCTGTTGCTATAGTGTAAATCCTGTATTCGATGATAAGTAATGTTGCCGGTATTGTAAACTTAAGATGTCTTATTATTCTCGTGGCTATCATGTATTGCCTTTCGGCATTATCGGGAGTTATCCTGACAGGGTAATTAAAAATATAAGGATACCTGTTGAGGATTGTCAAACCAGCAAAAAGCAATGTGGCAATAATGGGAAGCATTAGGATGGTTCCCTTACCACCATATTGGTCAACATTTCCGGCAGCATTGAAATGAACAGGTATGGTATCGGGAAGGGATTGATATTTTATAAATGTCAATATCCAGATCAGTATAAGGGTAACCCATCCCAGGACCTCCAGCAGAATGTCGACATTATTAAGTGCAGGTCTGATCCTTGGCCTCTCTTTGAAAGAATCCATGTCAACGTATATATGTTATCAAAAATACTGTAATAAATCCCTGATCCCTGTCATTCAGCAGGCATGTATACAAGAATTTAAAATTTGCTTAAATGGGTTTTTCTTTATTTAAGATCCATTTCAATTGATTTTATATTCCAGCCTTCCACCTTAAGATAAGGATCCTCGTTACCCAGGTATTTCTTATTAAAACGTACATTAATAACCTTCTTCTCTCCGGGTAATAATGAAACATAGTTATCATCCCAGAATACCGGCAGAACGGGATCGAGGGAAGTCTTCTTAAGGAGCTTAGGATTCACCGCAAATGCCAGTTCTTTTCCGGGATTTTCCAATGCAACAGTGAATTGGTAGTTATCGCCATCCTTCTCAATTGCTGAAGCCGACACTTTTATTTCAGTCAGTGGCAGTTTATCGAGGTCTGTAAAATCAGCATTCTCATCACCTTTATTACTTAACCAGTAGAAATTGGAAGAAACCTGTTTTCCAGTGGCATCCTGCATATCAAGTTTCAGGAAATAGACATTTGTAAGATTTTCAGGGAACTTCAGTTTAAAAACCTTCACGGCTGCGTCCGGTCCAACATTTGCATCCATTGTGCCTGAGCCAACCCTGTTCATACCAAAATCATAAATGCTATAGGATACTTTAAGACCGTCGAACTCTTTATAGAAACAATTAACTATCTTTATCGTACTGTCATTATAGCAGTACTGCACATGGAGTGGTTCACATGCTGTCCTTGCACCGTAAAATGCACCATTCGGATTAAGAAAATAATCATAGAACTGCCAGTACATCTTCGGCCACGCTGAATTATACATCCAGTATATTATCCCGCTTGACCTGTATTTATTACCTGCAAATGCTTCAAACATTGCCTTTACAGCCTCATTCTGGAATACCTGTGATTTCATCGAATACTCTTCAACGGTAGTTGGAGTCCCGTAGCGTGAATCAAGGGCTTTTCTTGCGATAGGGTAAAATGCCTTATGCAGACGGATATCCCATGATTCGCTGATTGGCCAGAGGTCTTTTTCAGGCATCATCATCCGCATTGTCTCCATGGGAGGAAGTTGCTCACCGCCAGGTCCCGCTTCTGTATTGAATTCAAGTTTTGTATACCAGTATGATGGAGGGAAATATGCATAAACGGTTGGGTAAGGGCCCATCCACACACCTGTCAGTCCGGCAATTTTACTTGGTGCCTGGGTAGCTGACGACTCATATGGTCTTGTAGTATCATATTCATCAAGCACTTTAATATATCTCGATTCAACATCAGGTGGGGGATAATTATCACTCCCGTAAAGCCAGGTGAACACGGAAGGATGGTTTCGCAGATGTACTATCTGGTCCTTCCAGCTCTCCTCTGCTACATCAGCAATATGCGGAGTCCAGTTTTTCCATCTTTCCCAGGAACTGCAACAGCACCAGCCTACCATTAAAAGTATGCCTTCCTCATCACATTTCTCAAAAAGGTAATCGGAGCCTCTCGGTGCCTCCATCCTGAGAGCGTTAAGGTTCATCTGCCTGGCATAAGCAATGTCGGCATCGATACGTTCATGTGAGGGTCTCAGCATCAGGTCCTGAACATATCCTCCCCCCCTAATTACAATGTTCTTGCCATTTATCTGGAACACTTTTGTATGATGCTTGTCAAAATTGTTCATCCATGCTGTGATCTCACGTATACCAAATCTTACCTTGCGCATGTCAGTAACCTTACCATCTGATTCGAAATTCAGGTTAAGATCATACAGATTCTGTGGCCCTACGGTATGAGGCCACCACAATCTTGGATTATTGATCACAAGCTGCGGGTAACTATCCGGGACAAAATTAACCAGTTTTGTTTCTCCGGGTGCCAGTGAGACATCCTGTGAAAAGGTTATATTTTCAATCATGCCGGTAAGCTTTCCATCTACAGGCTTATTCGCAACATTATGCACTTCGGCCGTAACTGTAAGCCTGGCCTGGTCTGTCCTGGGCAGGTTCAGCTTTGTAACCACATGAGGATGTTCAATTGCCACATCACCTGTCGATTCCAGGACCACATCATACCAGATACCCATACCCCTGTCGGGAGATGTCGGGTTCCAGTCGACCCATGTAATTGTCAGGTCCATTCCTTTGGGAGGAAATATCTCGAGTGCCAGGATATTGTCCTCTCCCGGCACCGCAGCATCAGTGATGTCAAGGGCAAACAGACGATAAGCTCCTTCAATAGTCGTTGTATCAGCAACCAGTTTACCATTAACCCAGACGTTGGCTTTATAGTTGATACTATGGAACTTAAGCCATGTATGTTTCCCCTTGAATTCAGCAGGTATTTTGAATTCAGTCCTGTACCACCATGGTACCAGGTATGGGCTGCCGGGAGGCATTGTTCTGCTTCGTGATGTTATTGCACCGGGCAGGTTAAGGATATTGGTCCCGTAGTAAGGATCAGGAAATACTTTGTTAGCCACAAGAGCCGCAAGTACCGTACTTGGCATTTTTGCCGGGTACCAGTGTTCTGCATTAAATCCCCTGGTAGATATCGCCTTTCCATCATCGTTAACAATTTTGGACGATTGAATAGCCCAATTGTCACGTAAGATGATCTTTCCGTCATTTGCCTTTTGAGCAAAACACCAGGCCGACCAGAAGAACAATCCGAAGAATGTAAGTACAATAAGTTTTTTCATGAGTTTATAGTTTTGAATTTAAATATCATTCCCGGTTTTTTTAAAACTGAACCACAACAGCTTAGGAATACTAAAGTTAATAAAATATAATGAAGGGTACTGTTTGGATGCTTTATAAATAATAGCATTATTTCACTTCAAATGTGACATGGATTTTTCATGTTATGTATTTAATACTATCTTTAATCCTCTATCCAAACCTATAAAAACTAACATATGAGTGTCGCAAATACTTCAAATGCTTCCGGGCCTGGTCTTAGAAGAGCCCTTGGATTATCTTCCCTTATACTTTACGGGATCATTCTTATTCAGCCTACAGCACCTATGCCTTTGTTCGGAGCAGCGGCTTCCCTTGCCAAAGGTCATGTAGTTACAACAATTCTTATTGGTATGGTAGCCATGCTTTTCACAGCCATCAGTTATGGCCGTATGGCCAATGCTTACCCGAGCGCCGGATCAGCCTACACTTATGTAAGCAGGGAAATACATCCTGCCCTGGGATATTTTGTTGGCTGGGGGATGATCTTTGATTATGTTATGAATCCTATAATATGTGTTATATGGATCAGTAAGGCTGCCATGAATCTGATACCGGAGATCCCTTTCCCGGTTTATGCAGTATTTTTTGCGCTTCTCTTCACCGGGATGAACCTCCGGGGTATTGAATCCAGTTCAAAGACCAATGCAATTATTGCAACAGGGTTGGGTGTCGTAATCGTTCTCTTCCTGGGTGCAGCGGTACGCTACCTGTTCATTCATCCACCTGCCACTACAGCAGACTGGACCAGGCCTTTCTACAATCCAAAAACATTCTCCTTCTCATCGGTATCTGCAGGAGCTTCTCTTGCAGTTCTGACATATATCGGCTTTGACGGTATCTCAACCCTGTCGGAAGAGGTACGCAACCCCCGGCGAAATATTTTGCTGGCTACAGTACTGGTATGTCTGATTACAGGTATACTTGCTTCCATACAGGTCTATTTTGCACAGATGGTATGGCCAGGCACCAAATTTCCCGATCAGGATACTGCCTTTGTATACGTGGCCGGAAGAGCCGGCGGACAGTGGCTCTTTCATGTAGTCAACTTCGCGTTGCTTGTTGCAACAATTGGTTCGGGCTCTGGTGCCCTGCTTGGTGCAAGCCGTCTTCTCTATGGCATGGGCCGGGATAATGCAATACCAAAAAAATTCTTTGCTCATATAAACAACCGTACACAGGTTCCTTCATATAATATAATGCTGATAGGTATTATAGTACTTGCCGGAGCATTTCTTCTGACATATCCGCTTGGAGCACAGTTGCTCAACTTCGGTGCTCTTATAGCATTTATGGGTGTCAATGCTTCGTCATTTGCCCTTTATTTCCTGCGGAATGAGAAAAAGAAATTTACGAACTTCATTGTACCGGTTCTGGGCTTCACTGTATGCCTGTACCTTTTCCTGAGCCTGGGGATAAAAGCCAAAATAGCAGGTCTCAGCTGGCTGACAGTGGGTGTACTCTACGGGGCCTACAGGACAAATTTCTTCAGGAAACCTCTGCAGTTCGTTAAGTTCGATAATAATGAAAATAATGAAGAAGAATAATGCAGAATAGCCGGTAACCATATAGTGTCACGTCTACAGGGCTTATAATTTCTATCTATGACATAAATCCCGGCTATTTGCTACTTCCCGTCAATCATCAGCGGAAGACCTTTCCCATTGGTCATGAGAATGATCTTTGCGTTGGGGGATGATGATATAGCCTTTATCATCTCATACTGCAGCAGCTTATCGCTAAGCCCGGTGGAAAGTATCTTCTGGTAATCGGCAATACCCTGTGCTTCCACTCTCTTACGCTCAGCCTCCTGGCGTTCTTTCTGAAGAACGAAAGTCATCTTCTGTGCTTCCTGTTCAGCGTTGATCTTTGATTCAATAGTCGCTTTGACCGATTCAGGAAGTGTTATGTTTCTTATGAGAAGCTGTTCCAGCATAAGGCCCCTTTCCTTAAAGTCAGATTCGATGGATGAGAATATCCTGGATTGGAACTCTTCTCTTTTTGTGGAATAGAGTGCCACAGCATCGTAATAGACTGCGTTATCCCTTATCCTGGTCCTGCAAATAGGTCTTACCAACACATTACGATAATCCGTACCGACCTGCTCGAGTATCCTTGGGGCCTCCGTTGGTATAACTTTATACAGAACTGTAAGGTCTATCACCACTTCCAGACCATCGGCCGATAATACTCTAATAGCATCGTCTCCCCTTTTTACTCCCTCATCGTTTACACCGGACATAGTATAATTCTCTGTCCTGATGTCGAACATGACTACTTTAACAAAAGGATTGATAACATTAAGCCCGCTCTCAAGGATGTTCTTATTTACTTTCCCGAAAAGCTTCTGGACCCCTACCTCTCCGGGTTCCACCTGCACGACGCAGGCAGAGGAAATACCAAGTATTATTACTATTGCACCTACCGCTTTGATCAATGATTTATAATGCCGAATCCTGGGATCATCTGCTTTTGCAGCGACAAAACCAAGGATGACCAGGACAATACCTGCAATGATTACTGCCATAATTAACTTATTTAAGGTTTAGAAATTCTGTGTATCTCTCAGCAGGTAAAGATAAGCATTCTGGAGAGCTCTCAACATAACTGTACCTGATCTGCGTCCTTTTTATATTCAGCAGGGATGCCGGGCATGGGATCCCGGTTTTTGACAGACCTACAGGGTAAAAGTATAGGTATACTTAAGAAGTATCAACCTGTTATTGAAAAGCGGCAAGCGTGGTTCTGCCACAGGCCTGTAAGTGTTTCTTCCTTCGTTAAAGACGATATACAGATCATTCCCCTCACTTGGATTATAACGGAATCTTACATTTGTAAGTACAGTATTTTCTGCTGTATTGTATTGTATGAAAGTACTCAGCGATACCTTTGTTGTGAACATGAGCGTAGCCTTAAATCCGGCAATGCCTCCGCTAAATGACTGATTTCTGTCTGTAAATTTCAGGAAGTTATGCTCATACCTCAGGCCGAGTTGCAGTCCTGGACCCACATTCCATGAAGGATCTCCCCCAATTGTGACGCGCGTCCCATCGTAAAACGTACCAACTGTACCATCCAGCCCCATAACAAACCTGTTCGAATGGGGCGAATTAAGATGGGTCTCTATTTCATTGAATGAATACTTGCCGGGAGGTACATAACAAACGTCCGAAAAACTAAAAGTATCAGCAACATTCTCAAACTGGTGACTAACTGAAAAGACGCCGTTGTAACCCGATTTAAACTGAAAATTATACATTGCTGTGAGCTGTAATGTCTGAGTGGATCCATCAGCATTATCTGTATAAATACTGATACGCGAGCCTACCCCCTGATTCTCAAGTGCAGCCGATTCCCCAAATATCCATCCATAGCCCAGGCTTGCGTGATAGTGTGTATAGTTGGACCGCATCTGGAATCCTATTCCGGGATTAAAATCCTGGCCGCTTCTTGAATATGTCAATCCATAATTCAGTCCTTTCTGATTTACTCTGTTATAGTTTATAAAGAATATGGTAGGATTGAGAGACATCATATTATTCCTGCTTGTATCAGTCATAACCTGAGCCACTTTCACATTAATATAATCGTTGGCTGCCACTTTAAATATGCCATCCAGACCATAAGCTGTATTATACGAGCCATTCATTCCAACACGCGATGTCACTATTCCGCCCACATAACTGTTTTCATTAATCACCTGGCGCCGCATGCGGAAAACCCCGAAGTTTTCAGAAGGCAGACTGCTCAGATCTTCAATATGACTCACATAGGCATGGGTCTGCATATCCATAAATCCCATATCCCATTTACCCACCATACCGGTAAGCCTTGCTCCTCCATAAATGGGGACCTGTTCAGATTCATTTAGACCTATCCTGCGGCTGTAGAAAAGGCTGCTTCCCGGTTCAAAATCAAACATAAATACACTTGAATGTTCCTGGAAAAATGTTCTTTTTTCAGGGAAGAATAATGAAAATCGTGTAAGATTTATCCTTTCCGCATCAGCCTCCACCTGAGCAAAATCAGTATTAACAGTCAGATCGAGTGTAAGATTGTTCGATAAGCCATATTTTACATCCAGCCCGGCATTGTACTTTGGTTTTTTTGTGTAGTCATAAGCTGTTTCTGTACTATTCAGAGTATTATCCTGCTGGTAACCTCCAATTACATAAGGAGCTATGTAAAAAGGTTTTTTCGATTTCAGATCATTGAATACTATTTCCTGCGCCTTCGAAGGCCGGTATGCACTCCATCTTCCCCAGTTGGGTGGTATAGCAGGATATACATCAAGCTCATTCTTATGAGCAATGTTACGGATACATATGAATCCCATCACAACCTTTCCGTTGTTTTCTTTAAAGCGCAGGCTTGAAAATGGTATTCTGATCTCAGCAAACCATCCTTTGTCATTCACGGTGGTCTTTACATCCCAGAAAGTATTCCAGCTGAGATTAAATGGTCCTTCATGAGGATTTCCTCCGATAGCATCCTTGGAAATGGTAAAATCGCTTCTCAATCCTGTGGGATTAGTGACAAAACCCAGTGCGTTCTCCTTATCATCGAAGGTATCAAATAACAGCATCAGATCCTCACCTAATAATCTCATCTCATCACGCTTCCTCGAAGTAATGAGCATCTTTTCGGGATGACGGTCAAATAATCTTGCCCCAATATAAAGGTAAGAATCATCGTAACAGAGCATGATCTCACTCTTTTCAGATGGTTTCTGACCAAATACCGGTGTGTGCATTACCATGGGCAGTGGTGTTAAATTCTGCCAGCATGCATCATTCACTACACCATCAAACTTAAATTCTCCCTGAATCCTTGGTATTGTGACCCTCTGTTGAGAATAGGCGGCCGTAATTAAGAAAAAAAAGAAACAACTTGTTAAAAAAATCTTCAATAAACCTCGCATAAACATCTCCCTGGTTAACTTTTACGGGATCGCTAAACTATAAATACTTATCAAAAAAACCTTGTAAAAAAGACAAAAAAGGATTTTACCGTGCCGAATAGAGTGTTGGCAACGATGAAGTTGTATTATAAGATTGAAGAGCAAATCCTCATACTAAAACCTGTTTTTATTAAGGAACAGATATTATGGAATAATGTTTAAAGGTTTGTATTTCTGCTAATTGTGACAACCTTCACATACACAGTGACAATGGGTTTTTTTATGCTGCCAGAGTTTTACGGACAAGCAGACTTTTTTATTAACTTTTCATATATCACTAACGTATCTCTTTCAGGGCATCCAGCATGGCTACAACATTCTCAAAAGGAACATTAGCCTGGATATTATGAACAGTATTAAAAACAAAACCTCCGTTTTCATTAAGGACACTGCATTGCCTCCTGACCTGCTCCCTGACCTGCTGCGGAGTACCAAATGCAAATACCCCCTGGGTATCAACACCCCCACCCCAGAAAACCAGATCATTGCCATATTTCTTTTTAAGATTCACCGGATCCATGTTGGCTGCATTTATCTGAACGGGATTAATAATATCAAAGCCCGCTTCAATAAAATGTGACATCAGAGTTTCCACGGATCCGCATGAGTGCTTGAATGTCTTCCATCTTGTATTTATGTGTATCCAGTCATTGACCTTCCGGTAATAAGGGAGCCACAAATTATCGAATGTCTCAGGAGAGCAGAATGTTGAGTTCTGAGTACCAAAATCAGTCCCGCAAATGACCAGGGCATCTACGCTGTCACCGGTGGCCCGGTGTAAAAGCCCCAGGTTTTCTATGGCAATATCTGTTTG
>Ga0307440_1000379_pt1 | contig 21772 bp, 19 predicted proteins | sample SalMarWE160410MG_FD_202150 | JGI IMG/M metagenome (GOLD analysis project Ga0307440, IMG submission 202150) | Salt marsh sediment microbial communities from the Plum Island Ecosystem LTER, Massachusetts, United States - WE1604-10 | ecosystem: Environmental > Aquatic > Marine > Intertidal zone >... | reverse complement strand
AACGAAGGCAATCCTGTGAAACGTGGGGCAAATGATGCCTTGAGGGTGGATCGGGGACAAGTGTATTGCTTTTTTCCGTGACCCTTGTTAATTTCCAGGTGGGGAGGGCTCTACTCGGGTTCTTCTTACCGTGAGCCCCCGTCGACTTTTTCGACCTTCTTCCAAACGACGGGGGTTCATATATTTCACCTGTACAGGCATACAGTTCCGGGATAACCCGGCTTTCCAGGAGACATGTATGAAAAACGACGAGGAACTGGCCCTTAAGGCCACAAAGGAAATCATGGTCAAATTCATTGAAGTGGGAAGACTGTCGGTGAGTTCTTTTGACGAAGCGTGGAACCACATATTCGGGACCATTGCAAGCTCACTCCATAAGGCCCCAAAAAGGGATAAGGGAAATCCGGGTCAGTAGTTCACCGTCACGAGAAACAGGCCCCTGGCGGGGGCCTTGGGACCCGCCAGGCGCCGATCCCCGGACTCGAGAATTTCGACAAATCTTGTTGCGGTCATTTTACCCCTTCCGACCTCCACCAGGGTGCCCACAATATTTCTGACCATATGCCTCAGAAACCCGTCGGCTTCTATGGTAATTCTGATAAGCCCGTCATTCCCTGAGAAGAGTTCTGCCCGGTGAATGGTCCTGACGGGGTTCCTGTTTTCACTCCCCGCTGATTTGAAGGAGGAGAAATCATGGCAACCCACCAGGGTGGAAAGGCACCTGCGCATCTTGCCTATGTCCAGTCTCCGCCTGATGTGCCAGAGATAGTTCCGCTGAAAGATATCAGGCGCATCGGCGTTCAGGATACGATATTCATAGGCCTTGGTTCTGACGCTGTACCTGGCATGAAAATCGGCCGATACGTAGCTTGCTTGTTTGACCAGTATGTCTTCGGGGAGCAGGGCGTTCAGGCCCTTACACATTGTCTCGGGGTCCATGGGGGATGAGGTGGTAAAATGGGCGACCTGCTCCAGGGCATGCACTCCTGCGTCTGTCCTTCCTGAGGCAAAAACCCTCACAGGTACCCCCAGCATTTTTTCAAGCCTATCCTCCACGACCGCCTGCAGCGTGAACGCGTTTTGCTGTATCTGCCAGCCATGATAGATGCTCCCATCGTAAGAGAGGACCAGTTTGATTTTCTTGTCCATCATAGGTTCACCTTGGATGGGTAACCTGGGCCGGATGCAAGGAATAAGGGCTCATAAGTGATCGGGAATGCTGGGTTTATGAGGTACCACAAAAAAAGGGAGCCCATTCTGGGCTCCCCGTGAACTGCTCGTCATTTCGGTAATGCCGGTCCTAAGACCAACCCGCGTTCTTGTTATCTGGAATCCGGTGAAAAAGGACCCCATAGGGCAGGAACAGCTCCTAGCGTTTTGAATATTGAAAGTGCGCTCGGGCACCAGGCTGCCCATATTTCTTTCTTTCTTTCATTCTCGAATCTCTCGTCAGGAAACCGCCCTTCTTGAGTGACTCCCTCAACTCCTGCTGAAAAGCCACAAGGGCCTTGCTGATACCGTGCCTGACAGCACCGGCTTGACCGGTTATGCCGCCTCCCCTGACGTTCACGAAAACATCAAATTTCTCAAGGGTATCGGTTCTCTCCAGTGGTTCCCTGACAATCATCCTGTCGGACTCTCTGGAGAGGTATTCTTTTGCGGGTCTCTTGTTGATCAACATTGCACCGTTTCCGGGCTTCAGCCAGACTCTGGCAACAGACGTCTTCCGTTTTCCTGTAGCATAGTATATTTCTTCAGCCATTTAGATCTCCAACAACGTAGGTTTCTGGGCCTGATGCGGGTGCTCAGGGCCGACATATATTTTGAGTTTCTTCAACTGGCGACGCCCGAGGCTGTTCTTGGGCAACATACCCCTCACAGCAAAACGCAGGATATTTTCAGGCTTTTTTTCAAGGAGCTTTTTCGCGGATATCTCTTTCAGCCCGCCAATGTAGCCGCTGTAATGGTAATAGATTTTTTTGTCCCATTTCCTGCCCGTCAGGGCCACCTTGTCGGCATTGATCACTACGATAAAATCGCCGGTATCCGCGTGGGGCGTGAATATGGGTTTGTGTTTTCCCCTTAACCGTATGGCAATCTGGGTCGCAATCCTGCCTACAACCTTATTCTCCGCGTCCACGAGGTACCATTTCTTTTGGACCTCTTTTTCTTTTGCAACAAATGTCTTCATATTCATTATCCTATCGCTGATGAAAACGCCGGGTGTCCGGCGACGGACTTTTCGCAAAGTCATCATTATTTGAAATCAAAAACGTGTTTCTATATAATTTCCGTCAACATGTCAAGAAATTTCTCTTAAAAACATATTGACAAGAATTCGGAATCTTGCTAGATACTAAAATTCTCTTGAGCGCCCGTAGCTCAGCTGGATAGAGCGCCGGGCTTCGAACCCGTAGGCCGCAGGTTCGAGTCCTGCCGGGCGCGCCAGAAGGACAAGGGATCTATTTATGGGCCTGTAGCTCAGTTGGCAGAGCAGTTGACTCTTAATCAATTGGTCGGGAGTTCGAGTCCCCCCAGGCCCACCAGAAATATCAATGGGTTACGGTGCATCACCGTAACCCATTTTTTTCGATTGCGGTTTGGTACAGTATTGGTACAATCACCTTCCGAATGCAGGTTCCTTTCATACAAAAAAGGCCTCTATTGGTCAATGAAAATAAATGGACTCTTTCGTATAACCTGGTTCCCAAGGAACCAGTTCATCATAGAATTAGAAATTGGAATGCTTACATAGACCAATTCATGACATATCGCGACGTGCACAATGACAAGGGCAGAGAGGAGTTAAGGAAATATCTACTTGCAGATTACAAACTAAAATTCATCGCAAATAGCGAATTGGAGTCTGTCTGTAATCTTGATAAGGTGAAATTGCTCGCTGATTCAATGATGGCATGCGATGTCAAAGAAAATTATGATTTAGCGTATAATACTGCGTTGTTAGTCCATGGTGCATATGGTCTCCGCGAGAAATATAATGAAATTGGATCTGTATCTGAATATGGCTTAAAGACATGGCGGATGACAAATTAGAGTCGTGTTCTTCGCCATACTACAGATCTTGTTCAGACAAAGAGGTCCAAATATATCATGCATCCCGAATACATATTAAACTTTATCGCTATGGCACCGAACTGCCAGGATGTTAGAAGGAGCTTTCAAGGAATATTCCCAAGCACTTTCGGAATCCAATTAGGTAATCGCCTTAATGATGATGTTTTCCATCAATCCGGATTTTGAGGGACAGGGACTTAAAGCGGAAGCGTCACAAAACACAAAGGGAGGTACAGAAAAATGTATCATTGCATACTGGTTCCTTTGGATGGCTCAAAACGAGCTGAATCCATATTGCCCCACGTGGAAGCAATCGCCCTGCGATTCAAAAGCAAGGTGGTTTTTCTCCAGGTGGTGGAACCACCTCCGATCCTGATGGGACCCGAAACCCCTTACCTGGAAGGATATCAGAAAGAACTGGAACAGAGAACAAAGGAAGCGGATCTCTATCTGACCTCCGTGATCGGGGAGTTTCGGGAAAAGGGAATAGAATCCAGAACCCGTGTCATTCATGGCCCTGTCGTGGGGGGGATCATAGACACTGCCGAAAGCGAGAGCGCCGATCTCATTGCTATCTCCAGTCATGGTCGGACTGGTCTTTCCAGGGTGTTTTACGGGAGTATTGCGGTCGGCATCCTGCACCGGGCGGACCGTCCCCTGCTTCTTATCCGATCGGAATAGGACAACGAAAAACCCATTTTTTCTCTGCTCGCTGCACCCACCCTATGTCGGATTGGGAAATAGTCGGGCGGGACCGGTTCTGTGACCAAGGGCTCATTGCCTTTCCAGGCATCTTCCTGGTACCTCCCGGGTTGTTACAGACCTTTCTGGAAAAGGTGTTGTTCTTCGCTCATGACAGCGGATCAAAGGTTTTCCGTTTCGCCTATCCCGGCAATGTAAGAAAGAACCCATCAAAACGCACCAAAGGAGAATTGCGCCGTGTCCTCGGTTGCTGCATTAAAACGTATCAAAAACATCCTGCGGATCATCTATTCAAAGGAAAAAGCTAGCGAGTTGCTGGCCCACCTGAAAAACAAGATGGATGAGTATGGCAGGAGTCATGTGATTATTGAAAAAAACGCCAAATACCACCGTAGGGTCCTGCTGGACCAAAACGATTCCTTTCTCATCACCTACGCCGATACCATACGCAGGGACGGAGAGAAACCCCTCGCCACCCTGCATCAATTTTTGAAGACCTATGTAAAGGATATCGTTGGAGGCGTGCACCTGCTGCCCATTTTTCCGAGCAGTTCGGACGGTGGTTTTGCAGTGACAAGTTACAAGGAAGTGGATCCCAGCTTGGGTACATGGGAGGATATCCGAAAAATTGCTGCGGATTATCGTCTGATTCTGGATCTGGTGCTGAATCATGTATCCGGCAAGTCAGAATGGTTTCAAAAATTTCTACGGGGCGACAGGCGTTACCGGGATTATTTTATCTGGAGTGACAGCGAAATTGCCATGCCGAAGGTCTTCCGGCCGAGACAAACCCCCCTTTTCACAAAATTTGAAACCGTCCTGGGGGAAAAGTATGTGTGGACGACATTCGGCGCCGACCAGATAGACCTCAACTACAGAAATCCTGAAGTGCTCCTCAGGATGATTGACGTGCTCCTCTTCTATCTGTCCCACGGAGTTGAGGTCATACGCCTCGATGCAGTAGGGTATATATGGAAGGAAGCCCATACCCACTGCATCAATTTGTCAAAGACACATCAGATCGTAAGGCTCCTCAGGAGTATCCTCCAATATGTGGCGCCCTACGCGCTCATTTTGGCTGAAGCCAATTTCCCCTACAAGGAGAACATATCGTACTTGGGAGAAGGAGATGAAGCGCATATGGTCTATCAATTTTCGCTTCCTCCCCTGGTGCTGGATGCCTTCGCCCGGAAAGATGCATCGCATATCAACGAGCTTACCAACAGGACCCGGCAGGACCTTCTCTTTTTCGACTTTCTGGCATCCCACGACGGCATCGGATTGCCCGGTGCCCGGGGAATTCTTGATGACGAGGAATTGGAAAATCTGCATCGCCTCACCACTGCCCATAACGGACTCATTTCTTACGAAATGAAAGACGGAAGAAAAGTACCTTACGAGCTCAACATCACCTATTTTGATGCCATTAACGACCCCACCAGACCAGATGACCCCTATGCGGTCAAAAGATTCATTGCATCCCAGGCCGTCATGCTGGTCCTGAAGGGGGTTCCAGGCATCTACATCCACAGCCTCCTGGGTTCCAGGAACGATCACGAGGGAGTAAAGAAGACGGGAATCAAACGGATGATCAATCGTAAAAGACTGCCCCTGGAGGTCATAATGGCCTCCCTTGCCAATGAACACTCGCTGCGACACCAGGTAATGAAGCCCTTTCTGAGCTTGCTGGATGCAAGGAAACGGATCCGCGCTTTTCACCCCGCGGGGACGAGGAAAGTTCTGGAAATAGATAAGCGCCTTGTGGCCATCGTGAGAAAATTCCAAAGCGAAGAAGTGCTGGCCATAATCAATGTAAGCGATGAGACAATCCTTTTGCCTGAACACGAGACAAGATTTGAACTGATTACGGGTACATTGTTTAACGGGCAGGTCCTCCCCTATGGGGTATACTTTCTTGAATGAAATCCGTCAAACAGCTCGGAGACAAGGCTCTCCAGCAGGTGAGGTGAGAATGACAAAAACTTCCTTTTCGGGCTTTGACTATGGGGAATTTGGCCTTGTGTGTCAAGAGAAACTGAACTTTATAATGTTGTGGAGGTAATCTGCCGCCTGAAACGCAAAAGCGGTGTACGAGTTAAAAAATGGTTCCTGGCACGCAGTAGGTTTCAATTGTTTCTCTTTAGGGGGTGGACTTGGAGGTATCTCCATCTTGACACACCCTTTTGTCCTGCCTATATTTTTAGATATAGGGAAGCGGATACGAATCATGTACTCATGGAGACTTCCGAGCTTACTGCCAAAAACAGGATTGAGGAAACATTAAAGGTACCCGATCGTGATCCCCTTGCGAATACACCGTCCCAAAACTCCTCGGCTTTCCTTGAGTACCCCATTTTTGATGGAGAAGAACATTTCAATTTCGGAAAGAAGGAAAATCCAAAACTGCAAGCAGAAAGGGAGGTATGGAAAATGACAATGCCAAGAAAAGATGGAATCGAGAAAGAAGTGGTTGAGGGATGGCGTGTCTTTGTGGACAATCTCGGGAAAGGTCTGGACATGCTGGAAGAGGACATCGACGAAGCCGCCGGGATGGCCGATGCCTGCACCTCTGAGTGGTGCCAGGCAACCGAACATGTCATCGATGAACTGAGCAACAGCCTTTTTTCAATCAGCGAGCCCAGCTGGTCATCCGCCGAAGACAGCAGGAAAATCAAAGCGCTCAGAAGGAAGCTCCATGATCTTTATGCCAAATATAAGACCGTGAGCAAAAGCTGATGAGCTCAAACGATGGAGGTGAGGAATGGTGGAATAGATTCTCTCCCCACGTCTCACTATCTGTCGGGTGACGGTTGAGAATCAGGGAATCAGACCCGTCAAAAACAGAAAGAGGAGGGTGCTATGAAGGACAAACAGAGTTTACATCTGAAGGTCCAGGAGCTTTGTGACTGTTTTGCCACTACCGATCCTCTCAAGGAGATGTCCTTACTGAAGAAAGACATCGACAAACACGAGGCCGCAGTGAAATGGTTGGCACTTGCCGTTCTCCACGGGATCAATGCGGGTGCCAAAAAAATTACCTTTTTCAATTCAAAGAAAGGCGCGGCAACCGTGACGGCTGAATATCGGGAGGCAGTCCTTCCGGACCCCGGCACTGAAACCGGTGCGAAGATCATCGAGGTGATGAGAGACATCACCCATCTTGAAGGAGATGAAGTCGAAACGCCTTTTGCGGTCGGTGTCAGGGATGGGAGTATCGAAATGCGTATCAAGCTGAAGCGGAATGTGGATGGTGAATCGGTCACTCTGAACTTCATGAAGTGATTCCATATATTTTCTCTGTATGTTTTCTGTGGAGGAAGCCTGAGGTAAACGGAAGCATCACCCCTTCCCACCAATAACCGATGGCAACGAAAGAGAACATGAAAAGGTATGGTCTTTATATCAACGGCGAGTGGGCAGACTCAGCCAGCGGACGAACTTTCGAGTCGCGAGACCCTGCGACTGGGTTGATTCTGGGCGAATTCGCAAGAGGTACCCATACAGACGTTTCCAGGGCAGTAGATGCTGCGAAAAAGGCTTTTCCCAAATGGAAACGCTTGCCCGCTCCCAAAAGGGGAGAAATTCTTCTCAAGGCCGCATCCATCATGCGGGAGAGAAAAAATGTCCTCGGCGAACTTGTTACCAAAGAGATGGGTAAAGTGATTTCAGAGGGAAAAGCGGACGTCCAGGAAGCCATTGATTTTCTGGAATATATTTCCGGAGAAGGGAGGCGGCTATTCGGGGAGACAACCACCTCCTAACTACCGGACAAATTCTGCATGACGATCAGGCAGCCCATCGGAGTTGTCGGCTGCAATTGAGACTCGGGGCTAAGGGCTCTTTCTCACTTTCCGTCGGATTAGACGGAATCATCGTCAGCGGTGGAGGAGGCAGGGAAAGGGCTAACAAGGCCATGGTTGGGATGACCTCCGGCCTTCAACTTCCGGCCATCGCACATGGCCATGTTCGCGGAAATCAAAATCCAATTGCTGGGAGGCTAGACCGATGAAACACACATCGAGAACAACAGCAAGGGTGCTTTCAATAGGATTATTCTGGTAGGTTTCATTTCTCCAAATTGGGCAATTGCTGGATGTTGGGTTGAAGACGGTACTTTTTATGCCAAAAAGAAGCTCGACATGACTGCGTTCCCAATATACATGGATCAGCGTAAGAAAGCTGACGCTTTGCGCATGGTGGACGATGGGCGTATTAAATCATGCACTCAAGCATTCGCTATAGTCAGAGAGAGATGACCCTCTTCTTAAAGTACGGATTATGGGCATCGGAAACGTGTGGATTTATCAAACCTATTGGGATGGATCCGGTGATTTTCCTTTCATTTGGCTCCTCAAGACGATGACTTCTTTTGCAAGTATGTACCGGTATACACAGAAACCGATTTGGGACAATGGCGCAGATGTGTTATTATTCCAATATGTTCTGGTTCGGCGAAAAAGCCATTTGAACCAAAAGGTAAAAAGCGACCTTTTAATAGGGTATCAACAGAGGATTAAAAGGAGATAAAGTATGCCTATGATGACAGCGGAACAATATGAGGAAAGCCTGAGGCACCTGAATATGGTGGTTCATATGTTCGGAAAGCGTGTTGAAAACCTGGTGGATAACCCTATCATCCGGCCTTCTATGAAGGCCGTTGCCAAAACCTACGAATTGGCCCACCTTCCCGAACACGAGGACATTATGACTGCGAGGTCACATATTACGGGCAAAAAGATTAACCGGTTCACCCATATTCACCAAAGCATCGGGGATCTGGTTAAGAAGAGCAAGATGGGTAGGTTGCTGGGACGTGAAACAGGATGCTGTTTTCAGAGATGTGTTGGAATGGATGCCCTTAACGCGCTATCTATCGTTACCTTCAACATTGATGAAAAATACGGGACGGAATATTACCGGCGTTTTTTGAAATATCTCGAATATGTCCAGGAAAATGACCTGACCTGCGACGGTGCAATGACAGACCCCAAGGGCGACAGGAGCCTTCCGCCCCATAGGCAGCCTGATCCGGATCAGTACGTGCATGTGGTAGAGGAAAGAAAACAGGGCATTGTGGTGAGAGGGGCCAAGGCCCACCAGACAGGGGCCGTGAATTCCCATGAAGTAATCGTTATGCCCACAATCGCGATGAGGGAAGAAGATAAGGATTATGCCATCTCCTTTGCCCTGCCCAGTGATGCGGAAGGCATTATTTATATTATGGGACGCCAATCCTGCGATACCAGAAAGCTTGAAGGCGATACCATAGACAGGGGGAATGTGTTGTTTGGAGGGCATGAGGCCCTTGTCGTTTTTGATAATGTTTTTGTCCCATGGGAACGTGTTTTCATGTACAAGGAATCCGATTTTGCCGGGCAGTTAGTTGAGAATTTCGCGGCCTATCACAGGCAAAGCTATGCTTGTAAGGTCGGGGTCGGAGATGTACTTATCGGTGCCGCTCAGACGGTTGCCGAGTACAACGGTGTGGCCAAGGCCTCGCATGTGAAAGACAAAACCGTGGAGATGAACCATTTGAATGAGACCCTTTATTGCGGTTGTATCGCCTGTGCCTCCGAAGGGCACAAAGAGCCCAGCGGGACATACAATGTTAATATCTTATTAGCAAACGTTCACAAACATAACGTGACGCGTTTTCCCTTTGAGATTGCGAGGCTTGCACAGGATATTGCCGGCGGGTTGATGGTGACCATGCCCTCCGACAAGGACCTGAGGTCCCCGGAGACCGGCAAATGGCTTGAAAAATACCTGAAGGCCAATTCCGATATCCCAACGGAAAACCGCATGCGCATTCTGAGGTTGATTGAAAATATCACATTAGGTACGGCCGCGGTAGGCTATCTTACGGAATCCATGCATGGGGCCGGGTCGCCGCAGGCACAGAGAATTATGATATCGCGCCGTGAGAACATGCAGGAGAAACAGAGGGCCGCCAGGAAGCTTTGTGGGATTAAGGAATCATAAGGTTTTGAAACTGCGCGTGGGAATAAAATACTGTGGCGGCTGCAATCCCGAATATGATCGGGTCGCTATTGTAGAGCATATAAGGCAAAGCCTGAAGGACAAAATCGAAATTGTTTGGGCCGAAAGCGAGGATGTCGATTTGATTTTGTCTGTAAATGGTTGCAGTACCGCGTGCGCTGATTTGAAGTCTTTTGAGAATTTGAAAATCCATACAATAACAAGTATGGAAGATTCAAATAAATTCATAAAACGAACAAGGAGGAATTAAATGGATAAGGAAGATATGGTTCCGTATCTCGCAAATGCTGCCTTGATTTCCGCATCGGATGGAAAACTTGAACTGAACTGATAAGAACTTGCTTTTTCAGGAAAAAAGTATAGAGAATGTGCCCTTGTGAGTCAAGAAAAAAAAGCAGTCCTACAAAAAACCCATGATCCGCGATTGAAGGTTTTCCGAATGCGAAATAAATTGAAAAACATCGTTGATTCAGATATATATGTGTCTCAAGCAGGCAATACCAACCGAGTCAACGGGGTGAGAATCAGACGATAAAACAAACGGTACTTCCTTTCAGGCTGGAAATAAGGATACTATAATGGAAGACGCAACACCGGATCCGGAGGTATTATTAAAGCTTGCGAAGATACGGATGCCCTTTGGTAGGTACAAGGGGCGTCTGCTCATCGATCTTCCCGAGCCCTATGTCATATGGTTTGCAAGAAAGGGCTTTCCCGAAGGGGAACTGGGCCGGATGCTGGACATCGTCTATGAAGTAAAGGTGAACGGGCTTGAGTATCTTTTCAAGCCGTTGCGATGATCGCCCGTGGATAGTGGATAACGTCCATAAATAATTTTGTATGCCGCATCAAAGCCGGTACAAAGAAAACCTGCATAGAAACCAAAGAAATCAACCCGGACAGTAGCATCTTCTATGATGCGATTGTTCTACTGGGCACACCCGGGGTCAATCAGACCAAAAAGCCTCTCAGAGTGGTTGGATATACCGTGGATGGCACCAAATACTGGGTTGCCTCAAGTCGTTATGATCTATCCGCAGAGCAGATCACTTTTATTTACATACTGATTACATGCAATAACTTAACCGGAAATTGCTGACATTTTGTTGTATATTTTTGTGGAACGGTATTCTATATTTGGTTTGAGTGTGCATGCATTTTCAGGTGGAGTAGAAACCGATGAAAAAAATCAATACTTTTATCAAAACAACCATTCTTGGCGGCGTGGCCGTCATCCTGCCGGCGGCCATCTTGCTTTCTGTTTTCAAATGGACATTTGGTCTGGTCACTCAGATCATCCGGCCGCTGACCCAGCTGGTAATGGTCAAGTCGCAGATCCAGGAGTTTGTGGCCAACATTTTGGTTATATGCATCATCCTGGCAATCTGTTTTATTCTGGGCATTGTTGTAAAGACCAAGGTGGGGCTGTTTGTTCAGAAAAATCTTGAAAATCATATCTTGAAGGTCTTTCCGGGCTATACCATGATCAAGGAGATTGTGATGCCGTTTTTCGATAAGAAAAAAACCCCCTTTTCTTCGGTGGCTCTGGTTCAGATTTTTGAGAATGACACTCTAATGACGGCTTTTGTCACAGATTCTCACCCGGACGGCAGTTATACGGTCTTTGTCCCGACGGGACCGAATCCCACATCCGGGGGCGTCTTCCATCTGAAAGCCCAGTATGTCCATCATGTTGATATTTCGGTCGAAAAGGCCATGCGGTCCGTCATCAGTTGTGGGGTGGGATCCGCATTTCTGATCGATGCCTATGCCAACAGGACCTCAAAAACGGGAACGGTCTCATCAAGCTTGGAGTAAACGTCAACCCTCAAAAGATAAGGAGCCTGGGGATGTTCAAGAAGATATTGTATCCAACCGATTTTTCAGATGTTTCAAAGAAGGCCATAGCCTACATCAAGCAACTGAGAGAAGGCGGATCCGAGACGGTCATCCTCCTGCATGTCATCGATCAACGGGGAATGCAGGCTGTCGAGCAGTATGCATCTCTGAATTCGATGAAAATAGAGCAAAGGATAATGGAAGATGCAAGACAGGATGTAGAGGTCATAGAAAATGAATTGAAGAAAAGTGGTCTTAAAGTAAAAGCAATGATTCAAATAGGGATTCCACTGAGAGAAATTCTAAAGGCTGAAGAAAAAGAAAATGTCTCGGTGATCGTAATAGGATCTCATGGGAAAAGCAATTTAGAGGAGATCTTTCTTGGTTCTGTTTCCGAAAAAGTTTCCAGAAAATGCAAAAGTCCGGTTCTAATTATTAAAAGATGATGACTTGATAAAAGGTCCTTTTCTTATCCTGCTGTGCAACAGAGGTTTTTCCGTGTACGTGTACCTATCCAAGCTCATGAACGCCTTAAGCACCCCCCTGCGGATCTTCATAATCGCCGCCATCATGGTGGCGTTACATTTGATGGTTATTTTGGTTCGTCGAATCAGTAATAAGTGGATGTCCTCGCAGGTTAGCGCAAAGCTTTCCAAGTCAAGAACGATCAGTAGTCTCACAACGAGTGCCCTCGTTTTCTTGATCTATTTCAGTGCGCTTGGCCTCATCCTGAGTGAGTTCGGGGTTTCGCTAAAGGCATACCTTGCCAGTGCGTTTATCCTGGGCCTGGCTATTGGATTCGGTTCACAGGGACTCGTTCAGGATGTGGTAAACGGCCTGGCTGACATCACGCTTGCTGATGATCCCCGGCTTGCAAAACAAGCGGAAGAAAAAGTTAAGATCATCTCAGTGTAACGGGGTGAGCCATAAGACGGGCTTTGAAATTCTTTTGACATGACAAAGGATGCGAATCAAAGAGGGTATTCAAGGGAGGGTCTATTGTGAAACGTGTCCTGACATGGACATCCGCCATCCTCTTGCTAATCGCGTTCCTGCTGTTGACGCTGTACCTGTTCCGCGGCACCGTCATCGCACCCCGTCTTGCCGCATTTCTTGCCGAAACCGTCGAGACCCGGTTTGGGATCCGCCTCCGAATCGGTGAAATCAGCGGTTCCTACACAGGCAATCTTACGCTTACCGATGTCGCCACCCTCCATCCGAGCGAAACCGGGCCCCTGGTTTCCATAGACGTGAAGCGTCTGCATCTTTCCTATTCCCTGGCGTCGCTCTCGGGGGGCGTCAAGGCCTTCCTGGCCGGGACCACTATCCAGCTGGAAGGGGCCGCTTTGGACGTGGATTTGACCCGGGGGAGCAAATCTGCGAAATCCAACGAACCCCGCTTTGTTCCCACTCCGGCGTCCTTGCCCCGGATCCGTATCCGGGATACGACGGTCCGCATCCTTGGTTCCGGATACGAGATGGATTTCAAGGGTGTTGCCCTGGAAACCCGCCGTCGCGACGGGGCAGCCGTCGCTCTCACTCTGGAGGTGCCGGAATGTCGATGGAAATACCCACCCCTGAAAGAGGGGGCCACGTCCATCGCGGCGGAAATGATCTACGGGCCCAAGGCACTGACCCTCACCCGCCTGGATCTTGGCAAGGGTGGATTGTCCGCGCAGGGCCAATTGGGACTGGGCGGCGAGGGAAAGGCGTTTCCCTTCAGTGTCCATCTTCACCTGGCCGGGGGAAGGGCCGAGGCCGAAGGGGTTTTGAAGGAAGATACGCTCAATGTACATTTGAAGACGGAGCATCTGGAACTCTCCCCTCTCTGTACGCTTTTCCATATTCCGGGCGGCGAGGTCCGGGGCGCCCTGGATCTGAAAGCAGACCTGGAACTCCCGTGGGGGCGTTTTCAGGATCTGGCGACCGATCTTGAGTTGCGAATAGCGGATGGGGCATTTCGGGGCGCCCGGATCGAGCATATCCATCTCCGTGCCGGGGTCCACCAGGGGACCCTGAGGGTCGACACCCTCGATTTCCTCTCCGGAGGGACGCAGCTCAGTCTGAGGGATGCAGCCGTTCCGTTTCAGGTGATACGGGAAGGAAACCCCCGGGATATTGCGAACGCGGTGGTCGGCCACGTCTCACTGACCTCCGGAGACATTCCCGCCCTGCTCAGGCTCGCGAAAGGGGGTATCGCCTTGGACCTCGCGCGGGTCCCCGCCCACCGACTTGCGTTGGATGGTACCGCAAGGGGCGGTGTCCTGACGGTCTCCAGAGGGCGCCTGTCCATCGGGGACGGCACCATCCGCATCGATAATATGGAATTGGCCATTCCGGGAAAAGGGGGACCCTGGTCCGATGCACCGGTTCGTGCGGCCCTCGACCTCGATGTGGGGGCCCTTGATTCGGTTGCCCGTGTGTTTGGCCTCCCGGCGATGACAGGATCCCTGAAGGGCGATGTCCATGTGAGGGGATCGCTCGGTGCACCGAGCGGCAAAGTCAACCTCCATGGGCGCGGCATTTCCTACCGGGGCCTCCTCCTGGGTGATTGCACCATTCAGGCCGCGGCGGACGCCCGGGAGGTCCTTGTCGACTCCCTTGTGGTGACCCGCGGCGGGGATCGAATCGCCGGCCGGGGTATCCTTCACCTCGGAGATGGGCGCCTTGAAGGGGTCCGGCTGGATTTTTCCATCCGGGATCTGGCTGCAATTACCCATGAGTTTCTCCCTCGGCTTCTTGCCGGGGATCGAACGCGGCCGGTCTTCAAAGGAGAATTGGAAGGCACGCTGGCCTTGCATGGTCTTGTGGCGAGCCCCGACGGGACCGGCTCCCTCAAGGGGACAAACATCGGCATGGGGAAACGGAGGGGAGGGCGGCTCATGGCCCACCTCTCCAAGGAGGGAAACAGGCTGGAGGCGGCGTCCCTGGAGATTCGCTTCGGAGACGACAGGCTGACGCTCCAAGGGTCGTATGATCTATCGTCCGAGGAGCTGGGGCCGACGGAATTGTACCTTTCGTTGGACGATCTAAACGCCTACACCGAGGGTCTCCTTCCCGAGCGATCGAGCGCGAGCGGAAGGATCAAGGCCAAGCTGATTGCGTCCGGCCCTGTGAGGGAGCCGGAGGGCCGCCTCGACCTGTCCGTGGGCGGTTTTCACTACCAGGGGGTCCATCTGGAGAGCGGACATGTGGAGGCCCGCAGTTCCGGGCGAAAAATGGAGATCCAGGTGGAGGGAGTCCAATGGTCCAACGGAACCACACTCCAAGGCACGGCGACCGTAAAACGGGGTCCTGAAGACGCTTTTTGGGATGTGGATCTGGCAGCGCTCTCCCTCGCTCGGAATGGTACATCGCTGAGCATGAGAAAAGGTGGACGGGTCCGGCTCTCAAGGAAAGGGGCCGTAACCATCCAGGGTGTCGTGCTGGAAGGGACAATGGGCACTGTGCGGCTGGAGGGTGTTTACAGCCCCCGGGGCGCTTCGGACCTCACACTCGAGGTGGCCGGACTGACGGGCAAGGGGTGGCTGGAGGCATGGGTGGGTAACAAGGTCGAATTTGAAGGACTCCAGGCTCGCATTCGCCTGAGGGGGACCATGGCGCAGCCCGTGATTCAAGCCGCCGGTCGCGTGGAACGTCTGGGTGGGACGGCCTTTCCCGTTTCACTCTCCGGGCAATTCGATGTGTCCTATGAAAGGGACGACCTTCTCATTCGGCAGTTTGACTGGAGGAGTAAAGAAGGTCAGAACTTCACCGCCGAGGGAACGCTGCCCCTGGACCTTTTTGGAAAAACCCTTTTTGCTTCCGGAAATCTGGAGATACGCGCCAGGACCGATGTGATGGATCTGAGAACACTCCGTTTTTTGATGCCTCGGGAGATTGTTGCTGCAGGGCAGGTAACCGGGGAGCTGGAAATGGCCGGGACATGGGAGAGGCCCGCCGGCTCTTTCCGATTTCAGGGGAGGGGCATTGAACTGTCCGAAAAGATCTGGCCGCTGCCTCCCGGCCCCCTGGAGCTCAGCGGGGAGGTGACCATTCAGGACGGCCTGATGGTGCTTCGTACCCTCCGGGCACATTCCTCCGGCCTTACCCTGGAGGGAAAGGGGCAATGGTCCGGGCTGCCCTCCCTGCCGAGGCTGGTGGACCACCCCGGGCTGGCAGGAGAAGTGGCGCTGGAGGGCCATCTGACCCTTCCCGATGTGCGCTGGTTGGCGAGAGGCATTGAGGGTGTCCGGCGGACCGCCGGCCGCCTGGAGGCCCGAATCCGCATTCAGGGCCCTGTGTTGGAGCCGGACCTTAAAGCCGACATTCGGCTGACCGACGGAGAACTGGCTTCGGCAATGGCTGTTCCTCCGCTCTCCGCATTGAACATCGAATGCCAAGCCACCTTGCACGGCATCTGGGTGCAATCCATGACAGGCGAGTTGGGCGGCGCCCCCTTTCGAGTTTCCGGTCATGTGCAAAGGGATGCCCGGGGGCGCGCAGAGGTGGATCTCCGGCTCCAGGGTGAAAACCTGCTTCTTTACCGCGATGAGGAGCTGAAGATACGGGCAGATACAGATCTCTCCGTGCATGGCCCCCTTTCACGACTTGAAACAAGCGGCACGGTGGCCCTCACCGACGGCCGAATCGTGAAGAATCTGGACCTCATGGCACCCCTGAAAGGATTGGGAAGATCCAAGAGCGCCAGCGGTTTTCGTCTTTTCTCCCTGACAGAGGCTCCCTTCAAGGCCATGCAATTCAACGTCCGGCTCACGTCGAAAAATCCGTTTATTATCCAAAACAATTTGGCCCGCGGGGCGTTGCGGCCGGATTTGTCCCTCCGGGGTTCAGGCGAGACCCCTGTGCTTAAAGGTGTGGTCTATGTGGACCCGACCGGAATTCGCCTGCCCGCCGGACGGCTCACAATCGAATCGGGCGTGATCCGCTTCCTCGAGAACGCCCCGGATCGACCGGAGCTCGACATGAGTGGCACCTCAACCCTGCTCGGATACAACATCAGCGTGCTCATCAAGGGGCCTTTGGACAACCCTGTGGTGACCCTGACATCCAATCCGCCGTTATCCAACAACGACCTCCTCCTCCTCATGCTCACGGGACAGCCGCCGAAATCCGTGGGCGGGCGTTCGCCCAGAGAAGGTGCGGGCATGAACATCGCCGTATATCTCGGGAGGGATTTTCTGGACCGCTGGTTACAGCAAAAGGATGTCGACTCCAAAGAGAGTGTGCTCAACCGGTTGGATGTGGATATCGGCCGTGGGGTTACACGGGCCGGCGAGGAAACCATCGATGCCCAGTTTCGTCTGGCCAGAGGGGTGATATGGCACAACGACACCCTCTATCTCGTGGGAGAAAAGGACGTCTTCGACAGCTACAACACAGGCATCAAACTCGTGTTCCGATTTAAATAGGACCCTTCAATGCAGACACGTACCCTCACCCTGAAAACCGCAGCCGTCCTTCTGATCGTCCTGATGCCCGTTTGGGCTCTGCCCGCGGGCACTCGGCCCACGAAACCCCCACCGGCCGGGCAGGAGAATGTGGTTTCGGCGATCCGCTTTGAAGGCAACACATCCATCTCCTCTGCGGATCTGAGGAAGGCCTCGGACAGAGAACTGGCCGCTTTCAAAACCGACGGAGGACGGCGGGCCGACGCCGATGACGCCGCGTTTCAGATGGAACTGGCCTACCACAAAGCGGGCTACGCCTTTGCTTCGGTGGATTATCGCATCGAACGGGTCGCGGACAAACCGACCGCAACCTTTATCATCACCGAGGGTCCTCGAGTGCGGATTGGAGAAATTCGATTCCGGGGAAATTCGGCATTCAAGTCTCGTGAACTGGAACCATTTTTCGAACAGAGGACCATGGGCCTCCTCGGCCGGGGGGAGCTGTTTTTCGTTCGCTCGGAGGTCGATAGCAGCCTATCCAGAATTCGGGATTTCTATCGGGAGCATGGCTATATGGATGTGGTCGTTGGAAAACCTCAAACTGAATTTTCCCCGGACAGGGCCCGGGTCACCATCACGGTCCCCATCCATGAGGGAACGCGATACCTCATTCAGGAGGTCACCTTTGCAGGTGATATCCCCCCCGGCGCCGAAAAGGCTTTGCGTGCAGCGCGCAGCGAGCTCATAGGGAAATCCTACTTTCCCCGCCGCAAACAGGGCCTTCGGAGCCGTGTCCTGGACACCTACGGCAACCTCGGGTATCCGGACGTCCGGGTAGAGGTCGAGGTAAGGGGGCCCGGCCCCCGGGGAGACACGACCCTCCTTGTGACCATCAGCAGCGGCCCGCTGGTCACCATTTCCGGCGTTAAGGTCAGAGGCAACGAGCGCACCCGCACATCCTTCATCAAAGAGCACTTGCGGCTGCGCCCTGGGGATCGCTACGATGCCGCGAAAATTCAGGAGAGCTTCAGGGAACTTTACAAGACCGGCCTTTTCTCCAGGGTTAATCTCGATTTGGCCAAGACCGATGTGGGGGACAGACGGATTTTACAGGTCACGGTCACGGAGTCCATGGCCAAGGAGGTGTCCGTTGAACCCGGCTGGGGGTCCTACGAAAGCTTACGCTGCAAGGTCGGTTTCAAGGAGAAGAACCTCTTCGGCAGAGGGATCGTATTCGGGTCCGAGATCAAGGGTTCCATCAAGGACAGGGCGGCCAATGTCAGTCTGACAGACCGTTCGTTTGTTGGAAAAGACATCACGGCGACCATGCCGGTTTATTACCACCGCAGGGAGGAACCCTCCTTTACCAGGACCGATTATGGGGTTTCCCTGCTCTTTACCAAAAGCCTCACCGACCAGCTCATGGCGACGGGCGGCTACGGCTTCCGGATCACAAGGCTCTCGGGCACGGATCCATCGGAGGTATCCGACGACCACTACAACCTGGGCAGCGTCAAAGCGCAGATCACCTATGATAACCGGGATGACCTGTTCTTTCCAACGTCGGGGCTGCGGAGCTTCATTTCAGCCGAGCACGCCGATTCGGCACTGGGAGGAAATGTCGCTTTCACACGCCTGACTGGGGGCACCCGTCACTTCTTCCGATTGGCAAAGAATACCATACTGGGTGTCCGGTATAGCACAGGACTCATTTTACCGGGATCTGGGCAGGTTTTCGTGCCCCTGGCCGAGCGCTTTTTCAACGGCGGGGAAAACACGGTCCGCAGCTTCAAGGAATTCGAGTTGGGGCCCAAGGATGCTTCCGGTAGTCCCGTCGGCGGGCTGGCGTTCAACGTCTTCAACATTGAGCTGCGCCAGCGGCTCGTGGGGAATTTTGTGGGCACGTTGTTTTTCGACTACGGCAACGTTGCCCCCAACCGCTCACGACAGGAACTCGGCAAACCGGCCTACGACCGTCGCTCGGATATCCTTTCAGACACCTTCAGTGACTATTTCAAGGATTTCCGCCCCGGGGTCGGTTTCGGGTTTCAATACCTCCTGCCAATAGGATCGGCTCGACTGGATTTCGCGTTCAACCCGGATCGGGATTCTGAACGCGGTGAAGATTCGTTTGTCCTTCACTTCAGTGTAGGGATGGCGTTTTAGATGGCTTTCCACAGTACCGTGATACTGCTGCACTAATTTTATTCACGCTTTAGGCCGTATCCATGGCTGTTGAGATTTGACGGAGCGAAAGGCGGCATAATGGAAAAAATGCCACCGCGGTATTAAGCGTATGACATTCCCTAAGTGATAAGCACGATCTTCCCGAACGTGCCCGGTTCCATGACGGAGCGGTGGGCCCCCGGGGCCTCGGCGAGGGGCAGTTCCTTTCCCACCACGGGACGCAGTGCGCCGATTTTGAGCCCTTCGTGGATGGCGGCATGGATTTTTGACCGCTCATTGTCGGAGGCGTTCATCACCAGCATGCCCAGGATAGCCGCGTTTCGTACCAGCGCGTCACGGGGGTTGATCTCCACGGGTCCCCGGCTGCCGATGACGACTACCCGCCCGTCACGGGCCAGCATCTTAAGGTCTTCGCCCAGGTTGACGTTGGCGAGCATCTCCAAGATTACATCGACGCCTCTCCCGCCCGTGAGATCCAAGATTTTTCTTTGATAGTCCGGATCGTGGTGGTCAAAGACATGTTTCGCGCCCTGTTCGAGCACCAGTTCCCTTCCTCTTTCGGTCCCTCCTGTCCCAATCACGGTCATACCGGAAGCCACGGCAAACTGGACCCCGGCAAGACCCACGCCCCCGGTGGCGCCATTGATAAGCACCGTTTCTCCGGGCAATGCCCCGGCACGATGGAAGAGGGCGTAGCATGCGGCCGTATAGGGGACGTTGAGCGCGGCACCCTGGGCGAAAGAAACATGATCAGGCAGGGGATGCACCCGGTTCGCCGTGCACTGGGCCTGTTCCGCGTAGGTCCCGGTGAGGGATCCGCTCACGTAGACACGATCACCTGCAGCCAGGCCATCCACCTGTTCGCCCACGGATTCGACGATACCCGCACCATCCATCCCCGGCGTGTAGGGCAGGACCGGCTTGATGTGATAGGTTCCCGACCGGATATAGGTATCCACCGGGTTGACACCGGCCGCGTGCACCCGGACCACGACTTCACCCGGGCCCGGCATGAGATCAGGGATCTCTTCCAGTTCCATGGTCTCCGGGTCGCCGAATTCACCGACGCGAATCGCTTTCATCATCCATTCCCTCCCCTTGCTTGCTCTATTGAATGCCTGATTTTGCCTCTCATTATTTTTATACTAACTTATTCAAATCCAACTGTCCATTGTTCCCAATCTTTCAGAAAGCGTTTGCCTTGTTTTGTCCCTATTTGTTACTTTATTTCCATAAACTGAAAAGCAATAACCAAATTTTGTGTGAAAGGAGAAACCCTGATGAACGAAAAAGCCAAGGCAATGGTGCTGGCATCATTCGTGGGTGATGCCCTGGCCCTGGGTGTCCACTGGATATACAATACGCATGTCATCGACAAAAAGTGGGGACGCGTGGAGACCTACATGAAACCCGAAAAACCCACCTATCATCCCACGAAGGACCTGGGGGAGTTTACCCATTACGGCGATCAGGCGCTGGTGCTGCTCAGATCCACTTCCGAGAAAAAAGGCTTTGACCTGGAACACTTCGCCAAGGCCTGGCAGTCCCTCTTCGCATCCTACGACGGTTATTTTGATGAGGCAATCAAGGGGACCCTCCAAAATATTTCCGAGGGGAAAGATGTCCGATCTGCCGGTTCCCCGTCCCTTGACCTGGCCGGTGCCGCCCGCATCGCACCGATCGTCTATCGCTACCGGAACGATCTGAACGAACTCATTGCGAGCGCGCGCGCACAGACGGCCTTTACGCACAACACCGAATTGGTTATCGAGTGCGCCGAGTTCTTTGGAAGGGTGGCCTTCAAGGTGTTGGGTGGTGAAGCACCCACTTCCGCCATCCGCAGCACCATGGCGGAGGGTTTCCAAAAAGAGCCCTATGAGAGATGGATCGAGGACGGTCTTGAGAGCATCGGGATGGACACCCGACAGGCCACCCTGGATTTTGGACAGATGTGCGAGGTGGAGGCTGCCTTCCCGTCCGTCATCCACCTGATAGGAAAATATGAAAACGATTTGAGAGCCGGTCTCATTGAAAATGCCATGGCAGGGGGAGATTCCGCCGGCAGAGGGTTGATGATGGGCATGATCCTGGGCGCCCACCTGGGCATGGACGCGATCCCCGAAGCGTGGCTGAAGGATTTGAAGGCCTATCAAGAAGTCATGGAGCTCCTGGGCAAGATGGAATGAGATAGAAATACACCTGGAAACAGAGTCGGATTAACAGCCTGGTGGGCTGCATTAGACCGGTCTTGGCATGAAGCTTCTATTATCACGCGCAACGCAGGGGGCATGGGCCTCTCCCGCGTCACAGCAGATTACTGGTGAGGAATCCGGGCTGGTGTCACCGCAACCTCCTTCTACAGGCGGTCATGGCTATTCACTTCTTCCGGTAAACGTTCAGGCCTATCTTTTTTTCTTCCGCACCCGGGATACTCACATTTCCCTCTGTCGAAGCAATGATAATGGTTTTGCCCGAAGAAGATGGACCAAACTCCTTGGAGAGGTCCACTTTGATTTTCAGGATATTTCCCTCAACGGTCATTTCAACATTCTTCATCTTCGCTTCTCCCTTATCTCCCT
>Ga0307440_1000378_pt1 | contig 21785 bp, 22 predicted proteins | sample SalMarWE160410MG_FD_202150 | JGI IMG/M metagenome (GOLD analysis project Ga0307440, IMG submission 202150) | Salt marsh sediment microbial communities from the Plum Island Ecosystem LTER, Massachusetts, United States - WE1604-10 | ecosystem: Environmental > Aquatic > Marine > Intertidal zone >... | reverse complement strand
AACAAGACCCGCCTCATCGAGCAGATCGCAGGGCTCGTCCGCGACAAGCGCGTCGAGAACATCTCCGACCTCCGGGACGAGTCGGACCGGGACGGGATCCGGGTGGTCATCGAGCTCAAGCGGGACGCGGCGCCGCGCATCGTCCTCAACAAGCTGTTCAAGATGACACAGATGCAGTCCACCTTCGGCGTCATCATGCTGGCGCTGGTGGACGGCGTTCCCAAGGTCATGTCCCTCAAGGAGATGCTCCAGCACTTCATCGACCACCGTCACCAGGTGGTCGTGCTCCGGAGCGAGTACGACCTCCGCAACGCCAAGGCGCGGGAGCACGTCCTCGAGGGGCTCAAGATCGCCGTCGACAACATCGACGAGGTGATCGAGATCATCCGGGCCGCGCCGGACGCGGACGCGGCGGGAGCGCGCCTGCGCGAGCGCTTCGACCTCACCGAGGTGCAGTCGAAGGCGATTCTGGACATGCGGCTCGCCCGCCTCACGGGCCTCGAGATCGAGAAGCTGGAGGCCGAGCTGCAGGAGGTCCGGGCCGAGATCGGGCGCCTGGAGGGCATCCTGGGCTCGCGCGAGCTCCGCATGAGCATCATCAAGGGCGAGCTCGGCGAGCTGGTCGACAAGTACGGCGACGAGCGTCGGACGACCGTGGTCGACGTGGCGGTCGATTTCACCGAGGAAGACCTCATCGCCGAAGAGCCCATGGTCATCACGGTGAGCCGCCAGGGCTACGTGAAGCGGCTGGCGCCCGACGTCTACCGCCAGCAGCGGCGCGGGGGACGCGGGGTGGCCGGCATGGGGACCAAGGACGAGGACTGGGTCGAGCACCTCTTCCTGGCCTCGACCCACGACTACCTGATGTTCTTCACCGCCCGCGGTCACGCCTACTGGCTCAAGGTGTACGAGATCCCGCAGACGTCCCGCACCGCGCGCGGCCGCCCGATCGTCAACCTCCTGTCGATGGACAAGGACGAGACGATCGCCTCGATGATCCCGGTTCGCGAGTTCGGCGAGGACCAGTATCTCGTGTTCGCCACGCGGAACTGCCTCGTGAAGAAGACGAGCCTGGCCGCCTACTCCAACGTGCGGGCGCCGGGCGTCAACGCCATCAACATCGTCGAGGGCGACCGTCTCATCGACGTCCAGATGACCGATGGCTCCAACGACATCGTCCTCGCCACCCGGAACGGCATGGCCATCCGCTTCCCGGAGAAGGAGATCCGGGAGACCGGACGCGCAACCCAGGGGGTGAAGGGCGTGGACCTGGCCGACGAGGACCACGTGGTCGGCATGGTCATCGTCCGTCGCGGCGCCACTCTGCTCACCGTGACCGACCGCGGCATGGGCAAGCGCACGGACGTGGACGAGTACCGTACCCAGCACCGGGGCGGGAAGGGGCTCATCAACCTCCACCTCACCGGGAAGACCGGGCACGTGGTGGCCGTCAAGGAGGTCACCGACGAGGACGAGCTCATGCTGGTCACCCGCAACGGGGTCGTGAACCGCCAGCACGCCCGGGAGATCCGCGTCATCGGGCGCAACACCCAGGGGGTGCGGCTCGTCAGCCTGGACAGGGGGGACGAGCTGGTCGACGTGGCCCGGGTGGTCGAGCGCGACGAGGACGACGCGACGGAGGTGGCCGAGGGCCCGGAGGCCGTGCGCGAGCTGGCCGAGCAGGTCGAGGCCGAGGCCGAGGAGCCCTCGTGAGCCCGGAGGCCGGAAGCCGGTCGACGGAGCTCGTCGGCCTGCGCCAGGTGCAGGACGCCGCGGCCCGTCTCGAGGGGGTGGCGCTGCGCACCCCCCTCCTCCCCGGCCAGCTCCCCGACGGGTCCACCGCCTGGCTCAAGTGCGAGAGCCTGCAGCGCGCGGGAGCCTTCAAGGTCCGCGGGGCGTACAACTTCGTGAGCCTGCTCACGCCCGAGCAGCGCGGGGCCGGCCTGGTCGCGTACTCGTCGGGGAACCACGCGCAGGGGGTCGCCTACGCGGCCCGCGCCTACGGTGCGTCGGCCACCATCGTCATGCCGGTCGACGCGCCCCGCGTGAAGGTGGAGGGCGTGCGGAGCCTGGGCGCCCGGATCGAGCAGGTCGGCACCACGGCGCCCGAGCGCGAGGCCAGGGCGCTCGAGATCGAGCGGGAGGAGGGCGCCACCATGGTGCCGCCCTTCGACCACCCCGACATCATCGCCGGCCAGGGCACCACGGCGCTCGAGATCTGGGACCAGCTCGACGAGGCGGCGACGCGCGGGGAGGAGGCGGTCGGGGACCCCGGCCTCGTGCTCGTCCCCATCGGGGGCGGCGGGCTCCTGTCGGGCTGCGCGGTCGTGCTGCGCGAGCTGGCGCCCGAGTGCCGCATCGTGGGGGTCGAGCCCGAGGGAGCCGACGACACCCGGCGCTCCCTCGAGGCGGGCCGGCCCGTGGCCCTGGAGCGGGTGGACACGATCGCCGACGGCCTGCGGCCGCCGCGCCCCGGGGACCTCACCTTCGCCCACATCCGGGAGCTGGTCGACGAGGTGGTGACCGTGCCCGACGCGGCGCTGGTGGATGCGGTCCTGTGGTGCTTCCGGCGGCACCTGGTCGTGGAGCCGAGCGGGGCCGCCTCCGTGGCCGCCCTCCTGTGCGGTGCGGCCGACCCCGACTGGGCCGAAGGCGGGGACGTGGCGTGCGTGCTGTCGGGGGGCAACATCGACCCGGCGGTGCTGGCCGGCTGGCTCGAGGAGCGGGCCGGGGACGGCCCGGAGGACGGAGGGGCGTGAGGGGAGACCCGGACCGGGGCGGGTCGCCGGCGGAAGCTCCGCTCGTGGCCGTCACCGCCGCGTGGAGCGAGGGGCCCGCGGAGCACCCGGGGCGCCGGGTGTGGCTGGAGCAGGGCTACCTCGAGGGCGTGCGCGCGGCCGGGGCACTGCCGCTCGTCCTGGGACCGGGGCTCGAGCCGGACGAGGTCGAGGAGGTGCTGGCCCGCTCGTCCGGCCTCCTCCTCACCGGGGGCGAGGACGTGGATCCGGCGCTGTACGGAGAGGCGCCGGAGGGGGCCGTGGACATCTCGCCCGAGCGGGACGCCATGGAAGCCCGGGCGCTCGATGCCGCGCTCGCGGCCGGGCTGCCCGTGCTGGCCATCTGCCGCGGCTTTCAGTTCCTCAACGTGCACCTGGGTGGCGACCTGTGGCAGGACCTTCCCTCGCAGCGGCCGGGCGACACCGATCACGAGCGCGCCGGACCGGACGTGGCCAGGCCCGTACACGCCGTGCGGGCCGCCGATGGCTCGCTCCTGGCGGAGGTCATGGGCGCCACGGCCTTCCGCACCAACTCGACGCATCACCAGGGGCTGCGCTCGCCGGGCCGGGGCCTGGTCGAGGTCGCGTGGACGGGGGACGGCCTGGTCGAGGCCGTCGAGCTCCGCCGGCCGGCGGCCCGGGCGCCCGTCCTCGCGGTCCAGTGGCACCCGGAGCGCCGCCTGCCCGACCCCGAGGGTGGCAGCAGGCGGCTGTTCGAGTGGTTCGGAGAGGCGGTGCGGGCGGCCGCGGGCGCGGCGGTGAGCGGGTGAGCCCGAACCGGAGCCTGACCGCCGTGGCCGGCCTCCAGGTCGGCCACGCGCAGGACGTCGCGGCCCGTACGGGGTGCACGGTCGTGCTCGGGCCGTTCACGGCCGTGGTCGAGGTCCGGGGGCTGGCCACCGGCTCGCGGGAGCTCGATGCCCTTTCGCCCCTGCACGTGGTCCCGTGCTGCGATGCCCTCCTGCTCACCGGCGGCTCGGCCTTCGGGCTGGCGGCCGCGGACGGGGTGGTGGCGTGGCTCGAGGAGCGTGGGCGCGGCTTCCGAACCGCGGCGGCGCGGGTGCCGATCGTGCCCGCGGCCGTCCTCTACGACCTGGCCGTGGGTGACGCCTCCGTGCGCCCGGACCCGGACATGGGCCGGGCGGCGGCCGAGGCCGCCGGCCCGGAGCCGGTTGAGGAAGGCCCGGTCGGCGCCGGCTGCGGGGCCACGGTCGGCAAGCTGGCCGGCCCCGAGTTCGCCGAGCCCTCCGGGGTGGGAAGCGCGGTCGCGGAGGGCCGCGAGGGCACGGTGGCGGCCCTGGCGGCGGTGAATGCCTTCGGGGACGTGGTCGACGGGGACGGCGCCATCGTGGCGGGATGCCGCGCCCCGGGCGGGGGTTACAGGGATACGGCCCGGACCCTGCGGGACGGCTCCATGCCGGGAGGGTTCGGGGAGCGGCGCGGACGCGAGAACACCACGCTCGGCGTGGTGGCCACCGACGTCCCCCTGGCGCGCATCGATCTCCAGGTCGTAGCGCGGCAGGCCGTGCACGGGCTCATCCGGCGGTTGCGGCCGGCGGCGACCCCCTTCGACGGGGACATGGTGTTCGCGCTCTCCACGGGCGCGGTCGGCGAGCCGCTGGCTCCCCGGCCGCTGCACGAGCTGCTGCCGCTGGCGCTTCGGGCGGAGGAGGCGCTGGCGCAGGCCGTCACCCGGGCGGTGAGACGCACGTGAGACGTCTGGTTCTCTTCGATGTGGACGGCACGCTGGTGGACTCGGGCGGCGCGGGGCGCGCGGCGCTGGGGCGGGCCATGGTGCGCGTGTTCGGGGAGGCCGGGCCGATCGACAGCTGCGACTTCCACGGGCGCACCGACCCGTCCATCGTCCGGGGACTGCTGCGCGCCCTGGGGCGGGAGGACGCGTGGATCGACGCCCGCATGGGCCGGGTGTGGGGGCCCTACCTGGAGATTCTCGCCGAGGAGCTCGCGGCGCGGAACGGCCGGGCCCATCCGTACCCGGGCGTCGTCCAGCTGCTGGAGCGGCTGGCGGAGGAGGCCGGCGTGACCCTGGGCCTGGTGACCGGGAACCTGGAGGAGGGAGCGCGGCGCAAGCTGGCCGCCGCGGCCGTGCGCGCCCCGTTCGAGGTCGGCGGGTACGGGTCGGACGCCGAGCACCGGGACGAGCTCCCCCCCGTGGCGCTCCGCCGGGCCGCCGAGCGCGGCCTGCGCTTCGAGCCCCGCGAGGTGTGGGTCGTGGGCGACACGCCCGCGGACATTCGCTGTGGCCGGGCCTCCGGGCTCCGCACCCTGGCGGTGGCCACGGGGCGCCACGACCCCGGCACCCTCAGGGAGCACGGGGCGGACGTGGTGTTCGGAGACCTCTCGGACGTGGCCTCGGTGGCGGAGACGCTGCTGTCGTGAGCGAGCCGACCGTCCGCCTGGACCTGTGGTCGCGCGCCGGCGGTACCCGGCGGGGCGTGGAGGTCCTCATCGGCGAGTCGGAGCTCGTCCTCGGTGACCTGCGGGTCCCCTACCGCGACATCTTCTGGACCTCACGCCGGGCCGGCCTGTTCATGGTGTTCTCCAGTAGCCTGACCGTGGCGCTGCAGGGCGCCGGACGCGCGCTGGACGACGTGGCCCGGGCGGTGGAGAGCAGCGTCGGACGGGCGGACCAGCGCCGCCGCCTCCCCCCGGACCTCACCGGCGAGGGCGTGGTGTGCACCGCCGGCACCGCGGCCGTCGGCCGGATCGCGGAGGTCGAGATCCGGGGCCTGTGGCTGGCGGTGATCACCCGGCGCGGCCTCCACCTCCTGAGCGGCGCGGAGCACCACGCCGTCTCGTGGCCGGCCGAGGAGGCGAAGGAGCTCGGGGAGGAGGCCACGGGGGGGCGCGGCCCCGCCGTCGAGGTGCGGCGCGGCGCCGACCGGGTGCGCCTCCTGTACCTGTTCGCCGAGGAGGTGCAGGCCACCATACGGTCCGCGCGGGGCATGCCGGAGAGCCGCGGCCCGGAGCTCGAGATGTTCGCGCGCCGCGAGGTGGCGCCTCCGGTGGCGGCCGAGATGCCCGTTCTCCGGCTCACGGTGGACGCGCTGCAGAGCCTGGCGGAGGCGGCGGCCGGCCAGGTCCCCGCCCGGACCATGGACCGGGCCGGGCTGGGCCGCTCCTTCTTCGAGACGCACTTCCTGGAGCTGGGAGAGATCGCGCTCGGCCCGCTTCTCCTGAGGAAGTCGGCCGCCTCGGGCGCCCGCACCCTGCGGCGCGCTGTAGACGCCATGGACGCGGGCGAGCTCCAGGAGGACACGCGGGCGGCGGTGACGAACGCCGCCGCGAGGCTGGTCGAGGCCTACGACCGCGAGCTCGCCCCCCGGCTGGAGGAGAAGCGGGTCCCCTCGCGCCAGCGGAGCCGATTTCGCATCTCGGAGGAGACGCGCGAGGAGATCCGGCTCGGGCTCCTGGGTCCGTTCGAGCGGCTCGTGCCGATCCTGCAGCAGCTCGAGGAGCGTCAGCGGGAGCTGTCGGAGCGACTCGAGACGCTGGAGGCCGGCCCTCCGGAGGGGGGCGACGAGGGACTCGATACCGCGACCTCGGATTGGAAGCGGATGCTGCGGCGCGTCGACGCCGCGTACGAACAGGCGTGGCGGGACGCGCTTGGAGAAATCGGCGAGGTGTGGGGTAAGCGCTTCCTGCCGTCGCTGGTGCAGGTGGGGGCGATGCCCCGCCGCCGGATCCCGGAGTGGTTGCAGCTCGTGCTCATCGCGGGGCTGGCCCTCCTGGTGGCGGCCGTGATCACGATCCTGTTCGTCTACTAGACGACCGGACGACGCACGACAGGAGGAACGAGCGTGGCAAAGGGAAGCAAGACGGGAAGAAAGGGCGGTCGCAAGGGCGGCGGAAGCGGTCCTGGCAAGGGCTTCTACATCGGCCTCGCCGTCGTGGTGATCGCGGGGATCGTGGCGCTCCTGGCGCTCAGGCGCGGAGGCGCCGAGGGCGGGTCGGCGTCTCCGATCTCCATGGCCCAGATCGACGCCCCGGCCGACTCGGGCGCCGGCATCAGCGAGGGCCCGGCCGACGCCGCGGTCCACTTCGTGGAGTTCGCCGACTACACCTGCCCGCACTGCGCCGAGTTCACCCGGCTCACCGGCCGGGCGCTACGGCAGAACTACGTGCAGACCGGCAAGGTGCGCTGGACCATGTACGACTTCCCGCTCAGCCAGAACTCGAACGCCATCCCGGGTGCCCTGGCGGCCCGCTGCGCCGGCGCGCAGGGGCACTTCTGGGCCATGCACGACCTCCTGTACGCCAACCAGCTGGACTGGGTCGCCTCCCGGAACCCGGAGGACCACTTCGCCGACCTGGCCAGGCAGGCGGGTGCCGACGTGGGCCAGTGGAAGAAGTGCTACCAGGACAGGAAGTTCATCCCTGAGATCATGGCATCACGCAATTACGGGATCCAGCTCGGCGTGAACGCGACGCCGACCCTGTTCATCGATGGGAAGCGGGTCCCGACCAGCGACTACGGCTACGGGTCGCTCGAGAAGCTGATCCAGGCGGCCGAGCCGGCGAGCTCGAGCTCGAAGTGAGTCGGGGGGCCCTGCGGCGGCGCATGGCCGTCGCCGTGCTCGCGCTGATCGGGCTGTTCCTTTCGCTCTACCTCCTCCTCTATCACCTGGGCTTCTACGGGGCCCTGGTGTGCGGCGTGGGAGGATCGTGCGAGTACGTCCAGGCGTCGCGCTTCTCGTACTTCCTGGGCCAGCCGGTGGCGGGATGGGGGATGGCCTGGTACGCCCTCACACTGACGGCGTCCCTCGTGGGCATCCAGCCCTCGCTGGCGGACCGCCGCTGGCTCGGGACCGCGATCTCCCTCCTGGCCGTGGGAGGGTTCGCCTTCAGCCTCTACCTGACCTCGACCGAGGTCTTCATCCTCCACGCCATCTGCCGCTGGTGCGTGGGGAGCGCCGTGATCGTGACGCTCATCTTCGTGCTGGTGGCGTGGGACTGGGGGAAGGGCCTGCCCGAGGGGATCGGGGACGCGGAGCCGGGGGGCGTGGAGGGCTGACGGCGGCGGGCGGAAGGCCGGCGCCTCAGGCGCTGGCCCTCCAGAATCCCTCCAGCGCCCGGCCGTCGGGGGACTGCCGCAGCTTCTCGAACGCGCGGTTGCGGATCTGGCGGATGCGCTCGCGCGTGACGCCCAGGAGCTCGCCGATCTGCTCCAGCGTCATCTCCTCGCCGTCGTCGAGCCCGTAATAGAGGACCAGGATCTTGCGCTCACGCTCGGTCAGGTACTCCTCGAACATCCGCTCGAGGAACTCGCGCCGCGCCTGGGCCTCGACGTCCTCCTCGATCTCCTCCTCGTCCATCCCCGCGAAGCGCTCCCCGAAGGAGGCGCTGTCCCGGTCGGACTTGTCGAGGGGAGCGTCCAGGCTGAGCTCGGCCGAGGCCACGCGCCGCAGGGCGCGCACCGTCTCCACCGGCTCCTCCATCTCCTCGGCGATCTCCCGGTCGGTGGGCGTACGGCCCAGCTTCTGGGTGAGCGCCGTCTCGGTGCGGGAGAGCTTCACCAGGTTCGAGTTCTGGTTCAGCGGGATGCGGACGGACCGGGTCTGCTCGGCCAGGGCCTGCAGCACGGTCTGCCGGATCCACCACACGGCGTAGGAGATGAACTTCACGCCCTTGTCGGGATCGAACTTCTTGACCGCCTTGAGGAGCCCTTCGTTCCCGATGCATACGAGCTCGGCCAGATTGAGGCCGCGGCCCTGATACTTCTTCACGTACGAGATGACGAAGCGCAGGTTGGCCGTGACGAGCCGCTCGGCGGCCGCCCGGTCCCCCTTGCGGGCACGGCGCGCGATGGCACGCTCGTCCAGGGGGTCTTCGATCAGGGGGTAGCGCTCGACGTCCTGCAGGTACTGGTCGAACGAATCGAGAGCGCGCGACTCGAAGAACATGAGCCTCCGGCTCCTGGGGTTCAGGCTTCTGCCGTCACGGAAACGCACCTCGGGGCGGCTATGCCCTCCGGAGCGACACCGCCCGGCCTCTATTGACGCGGGCTTGATACAGGCCGTCTGCCGCGATGTTCCTGCCCGGTGGAGAGCCTCTCCGGCCCTGCCTCAGTCGTTCCGCATGGCGCGGTCGAGCCAGCTGCGCTCCTCGTCGGAGAGCCCGGCTTGCGCCGTCCCTGCCGGCCCGCCCGCCGGGGTGGGGTCTCCCTCCGTGCCGGCGTCGGCCTCTCCGCTTCGGCTCCGGATCCACAGCCACGCGACGCCCAGGCCTCCGACGAGGAGAACCACGGGCAGCACCCACACCAGCAGGCTGAAGCCGTGCGTCGGGGGCTTGAGGAGGATCCACTCCCCGTAGCGGCTCACGAAGTAGGCCTTGACCGCCTCGGGGCTCTGGCCGGACGCCAGCCGCTGCTTGATCTCGGCCTGGATCTCCTTGGAGAGGGTGGCCGTCGACTCCAGCACCGACTGGCCCCGGCACACCGGGCAGCGGAGCTGGGCGGCCACCTGGGCCGTCTCGGCGTCGAGGGCGGCTCCGGAGAGGCCGGCTCCGCCCCCGGTGTCCGCCGCGGTGCGCGGCGTGGCGAAGCCCGCCGTGGCGTCGCTCGCCGTGGTGGCCGTGTCCGGGCGGGCGGCGGCCGTGTCCGCGGCCTGGGCCGTCAGGGGCGTTCCCACGGCCGCGAGCAGGGCCCCTGCCGCGGCCAGCGCCGCGAGCCGGGGGGCGCGGATCGGCCTCCTCACGGCGCGCCGCTCTCGGCCGGCGCCTCGGCTCCGGTGATCTCGGAGCCGCCCGGCGTCTTGCCGTTGGCCACCAGCAGCGAGTCGACCGTCGTGGTCAGGTAGTCCCACGGGACGGGGCCCACGTGCTTCTTCACGATCCGGCCGTGGGGGTCCAGGAAGAAGGTCTCGGGCACTCCGTACACGCCGTAGCCGATAGCCACCTGGCTGTTCGGGTCCAGGACGCTCGGCCACGAGCCACCGTTCCGGGCCAGGAACTGCCTGGCGTTGGTTCGGTTGTCCTGGTAGACGACCCCGAGCATGCGAACGTCGTGGTCCTTGTAGCGAGCGGCGGCCATCTCGAGGACCGGGTGCTCCTCGCGGCACGGGATGCACCACGAGGCCCAGAAGTTCAGGATCACGACGTGTCCCTCGAGGCTGGCCAGGCTGATGCTGTCGCCGGTCAGCGTCTCGAGGTCGAAGGAGGGGGCGTCCTGGCCGATGATGGCCGAGGGGAGCACCTGGGCGTCGCGGGTCAGGCCGAAGCCCAGCAGCCCGAGGAAGCCCGCGGCCAGCACCAGCATGAGCCAGACCTTCCAGCGCTTCACGCCCCGACGACCTCCTGCTCTTCCTCGGACGGGGATTCCGCGGCCACCGCATCTCGGCGGATCCCCAGCCCCCGCTTCCGCGGGGACCGAATCGAGATGATGGCGCCGATCCCGACCAGGAGCCCGCCGAGCCACAGCCACGGCACCCCTGGGTTGAGGATGGCCCGGACCGTGGCGCTCTCGCCGTTCTGCCGGTCGAACGCCATCAGCGTCAGGTACAGGTCCCCGACCGGGGTCGAGCGCACGGCCGGCGTGGTCACCGGCTGCTGCGAGCTGTTGTAGAACTTGAGCGCCGGGCTCATGACGGCGACCTGCTTGTCCCCCACGTAGATCGGGAACTCGCTGCTCACCACCACGCGCTGCGGCTCCTCGCGGGCGAACACCCGGTCGAAGCCGATCGAGTACTTGCCCAGGTCCGCTCGCTCGCCTCGGTGCAGGGTGACCTCGCGCTCGGTCCGGTAGTGCTGCGAGACCGACAGGGCCACGATCACGATCACGACCCCGGTGTGGACCACGTAGCCGCCGTAACGGCGCCCGTTCTTGGAGAGGAGCTCCCAGAACGCCATGGGACCGCGGGCGCCGGAGATGTGCCGGCGGGCCGCCATGCCCTTCCGGAACTCGTCCACGATGGTCGTCAGGGTGAAGGCGCCGAGCCCGCCCGTGATCACGGGATAGACGGCCCGCACGCCGAGGGCCACCATGAGCCCGGCGGCCACCACGCCCACCGCCGCCGGCTTCCACAGGAGCTTCACGACCCGCTCCCAGGTCACCGCGCCCCACGGGAGCTGCGGTCCCACGCCCATCAGGAACAGGAGCAGGAGACCGATCGGGGCCACGACCATGTCGAAGTAGGGCGGGCCCACGCTGATGCGCTGTCCCTTGGTCGCCTCCATGAGCAGCGGGAAGATCGTGCCCAGGAGGATCGTGAAGGTCAGCGCCACGAACAGCAGGTTGTTCAGGATGAAGGCGGTCTCACGCGAGGCCGTGCCCTCCAGGGTGCCCGGGGCGTGCAGCCGGTCGCTGCGCCAGGCGATGAGGGCCAGGGTGGCGAGCGTGATGAGCGCCACGAAGCCCAGCAGCAACGGGCCCACGGAGCCCTCCGTGAACGCGTGCACCGAGTCGAGGACGCCCGAGCGGGTCAGGAACGTCCCGAACAGGGTGAGCATGAACGTCCCCACGATGAGGGACAGGTTCCACGTCTTCAGCATCCCCCGCCGTTCCTGCACCATCGACGAGTGCAGGAACGCCGTGGCGACCAGCCACGGCAGGAAGGACGCGTTCTCCACCGGGTCCCAGGCCCAGTAGCCACCCCAGCCCAGCACGTCGTACGACCACCACGCCCCGGCCACGATCCCCAGCGACAGGAAGGCCCACGGGGCCAGCGTCCACCGCCGGGTGGCCTGCAGCCAGCGCTCGGTGATGTTGCCGGAAAGCAGGGCCGCGATGCCGAACGAGAACGGGACGGCCATGCCCACGTACCCCAGGTAGAGGAGCGGGGGGTGGAGGCCCATGAGAGGGTGGTTCTGCAGCAGCGGGTTCGGACCCGGTCCGTCGGCGGGCGCCGGCGACAGGTGTCCGAACGGGTTGGCCGGTCCGGCCAGCAGGCCGAAGAAGAACAGCCCCACCACCATGAGCGTCCCGTTCACGAACGGGGTGAAGCGTGGATGCCGGTCCCGGGTGACCCACGCCACCAGCAGCGCGTAGGCGGCCAGGATCCAGCCCCAGAACAGGATCGACCCGTTCAGGCTGCTCCACAGCGAGATGGCCGTGAAGTAGGTCGGCGTCGAGCGGCTGCCGACCTCGGCCACGTACGAGACGCTGAAGTCGTGCGTGAGGAGGGCGATCTCCATGACGGCCACCGCGGCCGACATGCAGAAGAACACGAAGTAGATGCCGTAGCGCGAGGCGTCGGCGGCCGCGGGCCGCTGCTTGAAGCCGCCCCAGTAGCCGGTGACGACCGACATCAGCGCGCCGAGCAGGGCCGCGATGATGGCGGCCGAGCCCAGGAGACTCAGCATGGCCCGCTCAGTCCTTGCTGCCGCTGTTGCCGTTTCCCGGCATCAGCGTCTTGAACGTCTCGCGCGGCGACTCGCCCTTGGCGGGGGGGTGGTACTCATTCGAGTGCTTGACCATCAGGTTGTCGCTTTGGAAGGTGCCCTTCGAGTCGAATTTCCCCTCCACCACGACCCCGATGCCCTCCTGGAACATGGAGGGCGGAGAGCCGGTGCTGTGTACGGGGATCTGGCTCTTGCCGTCGGTGACCACGAAGCGGAGATCGTGTTGGTCCGCGTTCCAGTGGACGCTCCCCGGCTTGACCTGGCCGCCCAGCCGGACGGCCTCGCCGTGGACGGACGCGCCCCGCGCCTCGAGCTCCGTGGGGGTCAGGAAGTAGACCAGGTTGTCCTTGAGTCCCCCCCCGATCAGCATCGCGAGGGCGGCGACCACGGCCACCAGGCCCAGGCCCGCCCACAGCTTCTTCTTCCCCGACCGTCTGGCTCTATGTTCGGACACTTTCGTTCTCCGATCGCACGGCGGGCGTATCCGCCTCGCCTCGCGGTGACTTCTTCAGGCGCCGGGCCGCGTCGCGCGCCCGGCTCTCCAGTCGCCAGGCGAACCACGCCATGGCGACCCAGGTGAGGGCGTAACCGGCCCACAGGTACCCCATCAGCGCATCGCCTCCCGGTCCTCGAGGGCCCTCTCGGCGACGGCCACCTGGTACTTCCGAACCAGCAGGTACCCGTACAGCAGTGTGAACGCCACCACGTTGAGCAGGAGCGTCCATAGCATGGAGGGTGCCATGCTCATGGGGCTCGAGGGCGGCTGGTGCAGGCTACGCCACCACGTCACCGACAGGTAGACGATCGGCACGTCCGCGAATCCGACGATGCCCACCACCGCCGACCAGCGCGCCCGGCGATCCGGGTCGCCCGCGAAGGAGCGGACGGCCAGGTAGCCCACGTAGATGACCAGCAGGATCGCGGTCGTCGTGAGCCGCGGGTCCCACGTCCACCACACCCCCCAGATCGGCTTCCCCCACAGGGAGCCCAGGATCAGGGTGAGGGCCGTGAACAGGACGCCGATCTCCGCCGAGCCGGCGGCGATCATGTCCCAGCGCGGGTCGCGCTGGATCAGGTAGAGCACGGCCATCACGAACACCACGAAGAAGGCCAGGAAGGCCAGCCACGCGGCGGGGACGTGCAGGTACATGAGCCGCTGCACGTTGCCCTGCAGGGCATCCGGCGGCACCACGAACAGGCCGATCAGGCTGCCGACCACGGTCGTGGCGACGGCCAGGAAGGCCAGGAGGCGATGCCAGCCTTTGAGACGGGGAGAGGCGGTGGGTTCGGTCACCGTTCCAGGAGCACGGGGAAGGTCCAGGTACAGACCACAAAGTACAGGACGTCGAACGCTATCAGCAACCTCACCCAACCTCCTACGCCCCCGGCTGCCGCGGGATCCACCAGCGCGGCCGTGGCGCTCACGGCCCCGAGCAGGACCGGGACCAGGAGGGGGAGCACGAGGAGGGGGAGCATGACCTCGCGGGCCCGCAGGTGCAGGGTGAGCGCCGCGTAGAAGGTGCCGATCACGGAGAACCCCAGCGTGCCCAGGAAGGCGATCCCGGCCACGGGCAGGACCTTGCCCGTCAGGTCCATGTGGAAGAGCACGGCCGCCACGGGATACAGGATGACCTCGACCAGGAGGAGGACGGCCAGGTTGCCGACCAGCTTGCCCAGGAAGATGGCACGCGGCTCGCCCGGGTAGAGGAGCAGCGCCTCCAGGCCGCCGGCCAGCTCCTCGCTGTGGTAGGTCCGCGCCAGCGCCAGCAGGCCCGTGAAGGTGATGCCCACCCACAGCAGGCCGGCCGCGATCCGTCGCAGCAGGTCGAAGTCGGGGCCGATCGCGAAGCTGAAGATGAACAGGATGAGGGCGGCGAAGAAGGCCATCGCGGTGAAGGTGCCCTTGGTCCGCACCTCGATGAGGATGTCCTTCCAAAGGATGGCCCACGTCCTCAGCCATACCTCCACGTCAGCCTCCCCTCCCCGTGTCGGCCTCGCCCGCACCGCGGGGGGCGCCACGCCCCCGCCGCGTGTCCGCCGGACCCTCCCGTCTCTCCATCCACTCGCCGGGCGTCCCCGTCCAGGTGATTCGGCCCCGCTCCATCACGACCAGGAGGTCCGCCTCCCGGATGGCCCGCTCCCAGCGGTGCGACGCCACCAGCACGGTGGCGCCCGACCGCCGCAGCTCCCCGATGATCGTGTCCACCAGGTCGATGCCGCCGGCGTCGAGGCTGGCGTACGGCTCGTCCATGAGCACCAGCTCGACCGGCCGCAGGAGGAGACGAGCGATGGCCAGGCGCTTCTTCATGCCCGAGGAATAGCCGCCCACCCGCTCGTCCCCGGCCTCGACCAGTTCCACCCGCTCCAGCGCCGCGTCGATCTCCTGCCGCGAGGGGCGCACGCCGGCCATGAGCCGCGCGAAGCGCAGGTTCTCGAGCCCCGTGAGCTGCTCGTACAGGTAGCCGTGCGGAGGGAGCAGGGTGCTGTGCACGCGCACCAGGTCCTCGTCCTCGGGCAGCGTGAAGCCCAACACCTCGGTCGTGCCGGTCGTGGCCCGGTGCAGCCCGCCCACCGCCTTGAGCAGGGTGGTCTTCCCGGCGCCGTTGGGGCCGATGAGGGCCACCAGCTGGCCCGGCTGCACCTCCAGGTCCACGGAGCGCAGGGCCCACGTGCGCCCGAAGCGCTTGCCGACGCCCTGCAGGCGGAGGGCCGGGTCAGCGGCCACGCGCAACCCTGTCTCGCCGCACCCTGCCTCTGCGTGCGTCACGCGGCGCCGAGTTGGCCGGCACCGTCGTTGCGACTAGTTTGCACGCGCTCTGGCCGCGGGGTCGCGGACCGGGGCGACGATCACCCGGACGGGGAGAGCGATGGAACTGCGGGACCTGGCGGAGCTGGCGCAGCCCTCCGAGACGAAGATCCTCCTCCTGGTCATGGATGGGCTCGGCGGCCTGCCCATGGAAGCGGGCGGCAAGACCGAGCTGGAGACGGCCAGCACCCCCAACCTGGACCGCATGCTCCGGGAGGGCGGCGGCGGCCTCCACGACCCGGTGGCCCCCGGGATCGCGCCGGGGAGCGGTCCCGGACACCTGGGGCTGTTCGGCTACGACCCCCTCCGCTACCGGATCGGCCGCGGCGTGCTCGAGGCGCTGGGCGTGGAATTCGATCTGCAGCCGGGCGACGTGGCGGCCCGCGGCAACTTCGCCACCGTGGACGAGGATGGCCGCGTCACCGACCGGCGCGCCGGTCGCATATCCAGCGAGGCGGCGCGGCCGCTGTGCGAGAAGCTCGACGGGATCCAGGTCGAGGGCGCCCGCGTCTTCGTGCGGCCCGTCAAGGAGCACCGCTTCCTGCTCGTCCTCCGCTTCTCGGAGCGACTCGAGGCGGACCTCGAGGACACCGATCCCGGCCGGGAGGGCGTGCCTGCGGGCGATCCCGAGGCGCGGACCGAGGCCTCGAAGCGGGCGGCCGGCGTCGTGAAGGCGTGGCTGGAGGCCGCCGGGGAAGCCCTGTCGGGCGAGAGCCCCGCCAACGCCGTCCTGCTGCGCGGATTCGCCTCGCTGCCGCACTGGCCCCGCTTCCCCGACGTCACGCGGATGCGTGCCTACGCGGCCGCCGCCTACCCGATGTACCGGGGCGTGGCCCGACTGGTGGGCATGGAGGCGGCGGCCATCGAGGAGGGCATGGACGCCCTCGTCGACGCCTACGTGGCGAACCGGGATGCGCACGACTTCCTCTTCCTCCACGTCAAGGGAACGGACAAGGCCGGCGAGGACGGAGACTTCGACCGCAAGGTCGCCGTCATCGAGGAAGTGGACGCCGCGCTGCCTCGTCTGCTGGACGCGGAGCCCGGCGTCGTGGTGGTCACCGGCGACCACTCCACGCCGGCGCGGCTGGAGCGTCACGGCTCGCAGCCGGTTCCCTTCCTCGTGTGGGGCGGTCCAGGCCGGGCGGAGTCCGCGCGCCACTTCGGCGAGACGGCGTGTGCCGGAGGGGTGTACGGCCGGATCCGTGCGCGGCACCTGCTGCCCCTCGCCCTGGCCCGGGCGGGCCGCCTGGCCAAGTATGGCGCCTGAAGCGCCCGTCAGGCCGCGTGGCCGGTCCGACCGCCGTACTCGATGCTCGCTCCCGCCAGGGCGACGCCGGTCCCCACGGTCAGGATGCCGAACACGAGGTCGTTCCAGTACGGATCGGACCACATCAGGTAGCCGAAGATGAACGGCGAGAACATGCTGAAGGCGCCGATGAAGATCATGAGCCATGCCGCGATCCGGCTCCAGCCGACCAGGAAGGAGCTCGAGAGCACGAGCACGGCCGCACCCAGGACGATGTCGAGCCACCAGTTGAGGTGGTGATCGGGCGAGTAGCGCCATGCGAACGGGGCGACGATGTACCACACACCAATGGCTATGCCAATGAACCGCGATTTCATTCCCTTCTCCCTCTCCTCGGATCCCGGCCTCCCTCGGCCACGGGTGCATGATATGGCCGCCCGTGGGCTCGCCGGCAAGGTGAGCGGGAGGCGGCCGTGAAGTGCCCGCGCTGCGGTGCCGACGGTGAGGGCAACTTCTGCGGCCGCTGCGGGACGCCCCTGCCGCGGGGCGGGGACCAGTTCTGCCCCAATTGCGGAGCCGGCGTCCGGGCCGGAGACCTGTTCTGCGGCGAGTGCGGAGCGCCCGTGGCCGACCGGCCCCGGAAGGGGCTGGGCGCCTACATCCCGTGGATCCTCTCCGCCCTGGCCCTGGCGGTGTTCGCGGTCGGCATCGTCCTCCTCGTGCAGCGCAACAACTCGCCCCGTAGCGCCGACGGGACGATCACCGGCGGCGTGATCACGCCGTCCCAGGACGCGGCCGGCGGTGCCCCCATGGCCGGGGGCGGCGGCGAGGGCGGCTCGATGCCCACGGCCCAGGAGCTGGCGAACATGCCGCCCAAGGAGGCGGCCGACCGGCTGTTCAACCGTGCGATGGAGATGGAGCAGCAGGGAGCGCCGCGCGCCTCCTTCTTCGCCAACATGGGGGTCGAGGCCTACCAGCGGGTGGCGCCCGAGAACGTGGACGCCGACGTGCGCTTCCACGTGGGGCTTCTGCAGCTGGCGGCCAGCAACCCGCCCGGCGCCGCGGCCGAGGCCGACACGATCCTGGCCAGCGCTCCGAACGACCTCCTCGGGCTCCTGCTCGCCTCGCGCGCGGCGCGCGCCGGGGGGCAGACCGGCAAGGCCGACAGCTTCATGAAGCGCTACAGGGCGGCGTTCAAGGAGACGAACCTGGATTCGCGCCCGGACTACCAGGCGCACCGGGATCTGCTGGAGAAGGCGGACTCCACCGGGACGTGAGTCCGGCCGGCGCGGGCCCGCTCGTCGCGGCCCGCGCGAGCCGAACCGGCGCTCAGTCCCGCGCCCGCCCGAGCCGCGGCGAGATGTCCGCCTTCCGCAGCCGATTGGCGTTGGCCACCACGTTGATCGAGCTCATGGCCATGGCGGCCTCGGCGATCAGCGGGTGCAGGAGCCCGAGGAACGCCACCGGGATGGCGATGGTGTTGTAAAAATACGCCCAGAACAGGTTCTGCCGGATCTTCCGGAAGGTGGCCCGCGCCAGCCGGACTGCCCGCACGACCGCCGACAGGTCCCCCTGCACCAGCGTGATGTCCGCCGCCTCGATGGCGATGTCGGTGCCGGTGCCCAGGGCGAGCCCCACGTTGGCCTGCTTCAAGGACGGCGCGTCGTTGATCCCGTCCCCCACCATGACCACCGTGCGTCCCTCGTCCTGGAGCTGCCGCAGGAGCTCGACCTTCTGGTCTGGCAGGAGCCCGGCGTGGAACCGGGTGATCCCCACCGCCTCGGCGACGGCCGCTGCGGTGCGCTCGTTGTCGCCGGTGAGCATGATCGGCTCCAGTCCCAGCTCCCGGAGCTCGGCCACCGCGGCGGCGGACGTCTCCTTGATCGGGTCGGCGATGGCCAGCAGGCCGAGCGCCCGCGGCGCGGCCGCTCCGTCGCTGCCGCCGGCCGCCACGAACACGACCGTGTGGGCGCGGCTCTCGAGTTCGCGGGCCGCCCCGGCCAGCGTGCCCAGCTCCACGCCCGACTCCTCCATGAATCGGGCGCTCCCCACCAGCACCCTCCTGCCCTCGACCCGGCCGTGCACGCCCCGGCCCGTCACGGCCTCGAAGTCGCTGGCGGCCGGAAGCTCGATGCCGCGGTCCCGCGCCTCGCGCACGACCGCCTCGCCGAGCGGGTGCTCGGAGGCGTGCTCCAGCGCCGCGGCCAGGCGGAGGGCCTCCGTCCCGGCGGCCTCCTCCGTGGGGCCACCGGCCGCGGCGTTGTCGGCTGCGCGCACCTCCGTCACCACCGGCTGGCCGCGGGTCAGGGTCCCCGTCTTGTCGAACGCCACGCTGTCGGCGCCCTCCAGAACCTGAACGGCGGCCCCGTCCCGAATGAGGATGCCGTTCTCCGCCCCGACCCCGGTCCCCACCATGAGGGCGGTCGGCGTGGCCAGGCCGAGCGCGCACGGGCAGGCGATGACCAGCACCGCGACGGCCGCGAACAGGGCCAGCGACAGGGTGCCCAGTCCGGGCTGCACCCACGGGAGGAAGTTCGACGCCCACGCCGCGATCGACCGGAAGAAGTCCGGGAAGACGAGCCACGCCACGAAGGACGCCGCCGCCACTCCGAGGATCGTCGGGACGAAGATGGCCGTGACGCGATCGGCGAACTCCTGGATCGGGACCTTCGAGCCCTGCGCCTCCTCGACCATGCGGACGACCTGCGACAGGAACGTGTTCTCGCCCACGCCGGTCGCCTCCACGCGGAGGAGCCCCTGCCGGTTCACGGTGGCGCCGATCACGCGGTCACCGACCGTCTTCTCGACGGGCATGGACTCGCCGGTGGCCAGCGACTCGTCCACGGCGCTCGCTCCGTCCACGACCACGCCGTCGGTCGGGATCTTCTCGCCCGGCCGCACGACCATCACGTCGCCCACGCTGAGCTCGGCGATGGGCACCTCGACCTCGGAGCCGCCACGCTCCACGCGCGCCGACCTGGCCTCCAGCGACAGCAGCTTCTGGATGGCCGAGGAGGCCCGGCCGCGCGCCTTCGTCTCGACGAAGCGGCCGGTGAGGTGGATGGCCATGATCATGGCGCCGATTCCGGCGTAGTCCATGATCGGGAAGCTGGCCCCCAGGTCGTGGACGATCGCTCCCACGCCCGTGAGCACGGCCACGCCGCTCCCCATGGCGATGAGGACGTCCATGTTGGGCACGAGCCCCCGGGCGGAGCGCCACGCGCCCCTCAGCGTATCCCGACCGGGCCCGACGAGAACCGGCAGGGCGAGGAGCACCATGCCCAGGTCGAAGGCGAGCCGGGTCGGCCACGCGACCCCGAAGAACATCTCCGGGATCATCCAGGCCATGACCGGGACCGTGAGCCCCCAGGCGATCCACATGCGGCGGCGGGCCGTGGCCAGCTTCTCGCGGCCCCGCTCCAGCCTGCGGCGCTCGAGGACGGCCCGGTCCTCACCCGTCTCCGGGGGAGCCTCCAGCTCGTAGCCCGCGTCCTCGACGACCTTCCGGAGACCCTCGAAGCCGAGCGTCTCGGGGAAGGTGACGGTGGCCGTCTCGGAGGCCAGGCTCACCGCGGCCTCCACGCCCTCCAGGCCGTTCAGCTTCTTCTCGACCGCCGAGCTGCAGCCGGCGCAGTGCATGCCGCCGACGCGGAACGTCTGCTTGCGTCGGGGCGTGGTGCCGGTGCCGTGTTCCGACTCGTCCGTCCGTGGTATCGTCGTCGTGTCCATGGGCTCTATCCCTCGAGGGTCACCGCGCGTGCTTGTACATGAGATCCACGAGCTCGTCGTACATGGCCTGGGCCTCGTCGCCGCCGGCCTGGATGGCGCTGGTGGCGCAGTAGGCCAGGTGGTTCCGCATGAGCTCGCGCCCGACGCCCCTCAGCGCCTCGTGCACCGAGGAGATCTGGGTGAGGATGTCGGCGCAGTAGCGCTCCTCCTCGACCATGCGCTGCAGACCCCGGATCTGGCCCTCGATGCGGCGGAGCCGGATGAGGTTGCTCTCCTTCATGGCGGTGTCGACCCCGTCTGCCTTGCGGCCGCCGCCGTCCTCCTGCGCTCCGCAGCCGCAGGCGCAGGGAGTCGGGGTTTCGGGGGTTCCGGGGATCACCGTGTCGGCCGTCTTCGGGCTCATCTCGCACCTCGGGACTCGGAATCGGCTCGGGAGGGCTTTCGGCTCCGTCGGGAGGGGCGGGGGGGCGGTCTGTACCCCTCCCCCCTATCTCACGCGCTATACCTTAGTATACCCCCACCCCCTATGTCAATCCCCGCAGGCCGACGCCGGGAGGGAGCCGGTGGTGGTCCGCCGCACCGGTCCGGCGGTGGACGGATGCGCGGCGTCGGCGTTACACTGACGGGGCCATGTTCGAGGGAATGAAGAAGCGGCTGGAGCGTGCGCTCGACGCGCTCGAGAAGAGAGGGCCCGGCCCCGGCGAGGACGACATCGACCGGATCCTGGCCGGCATGCGCGAGGAGCTCATCGACGCGCGCGCTCGGGTGAAGGGCCTCGAGGACGAGGTTCGGGCCCTGGAGCGCAAACTGGAGCGCGTCCCGGCGAACTCCGAGGCCGCCGAGACCCTCCGCCACAAGCTCGAGGGCGCGAAGTCTGTCCTGGTCGAGACCCGGGCGGAGGCGGCCGAGCTCACCCGCCAGTTTCGCGACGCGGTCGGCCAGCGCGACGCCCTGGCCATCCGGAGCCGCACGGCGCGCACGTCCGAGGATCTGCGCGAGGGCATGTCGGGCCCGTCCCGAACTTTCGACCGGCTCGCCGAGAAGGTCGAGGATGCCGAGCGCCTCACGCGGGCCGAGCGGGAGCTGGACGACGACCTCGGCGGTGGTCCGGCAGGCGGCGCCGATCTCCCCCCGGAGGTCGAGGCGGCCGAGCGTCAGCGGCACGCCGACGCCCTGCTCGAGGAGCTCAAGCGCCGCATGGGCGTCAATGACGCGGGCGAGGCCGAGGCGGGCGAGGCCGAGGCTGGCGAGGCCGAGGCTGGCGAGGCCGGCGGCGAGGGCGCGGCGGCGGCGGGCGAGGGCGCGGCCGAGGCGGGCGAAGCCGGCGGCGAGGCGATAGGGGAAGATCCGGCCGACTAGCTGCGAGGGCGGGAGCTCGCGGTCGTGTCGCGCCGGCTCGCGGCCAACCGGTGTGCCCGTCGTCTCCCTTTCGCCCTGTATCGGCTCCAGTCCCGCTCTTTCTGCCGACCTGGGCCTCGCTCTGTCCCCCGAGCCGCGGTGCCGCGATCCGGCGTCAGGCAGCTTCGGGAGGCGGGTGCTCGAACCGGCCGATCATTCAACTGGCCGGTCGGGTCTTGACAGGATTCCGTTGACGGTCGGGGTGAGGGCCGGACCCCGCTCCTCAGGTGCCCCTCGCCCACCCTGACGCCCGCTCTCCCGGCCGCCGGCCGGTCCCTCCCCTTCGCGCCTCCTCCAGGCCGCCGTTGATCCCGCAGCCGTCGGCTCCGGAGGCCGGAAATCGGCCGATTATACTGGAGAGGTACGAGTTACGGGGCCTTTCGGGCCTCGTGGCGGGGCCCGGAGGGCCGGGGCGTGGGTGCGGGATGGGAGGCGGACGATGGGAGCGACGGTGCTGGCGCTGCGGGAGCGG
>Ga0307440_1000377_pt1 | contig 21790 bp, 12 predicted proteins | sample SalMarWE160410MG_FD_202150 | JGI IMG/M metagenome (GOLD analysis project Ga0307440, IMG submission 202150) | Salt marsh sediment microbial communities from the Plum Island Ecosystem LTER, Massachusetts, United States - WE1604-10 | ecosystem: Environmental > Aquatic > Marine > Intertidal zone >... | reverse complement strand
TCATTCTGAACAATAGTGGTACAGGCTCTGCCAACGCCAAACTCGTTACATTTATCAGCGATACCGGATATAATTCCCTGGTAAAGAAAGAGTCCACCTTTAAAATTGAACCTGGCGGATCATTTCCTGCAGATATCTCCTTTAAACTGGCTGATCCGGTTTTATGGTCGCCTGATAATCCTCATTTATACATGGCTACAGCCCAGATAATAAGGAATGGCAAAGTTATCGACAGCTATTCTGTTCCATTTGGCATCAGGACACTGAGCTTCAGTGCTGATAAAGGCTTTTTGCTGAATGGCAATCCTGTTGAGTTGAAAGGCGGATGCATGCATCACGATAACGGGTTGCTCGGATCTGCGGCATTCGACAGGGCTGAAGAAAGAAGGGTTGAATTAATGAAAGCCAATGGTTTTAACGCTATCAGGACGAGTCACAATCCTCCTTCGGAACAGTTTCTTGATGCTTGCGACAGGCTGGGAATGCTGGTAATTGATGAAGCTTTTGATATGTGGGAGCATCCCAAGAATCCTGATGATTACAGCAACTATTTCAAGGAAAACCGGAGATCTGACCTGGAATCAATGATATTACGAGATCGCAATCATCCGTGTGTATTTGCATGGAGTATCGGCAATGAAATTTATGAACGGGCTGATACTTCCGGAGTACGTATTGCCAATCAACTGGTAAAAGTTGTCAGATCGCTTGACAACACCCGTCCCATTACTGCAGCTATATGTATGTTCTGGGATCACCCGGGCACTGACTGGTCAGCCTCAGAACCGGCTTTTTCATACCTGGATATTGGCGGCTATAATTACCAGTGGAGAGAATATGAAAGTGACCATGAAAAATTTCCTGAGAGAATAATGATGGGTACTGAATCAGTTCCTATGGAAGCCTTTGAGAACTGGGAGCAGGTGGAAAAAGATCCCTGGGTCATAGGTGATTTTGTATGGACAGGCATGGATTATCTTGGAGAATCGGGCATAGGACATGTTTACTATGATAAAAGTAACGCCGGATTTAACATGCCATGGCCATGGTATGATGCATGGTGTGGCGATATAGATATCACAGGCCAGAAAAAGGCTCAGTCGTGGTACCGGGATGTGGTCTGGAGAAGGAGTAACCTTGAGATGGCTGTTCATGCACCTGTTCCCGCAGGTAAAAAAGAAGGCATATCATACTGGGGATGGCCCGATGAATTTCAGAGCTGGACCTGGCCCGGACAGGAAGGTAAGACACTTGAGGTATCTGTTTACTCACGATGCCCGGAAGTAAGGCTTGAACTGAATGGTAAAGTGATAGGGCAAAAACCGGTGTCGGAAGCAACAAAACTGACAGCTAAATTTGAAGTGCCGTATTCTCCCGGGGAACTTAAAGCTATTGGGATTTCAGAGGGGAAAGAGGTAGCAAATGAAACATTCATAACAGCAGGCAACCCGGCTTCCCTGGCATTATTACCTGACAGGGACCAGATAAATGCCAACCGGAATGACCTGGCATATATTACTGTGGAAATCAGGGATAAAGACGGGAACCGTGTTCCAGGTGCAGGAATAGAAGTGAGTTTAACAGTAACAGGAGACGGGGAATTAATAGCAAGTGGAAACGGTTCACCTGATGACATGCAGAGCTTTAATAAACCCGTATGTAAAACCTATAATGGCAGGTGTCTTGCGATTATAAGACCTTTTGCCCGGGCGGGTAAAATAAAACTTGTTGCAGAAGCAGAAGGAATTTCTCCTGCAGAAATTGATATTATGACGAAATAGAAAACTCTGGCCTTACTTTATATTATATTCAGAACTGGCTGCACCAGCTAATCCGGTTGTTGTACAACCTTCCGTCTTAATAACTGATTTGCCGGAAAAGCCAGTATTGTTATATGTTATTATTGCTTTTCCTGTACTGTCAGTATGGATATCACCAATCCACATAAGAGTCCCTTCCTTATTAACATAACGGCTTCCCGAAGTATTATCCCTGCCAGTGTTTCCTCCTGCAGCAGTACCTGTTGACGATACTTTATCCTTATTTATCTGACCTGATTTGGTATATACTTCTATTACACCCATGGTATTGAACCCTGTGTATTTCTGAATATCCATAAAATTTGTCGAGACATTGATATGGTCTATATCGTTTGGTGGTATTCCCTTAAGCACAGAAGGATCATCTCCTGACGGAGTCCCGTTGATAACAATAATAGCACCGTCCTGCTTACTGTTAGTGTTTGGTCCCGATTTGGAAAAAACTATTTTGCCATCAATAAGCCGGTAAGGTTCAATACGGGCAATAATGCTCATAATATCTGTATTACTGTCATATGCATTTTTATCCTGTTTTTCTTGGCCTGATCTGACTGATCCTTTATTTTTATCCTGGATCACGAAAGCATTCCCCGGAGATTTCCAGCTGTATGCCAGCATCCAGGACGCAAGAAGACATAAATCATTACGATACCTGGAATCGGTTTCACTTCCGGTATCAATTTGTTTAAAAGGAATATCCTTATCTCTTACGTCTTTGATGCTGTGCCAGGTAAAGCGGCTGAAAACATTGGCCAGAAGCAGGTTGTCAAGGACCTTTTGGGATGAAGGTTCGAGAAAATGATCCGGTGCCGGAATATAACCGACAAGATAATTCCTCAGGTTCAGCCAGGAATCGATCGAATAATTATCGGGTAATTGTCCCGCAAGATCTTTTTCCACAACCGATAATGCAAGATCCGCTTTAACAGGCTGCCCATTATCATCGAAGCTTCTTATTGTAATCAGAGTATTGCCGTCTTCATTCGGTGCCATAATACCGGTCTCAATACTGATACCGAGTTTTTTATTTTCATGCAGATAAACGAGCCTTTTGGACAAAAGGTTCAATAAAGGGTCAAAGACTGCTATCTCTGCAACACCTGCGGGAAAATCTGCAATGGGGATCTTAATTAATTTCTGGTCGGAGATCATAAACGTCCTGGCCATGAGAATCTTCCCTCCCATTTGCAATAAAAGGGAACCGGAAGTGGAATGATCACCTGTTGCCTTTGCCGAAAGGGTAAGGGTATCATCTGTTTTATTGTAGACTGTCATAACAAGTCCTGAGCTCTCCGGCCCGGGAAGTGGGAATTTCTTTGAATAACCGTCCGGACCGGTGACCTTAAGGAAATATTTCTTGCCTTCTGCAGGGATAAGGCTGAATGAGCCTATTCCTTTGAACTCCGGAGATATCCTGCATATCAGGTTGTTGTCATTATCAAATATACCACCATCAAAATCAACCGGTCTGTTTACATTGTCAAATGATCTGAAAGCAACCTTTGAACTGATCCCGGCAAGTAGTCTTCCTCCTTCCGGGTAAAACGCCACATCGAGATAATTATAAGGAGTGGCCGGCACAAGGCCCTTATTTATTTTCGATCCCCGGTAACCGGCATGAATAATTATTTCAGTATTGTTGCTCTCTGTAAAGTCCGGCAGACTGATGCTGATCTCTGCTTTACCATCCCTGGCTGCCTTACCCTTGCCTTTGAGATCTGATACCGGCAATCCTGTCACTTCATAATCGAAGGCTGCCGGTACAGGCTGATCATCTTTCCCCTTAAAATACAGCATAAGCTTAACATTTGAGGATGGCATACACAATCCCTTCCCTGTCGAAATTTCAACATCAAGGTTGTCTTTTTTCCCATCTGAAACGGAAAGTTGCTTAAAGAAGGCCTTATCCACCGGTATGTTTTCCATCCATCCGGTATATGCCGAAAGCATGTAATTACCGTTCTGAATTTGTTTTGGTATATCCAGAGATCCCTCGACCGTGTTATTATGAATTGAAAATTCAGATCCTGCAACTTCAAGGCCATAAGTATCATAAAGTTTCATGTACAACTTCCTGCCGGATGCTTCAGGCGGTTTCCCTGTAATGTCAGTAACCCAGGCCCTGATAAGAATCCTGTCGCCAGGGGAATAAAATGATCGGTCAGTTTGTACATATACAGCCTCTTCCGGATATTTCTGCAACCAGAGATCGAGTTTCTTCTCTATATCCTGTATACGTCCCTGAGAAAACAAAGCAGAGCCTCCCATTACAGGGAATAACATCAGAATTGTCATGCTCAGACAGATCAATTTAATTCGCGGTTCCTTCATGGCCAAGAGGTTTTTACTGACTTACAAATTTCATCATATCGGTGTCGTAATTATTCTTCACCTCACAGGTGTTATTAAAGAACATTACCGGATCTTCCTTTTCATTATAAACCGGCCACTCAGGAAGACCATCAACATTAGGATTACCTGTTCTTGCAAAAGCAGCCCACGCTCTGCTTATTTTATCAGCAAGAGCATATGCCGCCTGACTGTCACCGGATTGTTCCCTGTTACGTGCTATATTATTGAAAACAAAAGCTATTTCCATACAATGGACAGCTTTCAGGCGTCCGTTAAGAATAGGTGACTGCCATGTGAAAAGATACATATAGACCGGTGCTGCACCCTCAACACCGGCCTTATCATTTGCGAATCTGACCGAACCGGGTCTGAACATCATATCAACATCAACAAGATCTGAAGGTTTGGTATCATCCGGGAAATACTTCCTGACTGTTGCAACGTAGTCATCAGTCTTGTCTCCGTATCTTTCCCTAAGTATTTGCATGATCTTGTTTTTATCTGCCTTTGCTATTGCAGGATCGAACAGTGAAGCGAGGAATTCATTTTTGTTGGTCCCAATAATCAGGGGAACATCCTTACCTATGGCTTCTGCTTCAGGAGTTCCAATCTGATAGGGAATTACATCATTATCCACGCTTGGAGCCCATCCTAACCTACTCATCAACCCTCCTGAACGGGGGAGTGTCTGAGCGACCTTCCGGATAGCATTGTTCCCTGCTTCTAGAAGTTTATCAAAGGGAACATCATTCAGTTTGTCCACTTCAGATGGTTTAAGTCCCAGTTCATCAAGGATCGCGAATCCTATTTTCTGTGTTGTACTCTTTTCCTGCAGTTTCCCTGCTGCACCACTTTCCATTATTCCTTTATGGAAGAGTCCTTTGGCAGACGGCATATTCATTAATACCGCCACTTTCCCTCCTCCGCCCGACTGACCGAAAATGGTTACATTGCCAGGGTCACCTCCAAAGTTGGTAATATTGTCCCTGACCCATTCCAGTGCAGCTACAATATCCAGCATACCAACATTTGCGGAATACTTATACTTGTCGCTTACACCTGACAGATCGAGGAACCCAAGTACATTGAGCCTGTGGTTGATTGAAACAACCACCACGTCAGAAGTCTTGCTGAGGTTGAGTCCGTCATAAGTGGGTAGTTCGTGTGAAGAACCGGCAGTATATCCGCCTCCGTGAAGCCATACCATAACCGGCCGTTTCTGACCATCATTGATACCTGGTGTCCAGACATTCAGATTCTGACATTTTTCATTCATATACCCGAAGTTATGCTGTTGGGCAAACTCCATCTCATCACTCAGTATCATAGATGAAACATTTATCGGGCAGACAGGGCCATAGGATCTTGAACTTCTAACCCCTTTCCAGGGATCAGGTTTCTCAGGTGGCATAAATCTTTCGGATCTGGCATATGGTATCCCTTTGAAATTAAAGATACCATGATCTATATAACCTGCCACTTTCCCACTGACAGTCTGTACAATAGCTGTGGTGCTGTCAGCCTTTATGGTGTCTGTAACAATCTTATTTTTAACCTGGCATGAAGAAAAAGATAGCATTACAACTGCCAGTACAGTTGTCAAAAGATAACTTATTTTCATTATTTGAGTATATTAAATCCGTTTATATAGCAATGTATATACATATGGATGATAATCAGGCAGATGGTAAAGCTTTACGTGCTTCCCTGTCAGGATCATCCTGCAATTCGGAAGCATCATTGAGTACCATTACTTCTCCCTTCTCGGAAGTATACCTTGCCCAGGCAGGAAGTCCTCCATTATCAGGATTACCTGTGCTCATGAATTGAAGAAGGGCTCCGGACATCTTGTCGGAGAGTTTTCTTGGCCGTTCCCCTCCTCCCGTATGGGTAAGCATAAGATCGGTATTATAGAACCAGTGGCAGATATCGCTGCAGTGGAATGCGCGCATCCGGTTATCGAAAAGAGGCGGTTGCCAGCAGAACCAGGCAACATAAACAGGAGGAGACTGTTTCGATTTTGCATCAGCCAGGTTGACAACACTCTGGCGGTTTCCGCTTATCATAGACCATATCTCAACCGGTTTCTTGTCAGGGAATGCTTTTGCATACGCATCAACAACTTCGCCTGCCTTATCGCCCAGACCAGGACCAAATCCTGCCCGTGATTTAAGATATTCTTTCACCTCGTCAAAACTCACATCTTCCAGCTTTGCATTTGTCCTGCTGGGAGCAAGTTCATTCATGGTTGAACAGATAATCATAGGAACATCTGCGGCTTCCGGAGAAGCATCGGGATAATACGGATCGCGGGGTATATAAACACCATCTGCGCAGGGACTGAAACCAAAGCGCATCATGCCTGACCCGGGACCTGATTCAGAAGCCAGTTTCCTCGCTGCCCGGTTAGCCATCAGGTAATAGTCCATCCAGGGCATTTCCTGCAGTTTACTGATATCTCCTGGTTTCAGACTGGCTTCCTTCATAATATATTCACCCAGTTTCTCAGCGTATTCCTTGTTTCCTGTTCGAGTAGAAGCCCCGCTAAGAACAACAGCCTTATGAAACAATCCCTTCGCCGAAGGCATAGCTGTCAGTAAACAGACTTTAGCACCACCGCCTGATTGTCCCATTATTGTAACATTTCCCGGATCACCTCCGAAATTGGCTATATTATCCCTTACCCATTCAAGGGCGGCTACCAGATCCAGCATCCCTACATTTCCTGATGCAGCATACTTATCACCACCAACTGATGCCAGGTTCGTGAATCCCAGAGGTCCGAGTCTGTGGTTAACCGATACAAAAACAACATCCCCTTTCCGGCTGAAGTTCTCGCCGTTATATCCGTCCTGTTCAATGCCGTTACCATTGGTAAAGCCACCACCATGGATCCAGAACATAACCGGTCTCTTCTTCCCGTCATTTATTGCAGGAGTAAAAACATTCAGCTTAAGACAGTCTTCGTTTACATCATAATAATTCCAGTGATCAGCAAACGATGCATAGGCGTTGGCATACCTGTTCTCCATTATCTGTGGAGCAGTATTAGGCCAGAATACTGCTGGAAAAACATCTGTCCATTGTTCCGGCTTCTGTGGTGGCATGAACCTGTTGGCCCCTGAAGTATCGGCACCATAAGGCATCCCCAGGAAATAGTTTATGCCTCTCAGGACATATCCCTTTACCTTGCCATACTGGGTATCTGCAAGTGCTATCTCATCACCTATAAATAGGACCTGGTCTTCATAACTGACAGGTATTCCTTCCTTACCTGCAGCTGTACTGCATGATGCAGTTGCCAGGGCTGTTGTTCCGAAGGCAAGACCTGTTGCTCCCGCCCCCATTGTCTTAACGAAATTTCTTCTGTTAGTCTTCATATAATTATGTTTATTTAATAGTTATTACTCCTGTCGCTTTCATGGCTGCAGCTGCATCTTCCGGTAATTTCCAGTTATTGTCAAAATATCCCTGGGTCACCACATTATCTGGCCCTTCCCTGAAAAGAATAAAATCCTTCAGGTTACGCAATGCATCTGTTACAGCGCCCATGAAAGCAAATCCCTGCTGTTGCTGCGGATTCTTGGGAGGAGTCCACCATACAAGGCCGGAATTAACCAGTACATAGTGATTATTAAGGGGAAATACATAAACAAGCCCGTAATCCCTGGCATCATTTTTAAGCTCAAGAGGGAGCCTGTCGGCATACTTCTCTATTATTGCATTTGTTTCACGTGTGCCAAAAAGCACCAGGTTGGAATTATCATAATCACTCTGCCTTACCTGCTTATCAGACAGAACTCTTGGGAATACCATAATGCGTCCCATCATTCCCCGGTCGAAAGCCCAGTCTGCTGCCTTCGAAGCTTCAGCTCTTCTCTCAGCCAGTTCCTCCTTAGAAGGTTCACCTCCTGTACCATATACATATACATGATTACTGCTGATAACAGCACTCAGAGGTCCTTCAGCACCCTTTTGTTTGGACATCAGGCCGGGGGTAAATTTCCTGTTTACCCAGCTTCCCTTCGATTTTGAAAATGATATGGCATCCGGTGTCTTCACGGAATATGTTTTACCATCAACACTTACTGTCACTTTCTTTGCAGGATCAAACATAGGATGTCCTGAGAGGTTAAGCGTAAAAGCTTCAAGACCATCACTTTTTACCTCAATACTGTTCTGCCCATTGAATTTAGCGTCTATGGTAGCCAGGGTTCCGGGAGTCAGATTATCAAATGTGACCCAGTAAGCTTTGTCATACTTAAAATGGCTGCTTGAGAATTTCACATCTGCCGGGAACGGATCACGGACAAACTGGGCAAACCAGTCAAAGATAAACCCGTCTTTATAGGCATATTCCCAGCTGTTATGACCTATACCAGGGTATTCCACATAGTCAAAAAGCTTTGCATCAGTTTTAAATTTAGCTCTCCACTCCTGTGCAGTCTTATAAAGAAAGTCCTTGTCGCCAATAAAAAGATGCACAGGCAGGTTTTTGGCATTACCTGAAAGGTCGATGGTACCTTCAGGAGGTGCAGGGCAACAGGGAGCTATAGCAGCCCAGATATCGGGCCTGGTCATCCCAAGCCATAAGGTGCCGCCACCACCCATTGAGAGACCGGTAAGATAGATCCTGTTCTCATCTATACTAAACCGGCTTTTTACATCAGCAAGTACATCATATACATCCTGCTCGGGTATACCCTGGTATCCCGCTGTTCCGCGAGCATATGGAGCCGCAACAATATAATCTTCATCTTTCAGCTTTGGCCAGTACCTTGTTACCTCAAGGTCAGTTTCGGCAGGTACATGTCCCGGCTTAATAAAATCAGGACCCTGGATATTCCCCTGGCCAAAGGCACGACGCAGCCCCAGCCTGTGATTAGACATCGCCCCATGCAAGAAGATCACCAGGGGATATTTCTTATTTTCATCAAAATTCTTTGGAATATAAATAGCATAAGGCTGGTCTGTTTCATCAACTGTCGAGAAAAAGGAAAGATCCTGGGGACCCGCTTTTAGTTTTTGGGCCGATGCATTATTTAAAGCACCTGCTGCAAGAGAGACAACAAGAAGCAGGATAAATGGGAGGAAGGATTTGTTTTTCATATTAAAGTTTTTTATCGTTTATGGTAATACAGAATATGTTCAAAAGATAATTTTCGTGCATTTTTCAGGGTTGGAAATCATGGTGAGATAGTATGTGTCAGATTCATTAATAAACCAAATTGGATATCTTTAAAGCAATTACCTGGTGATTTTAAACTACAGATCTGAAAGACAAGTCTTGAGCCATAGAGAATAAAATTAAACAAAAACTGCCTGATCGTTGTTAATTCGCCTATTTTCATATCCATACAATCATCTGGCCGGATAAAGGAACAAATAAAAAAGAGCCCTTTAACCCTATCCAAAGGTTAAGGGCTCTCATTAACCACTTTTCAAAAATGATCCTAATAACCCGGATTCTGCGTCATCGCAGAATTGACCTTCATTTCATAGTCCGGGATAGGAAGAAGCTCGTTTTTATTCAATTTATAACCGGCATCGGGTTGAAGTATCGGCTGACCCGGAATACCTGAAGGGATAACTTTACCCTGGTCCTTTAATGCAAGATATGCATCACCATTCTCTCCAAGATTGCCCTGCCATCTCTGGAGATCGAGGTATCTTTCTCCCTCGTAGAACAATTCAAGTTTTCTTTCATTTTTAATTGCTGCAAAGAGATCGTCTCCGGTGGATGAAACAGCAGGAAGATTAACCCTTGCCCTCACCTTATTGATATATTGCTGGGCTTTGGCGTCGTCAGCCGGACTCTTGCGGTTATTGGCCTCGGCAGCCATCAGAAGCACATCAGCATAACGTATCATCCTGGCATTAGTTCCATTATTGCATTCTTTAAAATAATCTATGGCGCCTTCTCCCTCACTAAGGTATGAGACATATCTCAGTTGTACGTACCCATCGTTGCCATAAGGTGTATAGCCTTCTGCAGGAGGAACAGGGAACTGAAGGTAACCGCCAAGAGCTTCTATTTCAGCTTTTGAAATGATATTTGCTTTCCTTCGTACGGTATCGCCGGCAGCAACATAAGCATCATAGATCTCTTTATGAGGATTAAGGAAACACCATCCCATTGACGATGTTATCCCCAGGGCGGGACATGAGAATTGTGTCTCACGTGGATCAACAAACACAAGGAATCCGCCCATTGTGGATTCAGGTCCGAACGGACTGCTGTAATCCTGGTTTGTAACGAATGGAATTTCCCAGACAGACTCTACACTGTATTCCGATTCTTTTTGTAACACCTTGGAATAATCGGGATATAGATCATAATCGTTGGAATTAATTACCTGGTCAAACATATCTGCCGCTTCAGTATATTTCTTTTCAAACAGGTATACTTTCCCCAGAATAGATTGTGCTGCACCTTTCGACAAAAGGTTCACATAATCAGTTGTAAGATTATACCTGGTTGGCAGAACGGCTATAGCATCCTGCAGATCCTGTTCCATCTGTGCATATACATCCGCCATGGCTGTCCTGGGCTGGACGTATTCATCGGAGTTAAGTTCATGAAGAACAAGAGGAACATCTCCCCAGAGGTTCACCAGGAAAAAGTAGGCATAGGATCTCAGTACCTTGGCCATAGCAATATCCAGTTTTTTATTCTCCGAATCGGGATCAACCCTGTCTATAATAAGATTAGCCCTGTATACACAGCTGTACATCCAGGAGTAGAATCCCCTGATGCCACTGTTTAGCGGCGTGAATCTGTATTCATTTACCTCTTCGAGGATTCCCCCGTTATCACCACGTGAACCTCCTCCTGCATAGTTCTCATCTGACAGTCCGTCAAGAAGATAATAATAATTCCATCCTATGCTTGACTGCCAGGCGTCAAAAGCAGCCATAAGACCTTCAAACGCCTGTTCATCTGTCTTATAATAAGTGTCAGGCACCTGTGCACCTCTTTTGTCGTAATCAAGCCAGCTTTCAGAACATCCGAACAGAACCAGTGAAAAAACGACAATTATTATGACTTTATTTAATTTACTCAATATAGTTTTCATGTGTAAATAATTTAGATTTTAATGGTCACATAGAACCTCAATGCTGATATTAGATCGTAATTACTGAATATCCGTTGTAAACATTTGAGGTTCATAGTAGAGTATTTTTTACAATGGTTACCTAAAATGTAATGTTAACACCAAGTAATGTGGTTCTGCATATCGGATACATACCACGGTCTATTCCTATACTGTTCACATTGCTGCTTCCTACCTCAGGATCCATTCCGGGATATTTGGTGAAAGTAAAGGCATTCTCAAGAGAAACATATACTCTTGCGCTTGAGGCCTTGATCTTACCCAGCAAATTATCAGGTATGTTATATCCCAGCTGGATCTGCTTAATCTTAACAAAAGATCCGTTAAAGAGCATCATGTCACTGTGCCATTTATTGGCTTCCGAATTATCAGCTTTAGGCATTGTACCACTTGTATTTGTGGGGGTCCACCTGTCCTTGGCAAATACCTCCAGGATGTTATAATTCAACCTGTCCGTCCTGATCATACCGATCATTACCTTATTTCCGGACTGGCCCTGAATGAACGATCTGAAATCAAATCCTTTATAATTCAGGGTAATTGTTGTACCGAATGTAAGCTTGGGTATTCCGCTTCCAAGATACTGTCCATCAGATGAGGTTACATACGATGTAGTATCACCTGCTGCGTTATAGTAGATCATATTACCATTGGCCGGATTAACCCCGTAGGTTTTATACCCAAAGAAATACCATATCGGATAACCCTTTTCAAACATTGTAGCAGTGAAGAGGTTAACATCAGCTCCTGACAGCCTTGGATTATTCGGGTTCATATATGTGACTTCATTATGGAGGGTTGCCAGGTTTGCATTTATGGAATAATTAAGTTCCCCTACATTACTATGATATCCCAGCTCAAACTCGTATCCCCTGTTCTGCACATCACCAGCGTTGATCGATGTGGCTGCATTTCCTGCTATAAGCGGAGGGGTACCTGTTGTGATAAGACCCTTGGTCATCTTATTATAATAATCCATAGAGAAGGTAAGCTTCCCTTTGAATGCCCTCAGATCAATACCCACATCAGTCTGTTCACTTGTCTCCCAGCCAAGGTCAAGGTTGCTAAGTGTGGTTGGGAATGTTGCTGTTGAAAGAGTTGTCTCAGATATCGGGTATGCAGTAGGTGTTCCGTTTGATGATGATGCAAGCAGTGAGGCATACGGATAATTACCAAGGTTGGAGAGGCTGCCGTTCTGTCCCCAGCTACCCCTGATCTTCAGGAATGAAATGAATGATTTCGGGAAAAATGACTCATCTGATATGACCCATCCGGCCGATACGGCAGGGAACGTTCCCCAGCGCTTGGTTTTTGAAAGGATATCCATTCCGGCTCCGTCTCTCCTTAAACTGAACTGGAGGAGATATTTACCTGCAAAATCATAGTTAAATCTTCCAAAATATGATAGTTTTCGTGTAAGGGTTCTTGATCCGGAAACATTATCAGTTGGATTGGCCACAGTATACGATAAATCATCAAACATATTATTGTCAACAAGCAGCGGGCCTGATGTTCCCGCCATATTCTTTACTCTCAGTTCGTTTGGAGTAAAGCCGAGAAGCAGTGTACCATTATGTTTACCAACCGATTTGGTATATGTAAGGAAATTATCCCATTGCCAGAATGACATATTCGTTATTCTCTCCGTAACGCTTGAAGAATTATTGTTCTGTGAAGCATTATAATAATAAACAGGGCTATAGAGATGATAATCGGAAAATCCCATTGTAAGACCCATTCTTGTAGTGAAGGTTAGTCCCGGTAGCGGTGTGAAATCAGCAAAGACATTCCCGAATATGTTATTATTCTGTGTTGAAGGATGTGTTCTGTCCCGGTTCACAAAAGGATTACCAACTTCCCCGTTTATATTTGAAGAAATACCATATATATTTCCGTTCTCATCTTTCAGGAGCTTCTTACCAAGATCGAGCAGTGCCTGGACATCACCAGGCAATGTACCGGTATATGCAACAGGCGTAAATGGATCCATCATCAGTGCACCACCGATCACCGATCCGTATTCGCTGTTCTCTGATACTGATTTCAGGTCGGTACGGTTGATCTGCAGATTATGACCTATCTTTAACCATTTTTTGATCTGATAGTTGGAATTAAACATAACAGTGTATCGCTGATATTTATCCTGGTCCCCCTTAACAATCCCATCCTGGTTTAGATAAGATAAAGACATCAGGAATGACCCTCTGTCATTTCCATCTGTGAAGGAAAGGTAATGCTTATCTGACGGAGATGTTGTAAATATTGCATCCTGCCAGTCTGTTGTATAGGTCCTGTCTATATCGGGAGAAAGGCCGCCGGCTTCGGTAAAATAATTATAATACTCATCCGGATTCAATACCGCGGTTTTATGTGCCATGGTCTGTATTGAATGCTGAAATTCATATGTCAGATGACCGGTTCTCGCTCCTTGACCGCTCTTGGTAGTGATCAGCACAACACCATTTGCCCCTTCAGCACCATAAATGGCAGCGGAAGCAGCATCCTTAAGTATCTCTATATTTTTTATGTCATTAGGATCAATTGTGCTTATATCAAATACCCTGGTTCCGTCTACAATATAAATAGGTTCAGATGATCTGTTCGATCCGTAACCCCTGATCCTTACATTCAGGTTAGCTCCCGGAGCTCCAGAGTTCTGGATTACCTGGACGCCTGATGTTTTTCCCTGGAGGGCCTGCTCAGCTCTTACCACTGAAGAATTGGTAAGATCGTCTGTTTTGATACTGGAGATGGCTCCTGTCACAACACTCTTCTTCTGAACACCATATCCCACAACAATAACCTCATCCAGGTCTTTGGTTTCAACATTGAGTTTCACATCAATTCTGGTCTTGCCTTCCAGTGGTATTTCCTGGCTGACATAACCGATAAAGGAAACAAGAAGCGTAGCATTCTTATCCGGAACTGATATGGCAAAGCTTCCGTCAATATGGGTGGTAGTACCGTTGGTAGTTCCCTTTACAACAACATTAACGCCCGGCATAGGATCACCGGTAGCAGCATCAGTTACAGTTCCTGTTACAGTTTGTTGCTGAAAGAGGGAATCAAGCCTGGAAGATGTCCCCGCAGGAGTAAGTACAATCTGCCTGTCGCTGACCACAAACCTGACCTGATCGTCAAAGATATCATGCAATATCTCCTTGATGGGCTTGTTTTTAGCTTCAACATCCACCTTGCGTTCCACATCTATCAGTTTCTGATTGTATAGAAAATAAAATTCGCTCTCATCTTCTATCTTACTAAGAACCTGATCGACAGAGGTTCCCTTCATATCCAGAGAGATCTTTGTGCTTTGTGAATAGGTCGGCGTGGCTGCCATACCGGCTAATCCAAATAAAAGCAGTAAAGCAGAAATCTTCATTTTCATAAGTAATTTTTGGCAACTACTATAAGGTTTAGAAAATCCATAGTAATTATGATTCTTTTTCATAATTTTGAATCGTTAGGGTTAATAATAAAGGAATGTTAGTTCTCTAGGTTTGACATTCTATTGACCATTGACCGGGGGAAAGGTGTTCCAGCACTTTTCCTCCTTGTTTTATGGTCAAGCATTGGAGGTTTTATGTTTCTTTCATATGGCAGGAAATTTTAATTGTTAGTCAGGTTTATTTTGAATGTCCGGAATTTGCCGGGTAAATAATTATTCTTTTCTTTGAGAAGGATCCGTCGGGTAACAGGTTTCTCGGAAGTTCGGTATAGCTTATCGGCGCACTAATCTTTAACAGCTTAAGTATCTCTTCGAGCGATTCATCTTCAAATGTTGCGTGATATCTGTAATTTTGCAGTTCTTTCCCCTGCAATTCTATATCTACATTAAAAATCAATCCTATATCCTTAAGTACTTTACTGAGTGGTTCATTCCTGAATATTAGTTTTCCATCCTTCCAGGCAATATATTTATATGAATCTGTATCAATAATATCACTCTCCCGGGCTTGTAAGTCATAGCTCAGATGCTGGTCAGGATGAAGCTTATATACCCCAGGTGAGTTTCTGTTATGCCCTGCCTCTTTAACTGTTACTTTCCCCGATACAAGTGTTACCTCTGTTATTGGCCGTGAGGCATAACACTGGACATTAAATCTTGTTCCCGTGGCTATTACCTGTAATGTTGAAGTCTGCACAATAAAAGGCCGTAATGTATTGCTTTTCACTTCAAAATAGGCTTCACCGTCAAGGTAAACTTCTCGCACTCTCTTACTAAAGGTTACAGGATACCTTAAAGTACTGCCCGAATTCAGCCAGACCAATGTGGAATCATCCAGGCGAAAGGACGATCTGGTTCCATAGGGAGCGTACACCTTATTAAAAACCTCCTGGTTCTGTCTTAAAATCCCTATTCCGGAACTGATCAGACCAAGGAAAAATGTACCGACAGCCAGTGGCAGAATTATTATTGCTGCAATCCTCTGCCACGATGACCATATTTTTCTTCGGGGCTTCATGCCGGGGATCCTGTTCTTCACTTTCTTTAGAGCCCCTGAAATATCTATATTGCTAATATCTGTTTGTTTGTCAGATGCATCCCAGATATTTTTTAGCTGATCATAATATTTTCTGTTTGCTTCCGATAGGCCTAACCATTTATTCAGTTCTTCAAATTCCGCTTTAGTGGCCAGGCCCGCAAGATCCCTTGCGATCAAAGCTAAAATATCATTCTTCTCTTTTGATTCCATTTCAAAAAAACTGCATTTATATAAAGACGATCAAAGCCATATTGCCCACATTCAAATAGTACAGAATCCTCAATTTCAGCTATTCAGCAACAGACTCATATACAAAATTATTAAGAAATGTAATCTCTCAGGCAGCTCCTCAGCATATGCAATGCCTTTCCTATCCTTACTTCAATAGTCCTAACTGAAACGCCCAGAAGATCAGCAATCTCACTATATTTGAGCCCTTTATATCTGTTCATTCGGAAAGGTGATGAAATTTCTTCAGGGAGACTTGACAATACAGCATCTATCTGATCCTGTAATTCTGATTGGAGCACATATTTATCTGTATCGGTTTCAAATCTGAGAGCCCTTTCCATAACAAAACTATAATATGTCTGCCTGATTTTTTTATGCCTGCACCAGTCGAGAAATTTATTCTGAATTGCTTTCAGGAGGTAAGATTTTAGTGAATGACTAATATTAACTGTTTCATGATCCTCCCATAATCGAACAAAGGTATCCTGAACAATCTCTTCTGCATTACTCAGGTCTTTAGTATACCTCATTGCAAATAGTACAAGGTCCTTGTAATATGCAGAGAAGATATGTGAAAAAGCAGACTGATCTCCGGCCTTAAGTTTTGAAATCAGTACCTTCTCAACCAGTGTCCCCTGATTCTTCGTCATTTGCTCCTGGTCATCGACCAAAGATAATAAATGCAATAAACCCTTTGAAGCTGAAGTTTTTTTCTTTTTGGCAGTTGGCGAATCTACTATCATATTAGGTGAAGATGTCCTGTTAATAAATCAGTGAAATGCCAATCATAGACCGGCATTCCACAATTTTAACTAACCTGCTTGCATTACTATGCAACAAACTAACCTGAAAACACCACAATTATCTATTGTAATAATTTAACCTATTTATGTATATAATTAATTATAAATAATTTGCTGTCTATGAAAAATTTAACCAGAACCGTATTTCTATTTAAGACGTTTGTCACAGGAATTACCACATCTTTTAAAGAAAAAAACACAAAATCTCTTTTCAATAATTATATAAAATTTATCTATAGAATCTTCCTGTACTGAAGAATCTTCCTATACTGATAATTATAAAAGAAAAGGGAATATTGCTTTCCTTTCTTTGGGATAACCAGGAAATTCCTTAATGTACCACATGTGATGATCTTTTGCCCTTGAAATAAGATTTACACAGGTCCAGACCAGAAATGAAAGAGCAGGCAGGTTGAAAGCAACAAGAGCAAATCCTGCCCAGGATATGATTTCACCCATAAAATTTGGACAGGATACATATTTAAACAATCCACCATATGGCACCCGGTATCCTTCACTCCTTACAGACCGGAGGTTAATAAGAATATAATCGTGATATTTATTTATGATGAATCCTGTAATAAAAATAGTCGCTCCGGCCGTAATGCGCAGAATAGTGATCATATCAAGAGGGCTGCCAGGTACAAAGGTGGCAAGCCAGTACCCATTAAGACTTCCGTTAATTATATTGAAAAAGAAAGCCATAACTGTGATAACCAGGGGTATTCTCTTGCCTTTGGTTCTTATCCGCAGAGGGAAGATAATTACGCGGTGGAAATAGTGTATCCCCCATAATACTGCAGGCAACAGCACAACTATGTTATGAAGGTCTGATCTGAGAAGAATGAAATAACCAAATACTACCAGAGCAGGCAATTCCATTAAGAACCAGCCCAGCCTGTTATTAATAAGCGGCCCCCAGTTGGCCGCAGTGTGGCGGCCATAAGGCTGAACCACCTTTAAAAGTACCGGGAAAAGAAAAACAGCCACAGCTATCCATATAATACAAATCAGGTTGAAGGTATTGTGTGTGATCATATCATCTCAGCATTTTGTTTTCATCATACCAGCTAAAAGTATCCTTTAATGTATCAGCAAGAAGCCTTGGTTTATACTTTAGTTCCCTCCTTGCCTTTGCATTTGATATTTTAACAGGCGAATTAACCAGTATATCAAGTGTCTGGCTTGTATATAGAGGTTCCCTTCCGGTTACTGATGAAATTATCCTGAAAAAGGGGCATGTCATTCGGGCCAGAATTACCGGAGTAATAACAGGTATCCTGCATCCCGAGATTTTACTTATCATTTCAGACAGCTCATGAAGTGTCCGGTATTCACCTGAAAGGATATATTTTTCCCCTTTGCGGCCGTATTCAACTGCATTTATTGCCGCAATCACAACATCTCTTACATCTACCCAGTTATAGCCTCCTGATATAAGAAAAGGCAGCCTGTTATTGTATATCTTTATAAGAGCTTCACCCAGGGCTGAAATCCTGTAATCGAAGGGCCCGATTACTGCGGTCGGATTCAGAATGACAGCATCGAGTCCTTCCCTGGCTGCATTTATAACTTCTCGCTCACCTTCAGCTTTTGTAACCTCATAAATACTCCCACCGGTATCTATCGCTGGCATGGTTTCATCAAGTAATATATCCTCAGGTACGGTGCTGAAAGCATGAATGCTGCTGAAGTGAATGAATTTCCTTACTCCCCTGCGTTGGGCAGCCTTTAACATGTTCCTGGTACCTGTTACATTGACATCGTGCGTTTTCTTATCAGATCTGCTATCAAGAGTTATCTGAGCGGCAAGATGAAAAACCGTCTCCACACCATCACATAATTTATCGAGTGAACCATGATCCAGTAAATCACCCTCCGTGATCTCAAGCCCGAGCTTATCGAAATCATTCCTGTGCTCATGGACAAGAACCCTTATTTTCACTCCCATTTCCATCAGAGCCCTTACCAGGCAACTTCCAATATGCCCGCTGGCACCGGTAACGGCGATTTTCATAACTTAATGTATCTTTGAGGAACTATAAAGCTAACATTTAAAAATAAAAAAGCAAACCAGTTATAACTCAAACGAAATACTCATTACCTTTGCAACCAGTTGGAATACCGATACATAAAAAAATTCAGATTAATGGCCACAGTAAATAAAAATTCAGTCATATTGCTTATGCATTGTCCCGACAGTAAGGGAATTGTAGCTCTGGTCACTGCATTCATAAATGATAACAATGGTAATATTATCGCACTCGACGAGCATGTAGACAGGTTGGATCACACGTTTTATATGAGGATAGAATGGGAACTGGACGGATTTCTAATCCCACAGAAAAAAATAGCCGATTTCTTCAATACTCTCATAGCAGAACGTTACAATATGACATGGGATATCTATTTTAGTAACATAAAGCCGAAGATGGCCATATATGTTTCAAAGCTATCGCACTGTCTATACGATATTCTTTCAAGGGTTCATGCCGGGGAATGGGATGTTGATATACCCCTTATAATAAGCAATCACCGTGATCTTGAACCTATATCAGAGCAGTTTGGCATTCCTTATTATTATTTTGATAAAAACGAAAAAAACAGAACTGAGCAGGAAAAGAAGGAACTTGAGTTATTAAAGAATAATAATGTATCCTTTGTGGTGCTGGCACGTTATATGCAGATACTTAGCAGTGATTTTATCAGTCACTATCCAAAGGATATTATTAATATTCACCACTCTTTCCTGCCTGCCTTCCCCGGTGCCAGGCCTTATCATTCAGCATATGAGAGAGGTGTCAAGATCATTGGAGCAACAAGCCACTACGTGACTGCCGATCTTGACTCAGGACCTATTATTGATCAGGATATAGTCAGAGTTTCTCACCGTGATTCTATAAATAAACTAATTATTAAAGGTAAGGATGTTGAGAAGCTTGTACTTTCACGTGCTATCCTTATGCATATCCAGCGCCGTATCCTAATATATAACAATAGAACTGTAGTGTTTAACTGATTACCCTGAAGTGGAGTTGCTGGTCAGTATAAACACTTATTTTTATTATTTCATAACATAAAGCCATAATTAATTCGTTGGTTTTATTATTGCTAACTTTGCCAGATACAGGCAGCGGGATGAATTGTGCTGTTAAATCCAGCCTGAATAATCTTTTACAGTAGCATGCAGAAAAGGTGTGATACAGCCGGTAACAATACCCGTGCAATATCAGTGTGACAATGCTCACCCTTGATTATACCCTATAATAAACAAGGACTGCCAAGGTATGACAATACAGGAACTGAACAGGGAACTTACGGAAGCTTATTCAATCAATAATCTTAACAGGATATCTCTAACCCTGATCACGCTATTCAGGGACAGGCAATTTTCCGTACTGCAAAAAATCACGGAAATTATTAGTGATTTTGTAAATATTAAAATATCCGATACCGGGAAAGGCTTTTCAAGACTTATGATGCTTTACCATCCTGATCGTGCTGTATATCATATAAATGAAATAAACAGGCTTACTGCACTTGATAATTTTGACGGCCTGCTTATGTACTCTCATATACTCAGGATGGAAAGTATAGAGGAAATAGCAGTATCAATTGATTCTATGGAAGATATTGACTATTCTCCTGTATATGAATGGGACTTTGAAACAGAGGGATTCAATATTATTTACGACAGCCGTCCTTATAAGCCTTTCCTTATAAAAACGAGTACCAGAAAACGAAGCTATAATTTTTATGATGCACTTAAGATCAGGGAATATGGCGATACTGATATCGAACTTCCTTCATATTACCTCATGGAAATGGAAGATTTTGAATTATCATCTTCCTCTATTACTGACCTGGAAGGAGTTCAGTTCTGCCTTCATGCCACTGTAATGGACCTCTCAAATAACGGGATCGTTGATCTCTCACTCCTGGCAGGATTATTAAACATTGAAGAACTGGATCTGTCTGACAACAGGATAAAGGATATAGACACCCTGAGCAACCTGCTCAACCTCAGGTGTCTGAAACTCATGAATAATTTTATCGACGATATTTCTCCACTGCTGGAACTGGATAAACTTGAATATGCTGACCTGTCGGGGAACAAAATTGACCGGGACCAGCTGATGCTTCTTAAGAACCGTGGTGTATATGTCGAATACTGAACACTCCCGCCTGACCGCATCAGTCGGGCAGGTGTCACTGATGAAAACTCAGGCTGGTTTCGACAATCAGGGTCCTGATATGTTCTTTCATCCTCTTGTAATGTGATCCATTCCAGTAGATACGGTTACAATCCCTGCATAATTTAAATTTCCGGTAAAACCTCCTGGTACCGGGTAATAACCGATCCAGAATTTCCTTTTTCGGCACTTCATGCAGAGGGCCATTACATTCCATACACCTGGAAAAAAGACTCAGTTGCCCCTTTAAGGAAAAATGAATCAGTACGCTTTTCAACTGTTCATCCGTTGATGCCGACCTTATCCAGAAACCATGAGTAACCATTTTATTTTTAAGTAGTAGCCTGTCGCGGGTAAGTATTATTCTCCTGTCATCAGCCGACAACCGGATAATGTCCTTATCTGTCATATCTGTATCATATAAAGTATCAAAACCGCACAGGCGAATATATTTTGCCAGCTTACCCAGGTGAACATCACAGATGAATTTTGTCTGACGCAATGGTCTGCCTCCCAGGTGTGTCACAGGACCAATATCAAGAGTTTCAAAGACAGGGTATACGGAAACAACATCACCATCTTTCAGCTTATAGCGGAAGTCAACCGACCGGCCATTCACAAGTATAAGGTCAATTTCAACATGTGGGACCCCCAGCGATTCAATAGCATCTTTAACAGATGGGTTCTCCTTAAAGGAATAAGGAAATGATATTTTTCTCTTCCCTGAAGGCAGAAAATCATTCAGCTCTTCATAAAACCTGAAATAAGCCTCGTTCATTGTACATAATT
>Ga0307440_1000376_pt1 | contig 21811 bp, 17 predicted proteins | sample SalMarWE160410MG_FD_202150 | JGI IMG/M metagenome (GOLD analysis project Ga0307440, IMG submission 202150) | Salt marsh sediment microbial communities from the Plum Island Ecosystem LTER, Massachusetts, United States - WE1604-10 | ecosystem: Environmental > Aquatic > Marine > Intertidal zone >... | reverse complement strand
CCCCGGGAGGAGCCGAGTACCGGCCGTATAACCGCCGCATCGCCGGGAACATCACGCTGGGCTCCCACCAGGGGCTTGACGACGCTGGTGCCCTGGACTTCATGATCATACTGCCGGGATATCCATTCTTTGGCGCAGATATTGGGACGCGACAACATATCCAGCAATAACGTGCGGCAGTTACCGGGCGCTTTCAAAACCGGTTCGTACAGGCCGCGGCGTTTTGGCGGCAACCACTGGGCGTCGAATTCCCACTGGGGAAAACCCGATGTCGTCAAATCCATATCGATATAGGCACACGGTGCGTTGCCGTAAGTGATATGCAGTTTGCCCGAATCCGTGTAATGCCCGATAACCGTGCTTTCCACGGCATGCCGTTTTGACAGGGCTAAAAAACGGTCGAGGTCTTCAGGCCGAATCGCAACGGTCATCCGCTCCTGGGATTCTGAAATCCAGATCTCCCATTGATCGAGCCCGGCATATTTCAAGGGCACTTTTTCAAGCTGTATTTCGCATCCATTGCTGAACCGCGCGGACTCTCCCACCGACGAGGAAAGGCCTCCGCCGCCGTTATCCGTGACAAACCGGATCAGTCCCTCATCCCGCGCCGCCAACAGAAAATCATGCATCTTCTTCTGGGTATAAGGATCGCCGATTTGAACATGGCCTGCGGGCGTGTGTTCGGAAAAGGTCTCCGAGGATGCCGTGACCCCGTGGATGCCGTCTTTTCCGACCCGGCCGCCGCACATCATCACCAGATTTCCCGGAGATGTTTTCTTCTGTTCCGCAGGCTCTCCCATGATTCTGGCCGGCATCAACCCCACGGCCGTGACGAAAACCAGGCATTTTCCCAGATAACCGGGGTCAAATAGGACCTGTCCGAAAGCTGTGGGAATGCCGCTTTTGTTGCCACCGTCACGGACACCCTCGATGACGCCGTCCAAAAGTCGTCTGGGATGAAGATGGGGACGAAGCGCTCCCTGGTAATCCCTGGGGCCCACGCAAAATCCATAACCGCCCATCACCAGCCTGGATCCCTTTCCGGTCCCCAAAGGATCGCGGTAGACGCCCACGATACCGGTAATGGCGCCGCCGTAGGCCTCCATGTTGGATGGCGAATTGTGGGTTTCTCCGGTAATGACATAGTAGTGATCATCGTCAAAACGTGCGACACCGGCATTGTCCCACAACACCGATATCACCCAGGGCTTTTTTTTCTTGAGCGCCAGGGTGGGCGCCTCGATGCAGGCCTTGAAGAGATTGTCCACAACATTCGCTTCGCCGGTTTCGAGATCCCGGTATCGAAACAACCCCCGGAACGTATTATGGTTGCAGTGGTCGCTTCTGGCCTGGGAGATGTACTCCAGTTCGACATCGGTAGGATCCGATAATCCGATCAAGGCCCGCTTGGCAAGAACCTTTTTGTCTATAAAATAGGATCTGATAAAGGGAATGTCTGCCGGATTCAATGCAAGACCCCGTTCATCGCTGATCCGTTTAAGGGCCGTATCGCTGTGAACGGGAATGGTGGTCACTTTGGGCGTGTGGTTGAGGATCACTTTTGGAATGATAACGCCGGTCCCCGATGCCGGGTCCCATTCATCCATGGAAAAGATTTTCCATTGCTGGATAATATCATTGGCCAGTAGTTCGCCGGCAATGGTATTGACATCCTTAATGGACAGCCCTCCCCCGTTGAGGCAATATCGCTTGGAAGTATAAATCGATTTGTCCGGAGCGAACTTTAGACCCAGTATATCTTCAACCGCCTCAACGGCGGTGCTTCCGGGATTGTCTCTGACACCCGGCCGAAAGCCGACCCATATGCTCCAGTCAAAATCAATGCCAAGGGGATCATAAGAAGAAAGCTGCGTGACCGGATTGGTAAAAATTTCCGTTCGGATGGCTTCGAGCTGGTTTGCCGAAAGATCCGCATCGATGGTAACCACCTGAATGCTGCGAATGCTGTGAATTTCAAACCCGAAATAATCTTTGGCTTTCCGGCGAATCCCTTCTCCTTCGGCATCAAACAACTCGGGTCTCAGTGCAATTTCAAGTCGATGCGTCATTAGCTCAACAATATCCGTGCAATATCATTATAAAAAACATAGATCATCAACAGAATCAATACAAATATCCCGGCCTGCTGCGCCACCTCGCGCACCTTGAGGCTTACGGGATGTCCGATGGCGGCCTCAATAAAAAAGAAAAGAAGATGTCCGCCATCCAGAACCGGTATGGGGAGAAAATTCAAAATGGCGAGATTGATGCTGATCAGGGCAATGAAAAAGATTAAATTCACCATTCCTTCTTTGGCTTGCTGTCCCGCCATTTGCGCAATCATTATCGGTCCGCCCAATGTCTTCGGGGAAACAGCGCCTTCCACGAGCTTTACGACACCTTTTATGGTCAACGCGGTGATCTGGTAGGTCTGTTTGACGCTCTCGGAACAGGCCTGGAAAAAATTCAAATCTTTTTTAAATACCTCGCCCGAGGCGGTAACACCGATAACATAACGTTCCCTGTCCTCGTTAAATATATTTTTAAACGACTTTTCTTCGGGGGTAACGTTCTTTGTAAGGAGGGCGCCTTTACGGCGTACGCTCATCTCGAGTGTTTTGCCTTTGCTGGCCATAATCGCATTGGCCATATCTTCCCAGCTGGAAATGTTTTTGCCGTCTATGGATACGACATGATCCCCTTTTTGCAACCCTGCCGTATAGGCGGGCGTGTTATGATCGACACTCCCGACAATGGGTTTCAGTATCAAAAGCCCTAAAAATTGAAAAATGCCGAAGAATATGATGAGGGCCAAAAGAATATTAAAAAAAGGACCGGCCGCAACGATCAAAATCCGTTTGAAAACATGTTTGTGGGTAAATGAGAGCGGAATCTCCGAAGGATCCAATTCACTGTCCGGTGCTTCGCCGATCATTTTAACATATCCACCTAAAGGTATGGCGGAAATCCGGTATTCGGTGATACCGATGGTTTTGCCGATGATTTTGGGCCCGAACCCCAGAGAAAACCGCTCAACCCCGACGCCCATCAATCTGGCGACAAGAAAATGCCCCAACTCATGAAAAAATATCAGTACGCCTAAAACGACGACCAATGCAAATATGCTTACGCTCATATTGTCTTCTTTAGCTAAATTTATTTAAGGTTTTATCGAAATTACATTAACACAAACAAACAATAACAGTAAAGCCCGATGCCGGCCGCTGCCATAAATCAAACGTTTAACGTATTTATCCTGTTTTGTTGACGATCGATTCGTTTGTTAAAGCATTTACCCGTTCCATGGCTTCTTTTCTGGCCCATTGGTCGGCCTCAAGAATATCGTCCAAGGTCGGCGCATGGACAACCGTATGGCTCTCCATTGTTTTTTTTATGATTTCAGGTATATCGGTAAATGATATCTTGTTTTCCAAAAACGCCGCCACAACGATTTCGTTGGCCGCATTCAGTACGGCCGGAAGGGTTTTTCCAATTTCGCAGGCATGGTAAGCCAAAGCAAGACAAGGAAATTTTTCCACATCAGGTTTCTCAAAGGTTAATTTGCCGATGCGGGCAAAATCCGGTTCCGGCTGTTTTAAGGCCAGTCTTTCCGGATAGGACATGGCATAGGCAATGGCGCCTTTCATGTCGGGAATCCCGAGTTGTGCCATGACCGTCCCGTCTTTAAAGGAGACCATGGAGTGAACCACACTTTGCGGATGGATGACCACTTCAATCATCTCTTTGGAAACACCAAAAAGACACTTGGCCTCTATGACCTCAAGACCTTTATTCATCAATGTCGCCGAATCGACGCTGATTTTTTTCCCCATTTTCCAGTTCGGATGGTTCAGGGCGTCTTCGGGCTTGATTTTATCAAATTTCCCATACGGCAAATTTAAAAACGGACCGCCTGAAGCGGTAAGAAAGATTTTATTCAGATCTTCTTTGCGATTGCCCGCAATGCATTGAAAAATTGCGCTGTGCTCGCTATCGATGGGCAAAATGGTGACCTGGTTTATTTTTGCCTGTTCGATAACGCTGTCCCCGGCCATGACAAGGGTTTCCTTGTTTGCCAGGGCGATGTTTTTCTTGGCGGCGATCGCCGAAAGGGTCGGCATCAGACCTGCCGCCCCCACCATGGCCACGACAACCAGATCGGCTGATGCATGGGAGGCTGCCGCATTGTAACCTTCTTCTCCGTATAAGATGTCGACGCCGGTGCCTCCCGGCAGGGTGGTTTTCAGCAAAGCCGCGGCCGCTTCATCAAAAACCACCGCAATTTCGGGGTGAAATCTTGTAATCTGATCGGCCAGAACCAGAACATTGTCTTTGGCCGAAAGGGCTTTTACCGAGAATCGCTCAGGAAACATGCTAACAATTTCAAGGGCATTGCAGCCGATGGATCCCGTTGAGCCCAATATGGAAAGGTTTTTCATGACAACCGTTTGATTGATATAAAATTATCTTTAAACCGACTACCCGCTGAGTAGATATGCTTTAAAAATATACGCCACAGGTGCGGCAAAGAGTAGCGCATCGATCCGGTCGAGGACGCCGCCGTGACCGGGAAGCAACGTCCCGGAATCTTTTATACGGGCAATCCGCTTTAATTGAGACTCAAAAAGATCTCCCATCTGACCGGCGATGGTGATGGAAAGAAAAAACAAAAGGCTCAAACCCCACGGCAACCCGGACAATAGAAAGGATTTATACAAAGCGCCTGCGCCCAGGCCTGCGAGAAGTCCTCCCAACGCACCTTCAACGGTTTTATTGGGACTCACGCTCGGACAAAGTTTGTGCCGCCCCAAATAGGATCCCACATAATACGCTCCGGTGTCTCCAATAAACACTACGATAAGCAGTAAAAATATCCAGATTATACCATCGCGGCCGTTTCGGATAAACAGGAGATATGAAAGAAAAAGCGGCACATAAATTATGCCGGCGACCTGTTTAAAAACTATTTCGCAGACAGACGGGTCCGACTTGAATTTGAAAACAGAGAGCATGCCGGAAAACACGACGTTGAGAACAATGATGTCTAAAAGCGCACCAAAGGAATGGAGATATGCCGACCAGATAACAGCCGTGGCCGTAACAAGCGCTAAAAGAAGAAAACTCACTGCCGGCATGCTGCGATCGTTATTGAGCACGATGCGAAAATATTCCCACAACGCCACCATACATACGACATTGATCACAACGGCAAGCCACAATGTCCCCCCGAAGCCGATGAGTAAAATCAGAAGGGGAACGAGAATTATAGCGGTGATCCATCGTTTCAAATGCATGATTGTAAAAATCCTGGCCCAGAACACCAGGGTTCAATTTAAAAATGAAGTCAGGTTCCTACTTTACCGAACCTTCTTTCGCGATCTTGATAATTTTTAATAATCTGCAGTAATTCGTCCTTGTCGAAATCCGGCCACAGCGTATCGGTCACGCATATTTCCGTATAGGCGATTTGCCACAAAAGAAAATTACTGATGCGCATTTCTCCGCTGGTCCTGATCAAAAGATCCGGATCGGGCATGGTTCCGGTATACAGGTGCCTTGAAATGAGATCAGGGGTTATCGAATCGGCATCAAGACCACCGGCTTTGATATCCCGGGCGATCTCCTGGATTGCTTTTACAATCTCGGCTCGGCCACCGTAGCTCAATGCCAGATTAAGGATCATCCCGTCATTTTTTTCTGTCAGCTTCATCGAGCGATCCAACTCCTGACGTACATCTTCCGGCAAGCGCTCGACCTGCCCGATGGCATTTAACCGGATATTGTTATCCAACATCTCTTTTCTTTCAGATATGAGGAATTTTTTAAGAAGGGTCATCAGAGCGGCAATTTCGCTTTGAGGTCGCTGCCAGTTTTCAGTGGAAAATGCATACAAGGTCAAAACGCGAATGCCGATTTCACGGCACGCACGAACAACGGTCCGTACCGTCTCGGAACCCTTTTCATGACCTCTAATCCGATTTAAAAGACGCTTTTTAGCCCACCTGCCGTTACCATCCATAATCACGGCGATATGAACCGGCAGGTTATGAGGATCAATATCTGTGTCGGTTGGGGAAGATGGATTAGAATTCAAGGATTTCTTTCTCTTTTTCTTTACAGACGTCATCAACGATATTGATATATTCGTCTGTTATCTCCTGGATCCGGTCTTGGCCCTTGAAAGCATCATCTTCAGAAATCTCGCCATCCTTTTTCAAACTTTTTAATAAATCATTGGCATCCCGCCGGACATTTCGTATCGAGACCTTGTATTCTTCGCTTTTCTTATATATCGTCTTGACAAGCTGTTTTCTTCTATCTTCCGTAAGCGGCGGAATGGAGATTCGTATGACTTTTCCGTCATTCGAAGGCGTCAAGCCGAGATCGGATTTCAATATTGCCTTTTCGACATCTTTGATGACGGACACGTCCCAGGGTTGTATGGCGATCATGCGGCTTTCGGGAATGGAAAGAGATGCCATCTGGTTTAAGGGTGTCAATGCGCCGTAGTAATCCACCCGGATGTCATCCAGAATCGAAAGAGAAGCACGACCGGTTCTTACTTTTTTAAATTCATTTTTAAGTGCGTCTATCGATTTTTTCATGCTGTCTCTGGTTTCCTGATATATCGATTCAATCATAGCCTTATCCCCGATTTAGTTCGTCCCGTTCACCACTTGAATGTAGGATTTGTTCATTTATTCTATGTTTTTTACGCCTGCTTCTCAATTGGTTATCTGCGTTCCAACGGTTTTTCCGCATGCCACTCTTTTAATATTCCCTTTCTTTGTCAAACTAAAAACAACGAGGGGAAGATGGTTGTCCATTGCCAGAGAAACTGCCGTCATATCCATCACGTGCAGCTGTCTCTCAATGACCTCCATATAACTGATTTTTTTTATAAATTTAGCATCCTTCTTTACAAGAGGATCGGAATCGTAAAGACCGTCGACCTTTGTGGCCTTCATCAGTATTTCAGCATGTATCTCCTGTGCCCGAAGCACCGCCGCCGTATCGGTCGTAAAATACGGATTGCCGGTCCCGGCCGCGAAGATCACTACCCGTCCTTTTTCCAGGTGTCGAATCGCCCTTCGGACGATAAACGGCTCGGCCACTTCATGCATGGAAATTGCGGTTTGGACACGGGTGATAACGCCTTTTTTCTCCAGGGCATCTTGCAAGGCAAGGCTGTTAATCACCGTCGCCAGCATTCCCATTCTATCGGCGGATACCCGATCCATACCATATGAGGAAGCGGCAATTCCCCTAAAAATATTGCCGCCACCTACAACGACGGCGATCTGGACGCCCAGTTCAAATACCGAACGGATCTCTTCAGCCACATATTGTATCATATCCGGGCTGATTCCAAAACGCTGATCACCCATCAAAGCTTCTCCGCTCAGCTTTAATAAAATTCTTTTATATCTGGGTGTTGGCAATATATTTTACTCCCCGATCCTAAATCTTGCAAAGCGCTTGATTGTAATATTTTCGCCGATCTTGGCGATCATATCATTTAGAAGGTCTTCGATGGTCATATCAGGATCACGGACATAGGCCTGGTTCATCAGACAGTTTTCTTTGAAATATTTTTGCATTTTACCGTCCACGATCTTGTCCGCTATTTTTTCGGGTTTTCCCATTTCAAGGACTTGCGCGCGATAAATTTCTTTTTCCTTGCTGATGATTTCTTCGGGCACATCTTCCGGTCGAATGGCTACAGGATTTGTTGCTGCGATATGCATCGCAAGGTTTTTGGCAAACGCATTGAAATCGTCGTTCTTGGCAACAAAATCCGTTTCACAATTCACTTCCACCAATACCCCGAGTTTTCCGTCCATATGAACATATGACTGTATAACGCCTTCCGTCATGGCCCGGCCGGCTCTTTTGGCGGCAGTTGCCAAACCTTTTTTTCTTAAAAAGTCAACCGCCGAATCCATATCGCCGTTACACTCGGTCAGGGCTTCTTTACAATCCATAATTCCGGCTCCGGTCTTTTCGCGAAGCTGCATCACCATTTTAGCACTTATCGTTGACATCTCTATTCTCCAGATTTTTCTGCTTCCGCATCTTCCTGCAAATCGTTATTTTCAGCATCTTCATTGTCTTCGGTATCTTTTTGAACCGAAGCGGTTGTCTTTTTGATGATTTCGACCACCGGGCCGTCCGTACCGTCTGATATAACCTTTCGCTCTCCGGGTTTTAAATCGGCGCTGGCGGCTGTAACAACGGATACGTCTTCAACTTCTTTATCGGATTCGGCCTGCTGTTTTTCTTCCAGACGCGCTTTGCCTTCAATACAGGCATCGGCGATTCTGGAGGTGATCAATCGAATGGCGCGGATGGCATCATCATTTCCCGGGATGATATAATCGATTTCCTCCGGATTACAGTTTGTATCCACAATAGCGGCAATCGGTATTCCCAGTCGCTTTCCCTCGCGGACGGCGATGGCCTCATTTTTAGGATCAACAACAAAAATTGCGCCCGGAAGTCCGCTCATGGTTCGAATTCCGCCAAGATTGCTATCGAGTTTCACACGTTCTTTTTTAAGCTTCAACCGCTCTTTTTTTGGAAAAAGATTGATGGATTCATCGTTCACAATCGTATTGAGATAGTTGAGACGATCAATACTTTTTCTGATGGTCTGAAAATTCGTCAACATCCCGCCGAGCCACCGATTGTGAACGTAAAACATTTCGCACCGGTTCGCTTCTTCATAGATCGATTCCCGCGCCTGTTTCTTGGTTCCTACAAAAAGAATCGATTTGCCGCCGGCTACGGTACCGACGATAAAATCATAGACTTTTTTAAACATTCGAACGGTTTTCTGAAGATCGATGATATAGATCCCGTTCCTGGCCCCGAAGATATACGGTTTCATCTTGGGATTCCAGCGCCTGGTTTGATGACCAAAATGCACTCCTGCCTCGAGGAGTTCTTTCATTGTAATGTAAGCCATTTTCTCTCCCTTTTTGGTTGGTTTTTCTCCACCGCCCCCATCCACCCTGCTTCCGACCGCGTCAAAACGCAGCACCGGGAAATAGGTCCGGGGGCGTGCGATTTACTTAAACGAATTTTTATAACAAAATAAAATTTGATGCGCAACAAATTTTTCACTTCTTCCGCATTTGAACCACACGATCATATCCGCTGTAATCTTTGATACATACGATATGCTCATATGCGCCGCATCCATCAGCAATCCGCTCGACATCATTTTTCTGATCTTCGCCGATTTCCAGCAAAAGGGCCCCTTTCGCTCGAAGATATAGATGCGCATGACCGATAATATGGTTTAAACACGAAAGCCCGTCTTCTCCGCCATCAAGGGATGAAATCGGTTCATATCCGGTAATTTCAGGCTGGAGACCGCCGATTAACCGGCTTGGAACATACGGCGGATTTGAAAGAATCATGTCAAAAGCACATGGCTTGGGGCTGAATGGCGCAAACCAGTCCGCACAAATCAATTCTACGTTGTTTTCAAGTCCGTGACGGACCGCGTTTTCCCTGGCCGTCCGGACTGCAGCCCACATTCGATCCGTCGCGAAGAATCGATGGCCGGGTCTCATTGAAGCAAGGGCTAAAATTACAGCCCCGGATCCTGTGCCGAGTTCCAATACGTGTCTCGGTGTCAAAACAGGATCGGACGTTGATCCGGCGGGCAAAAGATCCAATGCCGCCTCAACCAGAAATTCGGTCTCGGGTCTTGGAATCAATACATCTTTTGTCACTGCAAAATCCATGGACCAAAATTCCTTGATCCCCACAATATATGCAACCGGTTCTCTGTTGATGCGTCTTTTTACGAGTTCTTTGAACCGCTTGAGGTCTTCGTCATAAAGCGGCTGATCGTATCTTAAATACAGATCTATTCTTTGTAATTTCAATGCGTGGGAAAGAAGGATTTCGGCTTCAGCCCTGGGTCTTTCGATATCATGGGTATTAAAATAAGACGTGGCCCACTTGAGAAGTTTTATTATAGTCCATTTAGCATCAATGGACGCCTGCCGATTTTGCATTCTGTAATGCCTGGGTTTGATAATAGGTAATAAGTCCTTCTATGAGCTCATCGATTTCACCTTGCAAAATGCTTTCAAGCTTATAAAGAGTGAGTCCGATTCTGTGGTCGGTGACTCTGCCTTGGGGGAAATTATACGTTCTTATCCTTCCGCTTCTGTCGCCATCTCCGATCTGACTTTTACGCTCTTGAGATCTTTTTTCGTTTTGCTCTCTCGTCATACGGTCAAGGAGGCGAGCGCGAAGAACCTTCATTCCCTTATTTTTATTTTTCAACTGGGATTTTTCATCCTGGCATGTCACGACGATGCCGGTGGGGAGATGGGTGATACGTACCGCGGAATCGGTGGTATTGACGCTTTGACCGCCCGGACCGGTGGATCGATAGACATCGACTTTAATCTCTCCGGGATCAATATGAACTTCAACATCTTCTGCTTCTGGCAATACCGCAACGGTAACTGCAGACGTGTGTATCCGTCCCTGGGCCTCGGTCTCCGGAACACGCTGAACGCGATGGATACCGCTTTCATATTTTAAGAAACTATAGGCCCCTTTACCGTGGATCAGCGCAATGATCTCCTTTAAACCGCCGATTCCGGTTGCATGATGGCTTAACACCTCGACTTTCCAGTTCTTGAGTTCCGCAGACTTTGTATACATCCTGAAAAGATCGCTGACAAACAGTCCGGCTTCCTCTCCGCCGGTGCCGGCTCGAATTTCGATGATAACATTTTTTTCGTCATTGGGGTCTTTGGGTAAAAGCAGCCTTTTAAGATTCTTTTCGAGATCTTCTTTTTTGAGCGTCAAGACTTCGACTTCATCCCGTGCCATTTCTTTGATCTCCGGATCTTTGTCCCTCAACAACTCCATGCTTTCTTCGAGTTCGGTTGCGGTTTGTTTGTACTTTCTGAAAACCGATACAATTTTACCGAGATCCGAATGTTCTCTCGTATATTTTTGATAGGCTTCCCTGTCCTGAAGAATCTTGGGATCGCTCAAAAGCTTTTCAACCTCCGAAAAGCGCTCTTCCACACCTGTCAGTCTGTTATACATGGTTTGGTCTTGGTTTTTATTTTTAATTTCAGAATGTTAAATGTTATGCCCAAACGGAAATATCGCTGCAAATACAAACTGCCCATCACTTATCCGTTTGAACAACGGGGCTTACCGGAAAGGGTGAATGGGCAGGCTACTGATCCTGAAATTTTTCGTATTTTTTGCGGAAACGCTCGATTCGACCTGCGGAGTCTATGAGTTTCTGTTTGCCGGTGAAAAAAGGATGACATTTCGAACAGATTTCCACGCGGATATCCGATTTCGTGGATCCGACTTCAAGCACATTTCCACATGCGCACTTTATGGTTGTTACGGCATACTCCGGATGAATATTCGCTTTCATGTATTGCTTTAATCCTCCTTATTTTAGGTATTCATTGAATCCAAAAACGTTTTATTATCTTTTGTTCCGTTCATTTTATCAAGTAAAAATTCCAAACTGTCAACAGGATTTAATGAAGACAGCAATTTTCTTAAGATCCATACCCGGTTCAATATTTCCTGAGACAGGAGGAGCTCTTCTTTACGAGTGCCCGACTTCTTAATATCTATGGCGGGGAACACCCGTTTGTCGGCAAGTCTTCGGTCGAGTTGGATCTCCATGTTTCCCGTACCTTTGAATTCTTCAAAAATAACCTCATCCATGCGGCTGCCGGTGTCCACCAAGGCGGTGGCGATGATGGTGAGGCTCCCGCCTTCTTCAATATTCCTGGCAGCCCCGAAAAACCGTTTTGGCCGCTGAAGCGCATTTGAGTCGACGCCTCCGGAAAGAATCTTCCCGCTGGGCGGGATAACGGAATTGTAAGCTCGCGCAAGCCTGGTGATGCTGTCCAGCAGGATAACGACATCTTTTTTATGTTCAACCAGGCGCTTGGCCTTTTCAATGACCATTTCCGCAACCTGAACATGTCTTTCAGCAGGTTCGTCAAAGGTCGAGCTGATCACTTCTCCATCGACGGACCGGACCATATCCGTAACCTCTTCGGGCCGTTCATCAATAAGGAGTACAAACAAAATAATATCTTTATGATTATGACTGATGCTATTGGCGATGGACTGCAAGAGCATTGTCTTACCGGACCTGGGAGGTGAAACGATCAAACCTCTCTGTCCAAAACCGATGGGCGTCAGAAGATCCATGATTCTCATGGAATAATTATCGGAATCGGCTTCAAGCATCATTTTTCTATCCGGATAAAGCGGTGTCAGGTTGTCAAAGAGTATCTTTTCTCTGGCCACTTCCGGATCTTCATAGTTGACGGCTTCGACCTTTAGGAGGGCGAAATATCTTTCCGTCTCTTTGGGCTGACGTATCTGCCCGGATACCGTATCTCCGGTTCTTAAATTAAAACGGCGAATTTGGGAGGGCGACACATAAATATCATCAGGTCCCGGCAAATAATTATAGTTGGGCGCCCTTAAGAATCCAAATCCATCCGGCAGTATTTCAAGGGTGCCCTCCCCGAATATCAAACCGGTTTTTTCGATTTCTGCCTGCAAAAGGGCAAAAATTAGCTCCTGTTTTCTCATTCCGGCGGCCCCGTCAATTTTAAATTCTTTGGCCATCATGTTCAGTTCGCTGATCTTTTTTTCTTTGAGTTCAACTATATTCATTAAAAAATTGTCCCTCCTGTGGTGTCAGTACCTTAAAAAAACACACCCGTGTTGGCCTCTGAATGAATGAAATGTTGACACACAAGCCATTGTATTCACAAGCCTTTCGGCAACTAAATGCGCCGATGGCGCGGGATTTCGGCTTCGTGCCAAAAAGGCATTCATGCCATGGTTCGCGGCTGCTGGCCTTTTTATTTATTAATCGAACACCCAAATTGTAATCGCTAATTCGAAGCACTCAATATTAAATGGATCCGTGTCGGCTTTAATGGAAGAGTTTAATTTTTCAGTGAATTAAAATTGAAGGTTTAGGCATTCTCTCCAAATGGCGGGATCCAAAAAGGTATGTTTTTATCCTGTAGAACATCTTTATATGATGATTTACCGCCTGTCAAGAGCTTTTTCTTTTTGTTGCCGTATTGGAAAGATTTTCGAATAAAACATCAACGGATCTTACCAGATCCGCCTTAGAACCTTCGTTGCGGACAACATAATCTGCCCCTTCAATCTTTTTGCTATCCGGCATCTGGAGCTTGACAAGCTTTTCAGCAGACTCCCGCGATATGTTGTCCCGTGCCCTCAATCGCTGAATCCTCGATTCCCGACTCGCACTGACCACAACCACCCGATCATATTGGTCTTGTAAATCCAGTTCAAAAAGAAGCGGTACCTCAACGACCACTATTGAGCGGCCCTCTTTTTCCAGTTGCACGACATTTTTTAAAATAAGATTCGATATTTCATGGTGGAGAATGTTTTCAAGGTTTTTTCGTGCAGCATCATCCTCTGTAATTATTTGCCGCAACATTTTGCGATTTAAGCTGCCGTCCGGCAATAATATTTTTTTACCGAAAATACCGGCGATCTTTTGCAGCGCTGCAGACCCCGGAACAACCGCCTGCTTTGCTGCGTCATCGGCGCTGATAACATCAAGGCCGAGCGATCTTAACCGCCTGCAAACGGACGTTTTACCGGAGCCCGCCCCTCCTGTAACGGCAATCTTAACCATGATTTTCAATTGGACCACGATCATGTATTCGTGGTACGGTTTTATGAAACATACTATCGGAAAAATCAAAAAAATGATAAGGCGAAATCATGCTTCAGTCCATTAAAAATATCCTCCCCCAACAAAAAGGGACATACATCATCGGCGGATCCATCAGGGATCTTCTTTTGGGCCGGGTCCCCGCCGACTATGACATTGCCTGTGACGGAAATCCAGAAAAATTTGCAAAAAAAATTCTGGCCCAATCCGGCGGGCATTTTGTCCGACTCGGCAAATCCGACCAGGTGATTTTCAGAGTGATATCAGACGGCATGATTTTCGATATTGCGTCGCTAAATGGCGCATCCATAGAAGAGGACCTAAATAAAAGGGATTTTACCGTCAACGCCATCGCATACGACCTTTGCTCGGAAAAAATTATCGATTGTCTTGGCGGTCTTAAGGATCTTGCCGATAAAAAAGTACGGATGGTGTCAAAAGAAATTTTTAAAAAAGATCCGTTACGGCTGATCAGGGCTTACAGAATCGGGGCCTGCCTCAATTTCAAAATCGAATCCCGGACAACCGAATCCATCGCATTTCATGTAAAACTATTAAAAAACATCGCAGGGGAACGCATTCGATCAGAACTCCTTTCAATGCTCGACGCATCGGCATCCTATCCTTATCTAACCCAAATGGCGAACAACGGCCTTTTAGGGGAGATTTTTCCCGGCTTTGGCCGTCTAAAGGGGTGTTTTCAGAATAATCACCATCAGTTTGATGTGTTTGAACATACACTAAGAGCTTTTGAACATCTTGAAACCATACTGAATAAACCGGAAGCCATTTTGCCGGATATTTCTATCAAATTTTGCCGTTATATCGAAAAAACAAGACCCGCGCTGCTCAAATGCGCAATCCTTATCCACGACACGGGAAAACCTTTGACCAAAACTTTGGACAGCAACGGCAAATGCCGCTTTTACGGTCATGCTCCAAAAAGCGCCCAGATGGCTCAGGCCATCGGTCAAAGACTGAGATTTTCCAACCAAGAACAGCGGTTAATCCATTGTATTGTCCGGTATCACATGACGCCGATGTCTCTTTTTTCAGCGTATGAAAAAAAACCGGCAATAAAAAAGGGCATCATACGATTTTATAAGAAATGCAGCGACATTACCCCTGCGGTTCTTCTGGCGGCCATGGCAGACACTCAAGCAAAACAAGATAAAATGACTTGGCAAGCTAAGAATTTTATATCATTTATCAAAATGCTGCTATATGATTATTTTACGAATTATCAATTCGTTAATGCTAAACCTCCTTTGATCACCGGCCATGACCTCATTCATGTTTTTGGATTGGCGCCCTCTCCCTTGTTTAAAAAAATTCTTGAGCTGGTGGATGAAGCCAAACTGACCCTTGCCGTTAAAAACCGGTCCGAAGCGCTGGAACTGGTGAAAGACTACCTTGCGTCCATTCATCAATGAAAACTCGCACGCAACAGGCTCGTTTTGGGCCAAAAACGATACCGCCCTTGACAATATTTATCTATTTATATAGTAAAGCCGGAAACAACGATATTGATGATACCTGCATAGATTATTCATCTTGAAACCTATTATGAAAGGAGAAGGGTAATATGAACATTTTGTTTTTTGGACCAAACGGCAGCGGCAAGGGAACTCAAGGCGCGATTTTAAAAGATAAATACAATACCCCGCACATCGAATCCGGCGCTATTTTTCGGGATAACATCGGGAAAGGAACTGAATTGGGGGCAAAGGCCAAGGCGTTTATCGATCGGGGAGATCTTGTCCCGGATGACATTACCATCCCCATGATCCTCGACCGTCTGAAACAGGATGATTGTAAAAACGGATGGCTTCTTGACGGATTTCCGAGAAACAAGAATCAGGCCATAAAACTGGATGAAGCACTTAAAGCCGCAGATATGTCGCTTGATATCGTCATTGAAATTCTGTTGGACCGTGAGATTGCAAAAAACAGGATCATGGGCCGCAGGCTTTGCGTGAATGACAATAACCATCCCAACAACATCTATATTGACGCCATCAAACCCGATGGGGATAAGTGCCGTGTTTGCGGCGGCGATTTGAAGACAAGAGACGATGATCAGGATGAAGACGCCATTAACAAGCGACACAACATTTACTATGATACTGAGGTGGGGACGCTTGCATCCGCCTATTATTTTAAAGATCTCTCGGCCAAGGGAGGATCTATGAAATACATTACTCTGGACGGCAAGCCGAGTGTAAAGGAAGTGACCGCCGAGCTTGTTTCCAAATTATAAATAGCCGGCCGTTAAACGGCGGCTTTTTCTTTTAAATATGTGCCCGTGAGCTTACACCGGTCCGGGCACTTTTTTTGTGTCTGCCGTGGCTTCGCCATGAAAAAATTTCATAAATAATATAAAAATAAACATTTTTTCTTGCCAATAAATTGGTTTTTAGATATATATTTGTTCTTTTAAATAATAGTTAAATAACCATCAGGCATATCGATGACGGCTGGTGGGCAAAAAAGGGGGGGGGCATATTGAAAGATATTGAGGTCAAGGTTTTTGATAATGACCTTGAAAAGGCGATGCGCATTTTGAAGAAGAAAGTCCAAAATGACGGCCTTTTTAAACGATTGAAAATGAAAAAAGCCTATGAAAAGCCGAGTGAATATCGTCGTCGCAAACAGCGTGAAGCCTTGAGAAGACAAAGAATAGCGGCTTCGAGAAACAGATACCGAAAATAACGACAACCCTTTAGCATTTTTAAAACCCGGCAAATGTTATCATCTGCCGGGTTTTTTTCTGTTAAAATGACAACAAAAAAGCCTTACGATAAAAGCCTGGAAACCCTATACAGTCTCAGGAGATACGGGATTATTCTGGGTCTCGACGTAATTGAGGATATTCTTCGAAAACTGGGAGACCCTCAGAAAAATTTTAAGACGATACATGTAGCCGGAACCAACGGAAAAGGCTCCATTGCGTCCACGCTGTCCACAATTCTTATCCATGCGGGATTCCGGGTCGGTCTGTATACATCTCCCCATCTGGTCAGATTTAACGAGAGAATCTGCATTGACAATCACCCGGTTTCCGATGAAAATGTCGTTACCGCTTATGAGGCTGTAAAAGCCGTACATTTGGGCTCGCGCGAACCTACATTTTTTGAGTTTTCAACAGCAATGGCGTTTTATGAGTTCGGCCGTCATAATGTTGACTGGGCTATCGTCGAAACCGGCATGGGAGGCCGTCTCGACGCGACGAACGTGATAACCCCTGATCTGGTCATTATTACCAATATTTCCCTTGAACATAAGCTGTATTTGGGAAACACCATCTCCGACATCACGCGTGAAAAAGGCGGCATCATCAAGAAAGGGGTCCCGGTTGTCACCGGTGTGACTCAAAAGCATGCTGTTTCAGTATTGAAATCCATCGCCGAATCTCAATCCGCGTCGTTTTATCGTTATAAAGACGCTTTTCGTGTTCGGAAAAACAGCAATGCGACATTTAATTATTATGGCATCGATCATGTTTGGCGCAACCTTCGCACCGGACTCACCGGCGGGCACCAGATCCATAATGCCGCTCTTGTTCTTGCCGCCTGCGAGCTCATCAACAAAAACGGCTCGAATCTGACATTGACAAACATAAAGTATGGGCTGGAAAAGAACAAATGGCCGGGAAGATTAGAGATCGTTTCTACAACCCCTCTGATATTGCTGGACGGCGCCCATAATTTCATTGCCGCCCGCTATTTGGCAAGATATCTTTCAGAAAATTTGTCTCAGCGCGGCATAACGCTGATCATCGGCATATTGGACGACAAACCCTATAAGGCCATGCTGAAAGACATTCTCCCTTTTTGCAAAAAAGCCATACTCACCCGCCCAAAAATCGATCGGGCTTTGGCGCCGGAAAAACTTTACGCGGTCGCCGGGCAACTGATGTCGGACATCCGCATCATTGCTGATGTGGACAAGGCCATCATACATGCCGTTGAAAACGCTTCTCCCGATGATGCGATCTGCATCGCCGGATCTCTTTATGTGGTCGGTGAGGCCAAAGAATTCTTTGCAAAACGCCCCGACCTTTTAAATAAAAATTAATTTCCGCGCGTCATCCCAATCCGGCCGACCGATACCAATCATCTCCCTTGACATACTATCGCCGATGGATTATTTGTCGACACATATCGATGAGGCCTTTGAAACACACCCCAAATTGCGCCCGTAGCTCAGTGGATAGAGCGCCAGCCTCCGGAGCTGGAAGCCGCTGGTTCGAACCCAGCCGGGCGTACCACCAATAATAACAGTGATTTATAATCTAATCTGAGCCCCTTATTTTTTCTATTAAAATTTAATTTCCAACCCTATTTCCAACCCGTTAGATATAAATCAGGGTAAATAATTCAAAAGATATTTGTCCGAGTTTATATTCATAATCAGCCTAAACACCCCTTCAACAACCAACTTATCCTGTTCTCAAGATCCCTTCGCTGGTTTTGGTTTGAAGTAGCCGTTTAAACCCCCTACCCTTCTTGAGAAATTTCAAAATTATGAAATGAATTTCACAAAAATTTGGTAAATCTGTTCATAATATTTAGCATAATTTATTATTATTAAGAACATATATACTTAAATTTATTTGACATATTGTTATTTAAAGAAATTGGCATGATTTCTGCTAAGTCTTAAATATAAATAAAAACATGCGTTAAAATCATAATAGACGCAAATAAGTACCACTCAACTTCAACACCTAAAATAAAAAACTGCATGACGGCTGTAAGCCTCAAATGGTTAAACTTAAAAAAGGGAGTTTGAGGTGGAACTTATTTTATGGCTTCTCTGGTGTGCGTGCATCTTAATCTTCGGACGACCGTATATTTTTATACATAACTTTAGAATGCACCGGAGTTAATAACGGCATTGGGGGAAGTCATCATAAATGGCGAGGGCTTGTAGGATGGTTAACCTATCTTCACAACCTTTGCATGGGCGATCCGAAAGGGTCGCCTTTTTTATATCTCAAAAAGCATTATTTCTATGGTATTATTCTCTTATCGGTGGTTCGGCTGCGACTGCGATCTGTAGATGATATCTCAAAGAGGAACAGTTTCCCGATCAGAAAACGATATCTGGAAAATGATCTTATCTTTATATTTACAGTTCCAATTTGATACATTTCATTTTCTTTATGAGTTCGTGGCAAGAAATCTTAAATCAAACGCCTCTATTTTTTATCGCATCGCCCACTCATTACTACCAAAGTGTGTCAACATGTATTTGAAATAAATTAGAATTCTATGTTGACAACTCAATAATTTTTATGTAATTTATATTACGATTACATAATTTTCGCATGATTATTGCGTATATCTTATCGGATTAAAATAATTCATTCGATTTCAAATTACAGTATTTTTTAAATTATAGTTCAAATTCTAAATGAAGAAGCCGCTCAAACAGTTATCAATATTTATTATCCTTTTCTTTTTTGTTGTCACTTTTGGTTTTGCTTATTCCCAAAATGGAGACAGTGGCCTTGATAATTTGGCCTTTTTAATTCCGGATTCTTGTCAAATTTTTTCAAGTGTTGCCTCTCTTGCTACTATTTGTATAGATATCGATGTCATTACTTCATTTGCTTTAATACTTGCAATTTTTACTCGTGCCCCGCCTGCATAACCTCAAAAACGTTATATTCATTACCATAGAGTTATTTCAAAAAATTATTCCAGAATTTTGATGCATACATAACATGATCGTCATTGGCTTCATTGGCCTAAAAATTGTTTGCTTACACTATTGCATCGGAATGACAGAATGAAGACAAAATCACCCACCATCGCCAAAGTGACGCATCCGATTCCCACAGGGGTTTATCCCAGGAAACGGCTGTTTGATCTGTTGGATCGCAAACGAAAGCATCCGGTGATTTGGGTTTCAGGACCTCCCGGCTGCGGCAAGACCACCCTGGTCACCAGTTACCTGGAAACTAAAGAATCTCTTTGTCTCTGGTATCAGGCAGATGAAGGCGATGCTGACCCGGCAACCTTTTTCTATTACCTGGGTCTTGCGGCAAAAAAAGCCACTCCCCGAAAACGAAAACCACTGCCGCTTCTGACACCGGAATACCTGCCCGGCCTTCCAACCTTTACACTGCGTTATTTTGAAAACCTTTTCCATCGCCTCAAGCCACCGTCGCTTCTTGTTTTTGACAACTACCAGGAGGTGCCGCTTGAATCACCTTTTCATGAAGTGATTCGTCATGCACTTACCAATATCCCTAAAGGCATCAATGTGATTTTGATCAGCCGGAGTGCGCCTCCCCCGTTGTTAATTCACATGCAGGCCAATAATCTGATGGACATGATCGGTTGGCGGGATCTTCGTTTAAATTTGAAAGAGTCCAATGACATCGTCAGACTCCAATCACGGCATGAAGTCTCGCAGGAAGCTATAGAGTATTTACACACCATCACCGATGGATGGCTGGCCGGTCTGATGCTGATGCTAAAGACGGCACAGATAGAAAAAATAGATCCCCGTGAGCTTGGTAAAGTCCCAACAGAGAGAATATTTGATTATTTTACGGGTGAGATTTTTGACAAAGCTGATGAAGAAAGCCAGAGATTTTTGCTCGAGACCGCCTTTTTGCCCAAAATGACAGCAAGCATGGCGGAAAAGCTAACCGGTTTTGAATCTGCAAGTCGCATCCTTTCTCAATTGAATCGCAATCACTGCTTCACTGAAAGGCGTTTTCGAAGCAGTCCTGCTTACGAGTATCACCCTTTGTTCCGAGACTTTCTCCTATCCCGTGCAAAAGAGACTTTTTCTTTGGAAACACTTTCGGATTTGCGCAAGCGTGCAGCCGTGCTTCTTGAGGAAGCTGATCAGATAGAAGCCGCAATTGAGTTAATGCGTGAAGCTGGTGATTGGGGAGGGATGGTCAAATTGATACTGAAACATGCTCCAACAATGCTGGCTCAGGGTAGAAATCGTCCTCTGGAAGAGTGGTTGTCCAGTCTTCCCAAAGATATTTTTGAGAGTACCCCATGGCTTTTATACTGGATGGGCGAATGCAAATTGTTTTTTGATCCTTCATCAGCCGGAGGATATTTTGAACAAGCCTTTGAAAGATTCAAGCGTCAGGAAGACGCTGCCGGAATGTTTCTGGCGTGGTCAGGAGTAGTGAGCTCCATAGTGTATACATCAGAAAATTTTAAACCGCTCGATCGGTGGATAGACACCTTCGAAAAACTTGTAGAACGTTTTGGCAGGTTTCCTTCCAAAGAAATTGAAATTCGGGCAGCATCCAGTATGTTCATGGCTTTGACGACCAGACAGCCACATCATCCTGAGGTTGAGACATGGGCCCAGAGAGGAATTTTGATTGGAGAAGAACGTGCCACCTTAAATGAAAAAGCGCAGATCTTGGCCTACCTGTTACGCTACCAAATATTTACCGGCAATCTTGAAAAAGCGACACTTACCTTGGAGACATTAAAGCATTTGCCCCTTTCACGATATGCTTCACATCTATCCCAGATATTAGCAAAACTTGCAGAAGCACTCTATTGGAATGTTACAAGATCGTTTGAAAGATGCCAAAGCACTGTATCCGAAGCGCTGGAGATGTCTCGAAAAACAGGTATTCGCGTATATGATTATATGTTACTTGGACTGGCTGTCTTATCCGCCCAAGATGTAAATGATTCCTCAACTGTCAGGAATTTGTTTGAGCAGATGGATTCATCTTTTGATAGCCGCAAATCATGGGAAAGAGCTTTTTACCACTGTCTGAGAACTCGAGAGGCACTGATTCAGAAAGATCCTAAAACAGCTGCTTATCATGCTGAGTTGTACTTTATGTTAGAAAGAAAAATTGGGCAAGCGGTCAGCATAGCGTTAAGCCATTTTTTAAAAGCTTGTGTCATGCTTGAGCTGGGTGAGTATCAGCACGCAGCCGAACATATAGAAGATGCTTTTAGTATCGGATCTAAAATTAAAAGCGATCCATTCAAATCACTTGCACTTTTTTTGAAAGCGCAGTCTGCCTTTTACCAAGGAGATGAATCCGCCGGAGTA
>Ga0307440_1000375_pt1 | contig 21828 bp, 20 predicted proteins | sample SalMarWE160410MG_FD_202150 | JGI IMG/M metagenome (GOLD analysis project Ga0307440, IMG submission 202150) | Salt marsh sediment microbial communities from the Plum Island Ecosystem LTER, Massachusetts, United States - WE1604-10 | ecosystem: Environmental > Aquatic > Marine > Intertidal zone >... | reverse complement strand
CCGAAATAACCCTTTCGCCTGCGATTGTGGCTGATTTTGCAAAAGCTGCAGGTGATAGCAACCCCCTACACCATGATCCGGAATTTGCCGCCAACACCCGTTTTGGAAAACCGACTGCCAGTGGACCCCACACAACAGCGTTATTACTTTCCTTGACGGCCTCTCATTTTTCAAAAAAAGGTGCTATGCTTGGCCTCGAGTTCTGGGTTCGTTTCCGTCGACCAATCTACGCGGACGAAACCATTGTACTTGAATGGATGGTCGTAAAGGTAACCCCAAACGAAAAATTGCGGGGTGAGATTGTTGAATTACGGGGACGAATCAAAGGTCAAGATGGCAGGACTTCACTTGGTGCTAAAGGCCGGGTTCTTGTTTCTGACCAGTTATAAAGACTATTTTTTCCAACCATACCAGACAATTAAAACCTCCATCAGTGCAGTGCCAAATACCTGTCACATCCATGGGAAGGGAGTTCAGAACTTTGTCTCCCTCAACCTTACGTTGAACCGTGCGAGAAAAAAATGAAAAGGAAAATGTATGGATCTTGATAAAATAATAGGCAATTTGTCTAAGGAAATAAACTCTGTATTAAAAGCAATGGCCAAAACAAAGAACCTCAATGAAAAAGAAGTATACAGCCGGATCATAAAAAATTTGTGCGAATCACAGGGTGTGTTTTTACAACTGGCAAGTGAAATGATGCCGGGTGATTATGATGATGAATTTGACGATGAAGACATCCCTTTTTGAAAGTATTCAGTCAGGAAATTTCAATCCCAGAAAACGGTTGGAGAGAAACCAGCCGGCAAAGGTCAGAGAGGCCGCGCCACAGCCGAAAAAACCAACCACGCCCACAGGGTCCGACCAGTCAAGGGAAATAATCCACATGGAACAGGCCCCCGTAATAAAAAAGGAGAAAACCATTAGAGACGAGGCGCTGCCCACATCTTTTTCCACCTGTTCAAGGATCAAATTGTTGCAGGGAGGTCTCCCGAACGAGAAAAAAAAGGTCAGAAGCCACATGGGAAGGGCCAACCGCCACGGAAATGGTATAAAACTGCTCATCATAGGCAGACTTGACAACAGCACGCCAAGAAAGCTTACCGTCAGCAAACTTGCCAGCCGAAAATGCTTCGCCAGTTTCGAAAACACCATCGGAGCCAGTAAAAAAGCAGAGGCATTTGCGCCGAAAAAATATCCGTACTCCTGCTCGGTGTAGCCAAGACGGGTGATATAAATCTCGCTGGAAATGGCGATAAAGGCGAAAAAAGGAAAGCCTATACAGGCAAAAGAGATCATTAGCGCAGTATAGCGAGGGTTTTTTAGAAGCCGAAAATAACCGAGAAATACACGCTTGAGTTCCTCCCGTTTTGCTACCTGAAGAGACTCGTCCATCATGAGAACCCCGATAGAGGCGATAACCCCTAATCCTGTCTGCAGGACAAAGATCCACTGATACTCAAACCGGTCTATAATCCAACCACCCAAAACAGGAGCCATCATGGGTGCTGCTGCCACGATTATCCCCAACTGAATGAAAACCCTCTGCCGGAGCCTGCCTTCGAACCGATCCCTGCAGATGGCAAAAGCAATGGAAGTCGCGGCAGCGGCTCCAGCACCCTGAAGCACCCTTGCCGCAATCAGGACCTCCACCCTGCCCGCCCAGGCGCAGAGCAGACTGGACGTTGTATAAAGCGCAAGCCCAGCCAGAAGGGGACGTCGACGACCATACCGGTCAGACAGCGGCCCGTAAATCAATAAAAAGCCGCAATAGGTAACAAAAAAGCCGATCAGGGTAAGATTGACCACCACCAGAGGTTGGTGCCATCGCGTGACCAGCAGCGGAATTGCTGCCAGGTACATATCGGTGGAAAGTGGGGGAAAAGCTGCCAGCAAAGCCAGCAGGGCTATTATTTTTTTCATGCTTGTAACTGTTTTCCCTTATCGAAAACGTTTATCTACCCTGGAGGCAGGCATCATCCAGGCATGGTTGTTTACTTCCGCAATGCCAATTCTTTTCTTTCCTGCTTGCCGGCCTTGCCCCACTGCATTATGATGGCCACCTTTGTTCCTGATTCATCTCTGTTTCTATCAATCTTTCTTGCTGTACCTGCAGCTATACAATCACATCCATCATGCTCGTCATTCAAAAAAAACCGATGTATTTCTACCTGCTTTTGCTCACTGTCTGCGCTGCTCTGGGACTACAGCTCTGGCGGACCCTTTTTGACAACTTTTCCGTCCATGTTCTCGGACTGGACGGTGACCATGTCGGCATCATCCAATCGATTCGTGAAATTCCAGGTTTTCTCTCACTACTGGTTGTCTATGTCCTTCTGGTAATCCAGGAGCACCGCCTTTCTGCGCTCTCTGTACTGGTGCTCGGCATCGGTGTGGGGTGTACCGGTCTGTTCCCCAGTTTTGGCGGAATCATCTGCACCACCCTTCTGATGAGTTTTGGCTTCCATTATTTTGAGACAACCAACCAATCTCTGACCCTGCAATACTTCGACAGGCAACAGGCACCTCTGGTCTTTGGAAAATTGCGTGGTATCGCTTCTGCAAGCAATATAGTAGTCAGTATCGTAATCTTTTGCCTTGCATCTTTTCTCAATTATACAGAAATTTATCTGATGTTCGGCGGGATGATTATTATCGTATCGCTCTGGGCCTTAACGAAAAATCCCACAAGCAGCGGCAACATCCCCCAGCACAAAAAAATGATTTTCAGGAAAAAGTACTGGCTGTATTATTGCCTCACTTTTATGGCTGGAGCCCGTCGCCAGATTTTCATAGCTTTTGCCGTCTTTCTCCTGGTGAAGAAATTCAATTACTCCGTACAGGAAATCGCCGTACTCTTTTTTATTAACAACAGCATAAATTACTATCTCTCCCCCTTCATAGGCAGATGCATCAACAGATTTGGTGAACAGAAAGTCCTTTCAATGGAATATGGCGCGCTCATTTTCATATTTGTTGCCTACGCCTTTGTAGACAGCAGACTGGTGGTTGCCTTGCTCTATATCGTCGATCATATTTTTTTCAACTGCGCCATTGCCATCCGCACCTTTTTCCAGAAAATCTCCGAACCGGCCGATATTGCTCCGAGCATGGCTGTAGGTTTCACCATCAACCATATCGCGGCAGTGGTCCTGCCCGCAATCGGCGGTATGCTCTGGGCAATTGATTACAGAATTCCCTTTTTGGGCGGTGCGGTTTTGAGTCTGGTTTCATTAGTGCTTGTGCAGTGCATCCCTGGGGAAATTGCCCGACACCGCCTATTGGCCGAAAATAATTGACCTGGAAATTTCATAAAAAAACACGAGGCAACGTACAATTAACTATTCAGCCAGTCCTTCCTGGGGCACTACTGCCAAAGATCTAAAACCAGCTTCCGGCAAATCGCCAGATAGTTGTACTGCACCTCACTGTTATTACAGAATATTTCCAAGGTGATGGTAGCATCAAACCCCGTGCCTTTTAATAATTGCACAGCCTTTTCCCAGTTAACGGTTCCAACTCCCAAAGGTATATGGTCATCTGTCCTGGATCGGTTGTCGGAAAAATGAACATGCCTGATGTGTTCCCCCAGGTCTTTACAAAACACCTCGTAACTGTCGAAACCAAAATTTGTGTGTCCGAAATCCAGGTGCAGTTTTAAGCCCGGAACGGCTGTCAGAAGGTTTTTAAAGGTTGCGACACGGTCAAAGGGAGCCTTATAATTTTCAAATACCAGCGTAAGGCTATGGGAGGCTGCCATCTCAACAATGGGACTTAAGGCCTCGATGTTGAGCCTGAGCAAATCCCCTTTCATGCTCGGCGGGCAGAAATAACAGGGATGGATATTCATTATTCTTGCGTTCAAGGCGGAAAAAATCACGGCACATCTTTCCAACTCCTTAAAACAAGCATCCCGAACGTCTTGAAGAGGATAGGCATAGGGCAAGCAGGGGTCGGTATGTCCTATGACGGTGAGATTATGGGAATCAAGAATGTCTCGTAATCTGGGAATGTCAACAGTAGTGGCATGGGGACCTTCAATGGTTAAGTCCAGGAAATCAAATCCCGCCTTGCCACAATTCTCTGCCTCATCGTATATCGATTTAGAAGGATTGTTCATCAAACCGATTTTCATATTCTATTCCTTTTGGAAATGTATTTCATCATGGATAAAACGGCTTATATCATTACCATCAATGTAATAAAAGACTCGATCCCAAACATCCCCCGGTCACTCATTCTTGAAATACGCAAGGATTGAGATCAACACGCCGGCAGGAGCAAAGAGAATGACGCAGATAGTACCCAACATTCCCGTAGTGCTCGTGTCACCCGAAACAAAAAAATAGGCAAAGGTCCACAGACCTATCGGAACCACGGTACCCAGGAAAAGCGCCGTTATCCCCAAGAACAGGGCGTATTTCCTGGGCAAAAGGAAGACAACGGCCAATGCTGCTATACACCCGGTTATGACATAAGACAGAATTCTCATGGAATCATCGAATCTCTTTTTGTTCTCTGATCACCCCTGAAACGCAGCTTATTGAAATGGAAAGGGGGGGGATCCTTAATGTAATCAGATTTTGTTTTGTTCTTTGGTCCCTTTTCCCGAGCTGTTTCAATTTACGAAAAAACACGGCCAGTTTCCCGCAAAGCATAACCACCTATTCATGCTTCACCGGGCTCGAACGGTTTTGATCAACATAGTCCGTTTGCAGCATACAACTGATTGAGCTTTTTTTCATTAATCAATATGATCTCGCCCAGCTACCAAGGGTGATGAGAGCAGGAATTGCCCACGGTTTATTTGACTCAAGAAATGTTAAGAAAATGTTGCTCGGTTTGATTTGATCGGCTAGGATAGGTCTGGTTCAGGGATGAGGGAAATAAGTTTGCTGCAACGAGGAGGAAGCCACTCCCTTTATCTTGGTATTTTTGTCATTAAATTCAATTAGTAATAGACGAAAGACACATTGTTGCCGAATCCGAAATTAAAGCAAACGCTGCAGAAATGAATGAAGAAAAGGTAAATCCCGACGAATTACTGAGAGTGGACAAGGTCTGTAAGTCATTTCGAAAAATGAAGATTATAGACCAATGCTCTCTTCGTGTCGCAAAAGGGACCATAACCGCCCTGATCGGCCCCAACGGGGCCGGCAAAACAACCCTATTCAATCTCATCAGCGGTTTCCATAAACCAGATATCGGGAAAGTCTATTTAAAGGGTGAACGCATCGATGGCTTTCGTCCGATTTCCAGAGAACTGGAAAAGATGACCCTGCTGGAAAATTTGATGCTGGTCCCCGCCCACCAACAGGGTGAATGGATTTGGAATGCCTGGTTTCGCCCCTGGCTGGTAAAAAGCCAGGAGAAAAAGGTCCGGGAACGTGCGATTGAAACATTGAATTTTGTCGAGCTCCATCATCTTAAAGACGAATATGCCGGTAATATTTCCACGGGACAAAAACGGCTTCTGGAAATCGCCCGTACCATGATGGCCGATCCGGAAATCATTCTCCTGGATGAGCCGGGTGCCGGCGTGAATCCGACGCTTATGAATAAACTGATCGGCTATATTCGGAAGTTAAACGAGCAAGGCAAAACCTTTTTGATTGTAGAACATAATATGGAATTAGTGATGACCCTGTGCAATCCAGTAATTGTCATGAATGCCGGTACCATTCTGACCAAAGGAGAACCCGAAGAGGTCAGAAACGACGAGCGGGTCATAAATGCGTATCTGGGTGGTTGAACATGGCCATTTTAGAAGTCAAAGATCTGGTTGGCGGGTATGGCGAAGTACTGATACTAAACGGCGTCAGTATTCAATGCTTCGATAATGAAATAGTATCGATTATCGGCCCCAATGGAGCCGGCAAGTCCACATTGATGAAGGGCGTTTTCGGCATGCTCAAAATCAAGCAAGGCTCTGTCGTTTTCGATGGCAAACCGATTACAGGTATGCGTGCCAGCCAATTGGTGAAACTGGGAATGAGTTATGTCCCACAGGATAACAATGTATTTCCTTCTCTCACTGTTGAAGAAAATCTACAAATGGGAGCCTTTATCAGAAATGATGATATCACCGCTTCCCTGGAGAAGGTATTCGATCTGTTTCCCTTTATTGCCAAGCATCGCAAGGCGGTATCAGGTTCTCTTTCAGGAGGGGGGCGTCAAATGCTGGCCTTGGGTCGAGCCCTGATGCTGGACCCCAAACTGCTGCTGCTGGATGAACCCTCGGCCGGACTGGCCCCACTGGTCCGGGACGAAATATTCGAAAAGATTATACATATTAAACAAAGCGGTATGGCCATCCTCATGGTCGAACAGAACGCCAAAAAGGCATTGTCCATGTCGGATCGAGGGTATGTTCTGGTCATGGGAAAAAATCGCTTTGAAGACACCGGGAGAGCCCTCCTCGATAATCCCGAGGTGGGGCGACTTTATCTGGGTAGCGCTTAGGAGACGACACCGCTTATGTTGCAGTTATTCGCAAATGGAATTGTCTTTGGTTCCATAATTGCCCTCGGGGCAATTGGTTTGACCTTGGTCTACGGCATTCTCAAATTCGCTAATTTTGCCCACGGCGACACCATGACCCTGGGGGCTTACCTGGCTTTACTCTTTTTCAACCTGCAACTCCCACTTCCCATTGCAGTCGCCTTGTCGGTCATCCTGTCGGTGGTGATAGCAATTTTGATCGATCAGTATCTCTATAAACTGTTTCGTTCAACCGGACCGATCATCCTGCTCATATCCTCAGTCGGGGTGGCGCTTCTTCTACGAAATCTCGTCCTGCTGTTCTGGGGACCTGATCTCACCTATTACTCGCGTGACATTCAGATATCCTATCCCGTCCTGCCGGGACTCAGGTTCAATAATACGGATATCGGCACCATGATTACTGCAGCGGTGCTCATCGTGCTGGTGCACCTGTTTTTAAAGAAGACCAAAATCGGCAAGGCCATGCGTGCGTCCTCAGACAATATGGATTTAGCCGAAGTGGTGGGAATCGATACCCAAAGGGTGATCATCTGGACTTGGACCGTAGGGACCGCGCTGGCGGTAACGGGCGGTATCATGCTGGGGATGGAAAACGGCCTGAGGCCGACCATGGGCTGGGAATTGCTGCTGCCGCTCTTTGCCGCGGCCATCCTGGGCGGTATCGGCCAGCCCTATGGAGCAATGGTCGGTGGTTTGGTCATCGGTATCGCCCAGGAAGTATCAACCGGATATATCTCTACAGCCTATAAACCTGCAGTGGCCTTTGTCATCATGATTCTGGTGCTGTTAATTCGCCCTCAGGGTATCTTTGGAGTCTCTAAGCGATGGATCTAAGCGGAATATTCTCCTATCTGATATTTTTTCTTGTTATAACTTCTGTTTACGGCCTACTCAGTCTGGGTTTAAACATTCAATGGGGATACACCAAACTATTCAATATCGGTATAGCCGGTTTTTTTGCCGTGGGTGCCTATACCTCGGCCATTTTGACCACGCCCGCTGCAACGGATCGTATCGGGGGCTTTGATATGCCGTTTATTCCGGCCTTGCTCATAGCAGTCCTGCTCAGTGGGTTTATCGCCTTTCTCATCGGTATCCCCACCCTGAAATTAAAAGAAGATTACCTGGCAATTGCAACCATCGGCATTGCCGAAACCATCCGCCTGTTTTTCAACAACGAGGCCTGGGTGGGCAACGGAGTAAGAGGGGTAAGTCACATCCCCCGCCCTTTTCACCAATATATCCATTTTGACTACAATGTATTCTATCTCTTATTGATGCTGTTCTTTGTGGTTTGCGTTTATCTGGCCATTGAAAAAGCCTTAAAATCCCCATGGGGACGTGTGCTGAAAGCCATAGGTGAAGACGAAACCGTCACTCTGGCAATGGGAAAGAATGTCTTTCGCTACAAAATGGAGTCACTGGTGCTCGGGTCCATGATCATGGGCCTGGCCGGTGCTTTATACGCTCATTTCATCCAGTTTATAAGCCCGGAGGTTTTTGTCCCGATGACCGGTACTTTCCTGGTCTGGGTAATGCTTATATCAGGCGGCAGCGGCAGCAATAAAGGTGCACTGCTCGGGGCCCTGGTCATCTGGGGACTCTGGTCGCTCACCGGCCTGATCAGCAACGTTGTGCCGGTTGCCTATGCCGTGAAGGTGGGGGCATTGCGGGTTATTGTGATCGCTATAGTTCTGGAAGTCATCCTTATCGTCAGACCCCAGGGCATTCTTGGCCAGAAGAGTGTTTTGCAGATGCCCAAGAATGGAGAATAAGAACCTCTTTACCTGTGGGCGGCGGGATTTTCCCCCAAAAAAATTCGTTGCCTGGCCCGTAAATTTCACAGATTGAGATGGTCTGCTGGCCGAGGAGACGTGGGAAAGGCCATACAAAGGCCATACATGTGTACGCGGGATAACGGACCATATCGATTTTCCCGAAGGGTGAAAAAACCAGGGAATAACCGACTCACTACGGGTACAAAGTATCCTCCTGTGCAGGAAATCATCGCATAACTCCTCTCTATTAATTACAGAATTATTCGTCTCCCCCTGGTTTTCATGAAATTTACGGGCGAGCAATTTTTCGACTCATCTGGTTTAAGCATATTTATCTATAACACGGGATGCGAAATTTATCGCTGGAGGACGCATCGTGGAGGCCCGCAGGGTTGCGGACAGGACGTCCGCAACTGGCAGCAGGTCAGGGACGGACTGTCTGTCAGCCGTGGTGTACAGGCGATAAGGCCGGAGAGCGGTGTCTGGAAGCGATGAATTTCACCATCTCATTAATTTCAGCCTTTTAAAAGTACGATTTGATTACCACTAATGTTCAGTTGCTGGTCCGGGGTGAGCCCCAAAAAGCTTTATTTGGATGAACCTTTTTTTCAATCCTTCAATGCACCAAAGCACATCGAAGGATTGAAAATTTACAGAAACGATGCTTCTGAGAATTTTACCAGGCCGTCTTATTTCCCGACCGTCATGTATTTGACCGTTTTGATGCTGTCGTTGGAGAACTTCCATACTTCGTAACTTCCCGGCACATCTCCGTATTTGTTAAAATCACAACTTCCGGAAGCCCCATCATAATCGATGTCTTTTCCTTCCTTAATCAGCTTGAAGGCCTCGGCCAGGTTCTGGGGATCAACCTTGACACCGGGAGGATTGGCCACAGCTCGCAGATTTTTATACACCGCCTCGGGGGTGGTCTCACCGCCTTTAGCCATGGCCAATGAGATCAACACAACGGCATCGTAGTCAGTATCGATATAGGGCTTGGGCGGCATTTCACCGAACTTGGCTTTATAGTGATTTTTGAACCAGTCGGCGAGCTTCTGATTGGCGTTGGCAGCTACGGTGCCATAGGTGTCGTTTGTGTACTTGGCACCCACATTTTTAGCCACTTCGGGCGCTTTCATACCATCGGCATAGGCAAAGCTGCCCTTATATCCGGTTTCAATAATCTGGCGCATAATCATGGTGCCAAACTGGGGATAAGAAATCATTACCACTGCCTGGGGATCACCTTTGATGGCTTTTTGAGCCTCACCCCGATACGATGCCTGTTTCTTATTATAGGGAACCATTTCCAGCACCTTGCCACCCAGTTTTTCATATGAGGTCTTCAAGCCTTTCGCCAAACCTTCGCCGTAATCATTATTCACATAGATGATGGAAACCTTTTTATATTTCTTGTCCTTCATCAAAACGTCTGCAAGGGCCGGTGCCTGGAGAGCATCCATGGGAACCGTGCGATAGATATAGTCATTGTCATCTAAGGTGGAGATCTTCTCCGATGTGGATGCCGGGGAGATCTGCACAATTTTGCTTGGAATCGATACCGATGTCGCCACAGGAATGGTAACCCCTGACGAAAGAGCTCCCACAATAGCGACTACCTTGTCAATATCGACCAGCTTTTTAGCCGCATCAACGGCTGCAGTCGGGTTGGTCTGGGTATCACGTAAAATGATCTCAATCTTGTGTCCCAAGACACCGCCGGCGGCGTTGACGTCCTGTTCAGCCAGTAAAGCCCCATTATTGGCCGGAGGGCCATAGGCTGCCAAATCACCCGTAGTAGGTGCCAGGGAACCGATTTTAACGGTGTCCGCAGTCATGCCAGGGACCGCGAACATCATGCTGCCAGCAGCGATTAACAGATAGATAATGGCCTTCTTCATGTTTCCTCTCCTTTCTTGCTAGATGAGTGAAGTAAGTGAGTAAATTACCGGATAGAGCATGGTTGAAAAGTGCTTCGTTTTCCGTCTCATACGGAATTGCACTGCTCAGAATCCAAGCTCATAGTTTATTTCATATCGAATTCAAACCGAAAAATCAATTTATAATTTCCTTCCCCGACCAATCAGGTACATGATACGAAGATCCAGATTGAAACCCGTAAACTTATTTTTTTCGTTTATCGGTTTGACCAATCACCTTGTCTCTTTCTATGAGAATATAGGGAAGATCTTTCTCAGTTTTGGCCTTGTACATGGCTGAATCGGCATCACGCAACATATGTTCCGCGTTCTTATAGAAGGGGGTACTCAACGCCACACCGATACTGACGGAGGTCGTTACCTGATTTCCCTGGAGGACAAAGGGATGTCGAAGGCTCTCATGAATTCTTTTGATAACGGTGACCATCTGTTCGCGGGATTTAACCGCATCCATCAACACCGTAAATTCATCCCCTCCGAAACGGGCTACGGTATCAACTTCACGGACCACCTCAAGCAGACATTGAGATACATTCTTAAGGAGAGCATCGCCCACACTATGCCCCAACGTATCATTGACCGCCTTGAATCCGTTGAGATCCATATAAAAAAGTGCGAATGCGTAGTGTGGTTCCCGCTGGGAACGGGCAAAGGCGATATCTAAGCGTTCCATGAATTCCACACGGTTATAAAGACCCGTCAGTGGATCGTGCCGGGCATCATAGGCCAACTGCTTTTCCATAAGCACCCGATTGGTTACATCCCGGGCTACGATATAGCAGAGTTTTTCGTCGTGATAGGCGGCAAGGCTGCAGGAGAGCCAGCAGAACGAGCCATCCGACCTGCGGAATCGCCCCTCGACCAGGCATTGTTCGCCTGTCTTTTTTAAATGTGTTATGGCATTGACGAAAATCTGCACATCATCATCATGGACAAAACTTAAAAAGCCGTTGAGATAAAATTCTTTTGCTCGATAGCCAAGAAGCGCTTCCCAGCTGTCGTTGAACTGCTTAAATTTTCCTGAATAATCGACTATTCCCATTAAGTCCATCGACAACTGAAAAAAACGGTCCCGCTGAATGACAGCCTTTTGCAGATCAAGGCTTAAGAAGGCTTGTGAAGCCAGGGGAGTCAAGGTGTTCAGCTGCTTGACGTAAGCCGGATTGAAATATCCCGGTTGAGAATGGGTGAAGACCAAAAGGGAAAGTCGACCACCGTACAGATTGACATGAAGGGCGGAAGCTACATTTTTCCTAACCTTTTCCGGTTGCCCTGCCCATTCCTTTATCTCGTTGATATTATGAGAGGCAAACGGACGGCCACTCAAAACCCTTTTGAATACAGTATCGGGGTTCCAAGAAGTTCCCTTAATCTTTTTTGACGTGGAGGCAATGGGCAGCATACACTGGTCATCCTGCATCTGCAGGATAAAGGCATCCTCGAAGTCGACAACAGCATGAAGGGCCTGAATCAAATTGCAAAACAACATCGTTCGATCCCGGTCACCGGAAAGCCCCGATATATTCATAACCGCATCTTTTTCCCACGATACCGGGGGTTTCCTCTTCTGTCTTCCCTTTGAGATACAACCAGTCTTACTGTCTTGCTCTTCTTTTTTTTTCAAATATCCTAGCTCCCCCTGTTCCGCTTCCCAGTCGGAGAGGACCGACTGATGCAGGCGTCCGGCTTTTTGCTGTGAATCAATGTATAGTAGCACAAAAGAGTCAGCACCTACAACACCCCCTGCAAATTTTCCCTTTGCTCCTATATTCTACACATCGATCATGGATTTCGGGAAAAATATCTCCCCTTTGTCTTGAATTCGACAATAATCGGTTCTACTATGTCTCTATTTTTAAACCGGCTCAAAGCTGGACAATAATATCTTTGCCTAGAGGTCAACCGGGATCGATGATCCCGGAAACCTGCTAACCTGCATGGCTGGGCCAAACCAGCTAGTCACAACAAAATATGAAAGCTTGGTACTCCGGCATGACAAGGCCAGTGCTTCGTTGAAACTTTCATATAAAAGTGTACTCCACGTTGTGCTAAACAACAGCCGATCTTCACGAGGTCGGTTGCCGTTTGACAGAACGCAAAACTGTAACATTTGGGAATAAGGAGAATAACTTATGATCCATGTTGAGGACCTTTCTAAATATTACGGTGATTTCTGCGCTGTGGACAAAATCAGTTTCGACATCGAAAAAGGTGGAATAATGGGTCTCCTGGGACCCAACGGTGCCGGCAAGACCACAACGCTTAGAATGCTCACCGGATATTTCAGACCATCTTCCGGAACCATCCGAATAAAAGACTATTCAATCGACGACGAAATTCTTGCAATCAAGAAACTCATCGGTTATCTCCCGGAATCCGCGCCCCTTTACCATAATATGCTGGTATATGATTACCTGAAATATATCTCTGACATCCGGGGGCTTGATAAGGATAAGAGCAGGAGAAGAATATGGGAACTTGTTGATCTCTGCAGCCTTGACCAGATCATGCACAAGAGTATTGATGAGCTTTCAAAAGGGCTTAAACAGCGTGTTGGTCTCGCCCATGCAATGATGGATGATCCGGAGATCCTGGTTCTGGACGAGCCCACCTCCGGCCTCGACCCGAACCAGATCGTCGAAATAAGGGATATCATAAAAGAAATAGGCAAGGAAAAAACCGTTATCCTCTCCACCCACATTCTCAGCGAGGCCGAAGCGACCTGTGATCGCCTGGTAATCATCAACAAGGGGAAAATCGTCGCCGACGACACCACCAAGGCGCTTAAGCAAAGAGCAGATGAAGAATATACCCTCCACCTCCTTATCAAACAGGCAAACCGGGTTGAAGCTGAAAAGTGCCTCACGGGAATTACCGGGGTCAAACAGATCCAGGGAAACGAAATCCCGAAAGATAACACAGTGAGTCTCAGGCTGACCTGCTCTTCCCAGCATGACAGCAGGGCGGATGTCTATGCCGCCATAAAAAAAACCGACTGGGACTTGCTCGAATTTTACCGGGAAACGGAAAGCCTCGAAAATATTTTCCGTGAACTGACAACGGAGGTATAAGCGGATGCAGATTATTAATATTGCCAAAAAGGAACTGAAGGACTACTTCATCTCCCCCATAGCCTATATTGTTATTTCTATTTTTCTGTTGCTGATCGGCTGGTTCTTCTTCTCGACATTTTTCCTGATGCATCAGGCCAATATGCGCAACTTTTTCAATCTCCTGCCCCCGATCTTTTCCTTTGTCATACCAGCTGTAACCATGCGGCTCTTCTCAGAGGAAATCAATGTCGGGTCCTATGAAACCCTGCTCACACTGCCCGTCACCTTCAATGACATCATTATCGGCAAGTTTCTTGCCGGAGTTCTGTTTATCGGCGCAATGCTCTTATCAACCATCACCTACCCAGTCATTATCTCACTTCTGGGAGATCTTGACTGGGGACCAGTCATCGGTGGGTACCTGGGGGGATTGCTGCTGGGAGCAGCGTTTACAGCAATTGGTATTTTCGCCTCCTCCCTGACCAGGAACCAGATCATCGCTTTCATCATCGGTACTGTTATCTGTTTCGGTCTGACCCTTGTAAACAATATGCTTTTCCTCTTCCCCGACTTTATGCTGAAAACAATCGCCTATTTCGGAGCTACCACTCACTTCGAAAATATCGCCAAGGGTATCGTCGACTCCAGAGATATTCTCTATTTTTTCAGCGTGATGATCATCGGACTGTATGGGGCCAACCTGGCCATGCAGGAAAAGAATTAGCAGGGAGGGAAACTCATGCATAAGCCTAGTAATTATATAAGATTCGTTGTCTATATCGTTTTGATTGTTCTGGTGAACCTGGTCGGCTCAACCCTTTTCTTTCGTGTTGACTTGACAAGAGACGGGATATACTCCCTGTCTCCTGAAAGCAAAAAGGTCGTCTCCACTCTGACGGAGCCGCTGACTATCAAGGCCTTTTTTACCAAAAATCTTCCGGCACCGCATAACGCCACCGAACAATATCTGCGGGATCTTCTGGAAGAATATGCCGTTCAAGGAAATAAATACTTCAACTATACCATTTACGACCTCTCTGCCGACGATATGGGTCCCGAAGGCAAAGCCGACAAATACCGTGAGATGGCAAAGAGTTATGGTATAACGCCGGTCCAGATACAGGACATTGAAAAAGATGAGGTTAAATTCAAACAGGCCTATATGGGCCTTGTCATTCTCCATGGGGATATGATGGAGAAAATCCCCACCATCACATCAACCGATCATCTGGAGTATGATCTGACCACCGCCATCCTGCGCTTAAACAACAAGGTTAGTGCCTTGATCGGATTAAAGGACAAGGTTAAGGTCAACATGTTCATGTCCCCGTCATTGGGAGCGGTCGGGCCCTTGATGGGAATAAAAGACCTGGATAAATTTCCCGGAGAAGTTGCCGGTATCGTCAAGAAGGTTCAGGCCCGTAACTATGACAAGCTCGAATTCTCCAATATCAATCCCGGGGAAGGCACAGCCCTGGAGAAGACGGCAAAGACCAATGATTTGACGGTGATCAAGTGGCCGGCCATCCCTGAAAAGCAGTTGCCGGCGGGCCAAGGGGGGATCGGCTTGGTGATGAGCTATCACGGAAAAACTAAAAAAATTCCCCTGCTTCATGTTTTGAGGATTCCACTTTTCGGCACCAGCTATAAGCTGGAAAATCAGAGCAATATCGAAGAGGCAATCGACAAAGGGATGGAATCCCTTATAGGTATCAACAGCGATATCGGGTATCTGTCCGATCACGGAACGTTCGCCACCTCTCAGTATACGTCAAACGGCGCTCAGGCCAAGGATGTGGTCGGGAACTTTGCCTCAATCCTGGAGAAAAACTACACGCTCAAGGACATAGCTCTTGCCAAGGATCAGATCCCTCCAACCCTGGGAACCTTGATCATCGCTCGTCCCACCAAGAAATTCTCCGATTATGAACTCTATCAGATAGATCAAGCCCTGATGCGAGGAACCAATCTGATCATTTACACCGATTCTCTTAAGGAAATACCAAGAAGAGGAGGACAATTCGCCCCCATGCAGGGTCCGCAATATGTCCCTATGAATACCGGTCTGCAGAAACTCCTGGAACACTACGGTGTCCGGATCAAAAAATCCTTTGTCCTGGATGAACATTGCTACAAACAACAGAGAAGGCAAGGAGGAGAGGTCCCCCTCTATTTCGCGCCGATCATAAAAAACGAGAACATCAACAAGAATGTAGGATTTCTCCATGGAATAAAGGCCCTAATCGTCCTCAACGCCTCACCCCTCGAATTAAATTCCGGGCAATTGAAAAAGTACGACATTACTGCAACCAAGCTTATTTCCTCGTCACGGAAATCATGGGAGCTCAAAGACCGTATCAATTTGAACCCGATGTTCATGCATCCGCCCCCACAATCGAAGGAAAAAAGCTATGCCCTCGCCTACCTTTTGGAAGGCAGGTTCGACAGCTACTTTGACGGCAAACCTCTGCCGGAAATGAAAAAGGAAGAAAAAGGCCATCAAGCCGAGAACAAGAATCACCCTGTTGCCGCCGCAAAATCGCCGGATAGCAGCACAGGAGAGGGCCATGCATCCACGGCCGACATCTCCAGCAGTGGAAACTTTATTGCCCGAGGCAAAAAAAGCAAGATTTTCATCATGGCCTCATCGAGCATGCTAAGAGACAACCTGCTGGGATCTGAAAATGAAGCAACCGTAAACGCAACTTTCGTGATGAACAATATCGACTCCTTTAACGGTAGAGAGGGAATCGCGGCAATGCGGAGTAAAAAACAGAGCTACAACCCGCTGGACGAAATCCCTCAGTCGATTAAAACCGCAATAAAGGCCTTCAATATTGCCGGTCTGCCGATTCTTATCGCCCTTTTCGGTCTCCTGATCTGGGGTCTGAGGACTCGAAGGAAAAAAGCAATTCGCAAGATATTCACCAAGGCCTAAATGAGGTAAAAATATGAAGATAAAAAAAGAATATGTAATCCTCGCGGTGATTATTTTCGCCCTCACCGGCTACCTCCTGGTTAAAAAGACCAATCGTCTCCATTATACACTGCCGAAGGTTCCCACCCTTACCCAAAAGGACATCACAAAACTCGAGATTCAGAAAGCCGGCCAACAGACCACCTTAACCAAAAAAGAGGGGAAGTGGCTTATAACGCCGGGTAATTACGTTGCCGATCAGGGAAAAATGAATCGAATTATCGATATGATACGTAATTTTTCAATAAACACCCTCATCTCAGAATCAAATGATTATCTCCGATATGATCTGACAAAGGAAAAAAAGATCGCCGTTAAGGTATACGGAAAAACCGGACCGATTTTTTCCTTTTCCGTAGGTAAGCACGCCCCAACCTTTAAACATACTTTCGTTACCATCGAAGGCGATCCTAAGGTTTATCTTGCGCGAGGAAATTTTCGCAGTGATTTCGATCAAACTGCCGATGAGTTAAGGGATAAGCATGTATTCTCCTTTTCCAGGGACACCCTGTCATCAATTGAGATCACCGAGGCCGGTAACAAATTTGACCTGAAAAAAAAGGTGGAAAAGTCCTCGAAAACCAAAGAAAAGAAAACCACGACAGGCGACCACTTCCAATGGATTGACGCCAACGGCAAAACAGTTCCAGGATCCTCGGTCAATGGTCTATTCTCTCAACTCACCGATCTCCAGTGTGAGTCCTATATTCAAGGAAAGAACAAGAATGATTTCAAACATCCGATTCTTATCATCGCTCTGGACGGTAAAAACGGCGCGACCCTTACGGTATTCGACAAAAATGACTCTAAAGACAACAGCTACCCGGTCATTTCCTCAACCAATCCCTATCCTTTCACTCTCCAGAAATACAAGATAGATCTGATCAAAAAAGCAGTTGCAAATCTCTATCCTCTTAAAAGTGAAGCGAAGCCGGATCTTGCTCAAAAACCCTCAAGACAATAGCGACATCACGGCTGCGATCCGTCGAAAGGTCTGGTAACCTTCCGCTTGTCAGCTCTTTCGACGATCTTTTTTTCAAGCCAGGTCTTCTTTCTTCTGCCTGTCTCAATTTACTGATGTCGGAGATGGCTGGGAGGCTCGGATTTTACCCGGTAGCATTACTACCGGGAAAAATTGCTATTTACTTTTCAACTTGGGGTATTACCATTGGTTCAAATGATACTTCTGTCGAATGCAACCGCCACCCGTTCAAAGGGGCCAATAAACGGAGAATAAGGAAGGCAAAGAATCCAAACCAGAGATTTTAACAAGGACGTGCCACCTTTTTATAGTATCCGGCAATATTACAAAAGGAGATATCAAATGAAGCTTAAACGGTTATTGATCGCAGCAGCCGGAACGATTGCCTTCTTTGCTGCCGGATCTGCGGGACAGAGCTTTGCGGCATCTCATCATTATGTATCGCACCCGGGAATCAGGGTAGCATCCGCAGGGGTATCAGTGACAATCGGCACCCCTTTTCCGCCCGCCATCCGCTACTCCTATCCGCCGGAACTGGTTGTGGTTCCGGGAACCAATGTGTACTTTGTTCCCAGCAACGGCATAGACGTCCTTTTCTACCAAGGCTTCTGGTGGCGACCCTATCGAGGCTATTGGTATCGGTCCCGTGCGTATAACGGTCCCTGGTATCATATCCAGCGTAACAGGGTACCCCGTTCCCTTTACCGTTTACCAAAGGGATATCGGCATTCCTACACCAACCACCCTCGTTTGCATTATCGGGAAGTACAACGGAACTGGCATAGATGGGATAAGGAACGCTACCAGCAGAGACATCGTTCTATCCCTACTCGACATTACAACAACAGGCAAGAGAACCGTAAATACTATAGGGACCATCGAAGGAGAGAGCGCAGATAGGACGGGAAGTCTCACACCACTTGAGTGGCTATAAGAGGGGGACTGCTTTTTGGGAGAACCTTACTCGAGACAACTCATAATAAAGGCAGTCTGGTGTTCAATATACTGCTCCAGGGTGAAACGTTTGGCAAAGTACCATCGCCTAAAAGCCCAGGTCTGACCGAGTACCGAGATATTATGGCCGAGCACATCGATCTTGTCCTGGTCCAATCCTCGAAATACACCTGAATCGTTGAGCTTCCTTATCGCTTCAACAAAGAGATTGGTTATTCGGATCTCAGTCTCCAAAACCTTTTTCTGCCATTTTTCCGGAAGGAAATGCGTTACCTGATACATGAGAAGGACATGATCGCTCATTCTGTTGCAGACATAAAAATATTCACGAATGATCCCCGCCAAGGCCTCCCGGCCATGGGAGGTCCGATTCAAGGCCTCTTTCACAGCTTCCTCAACTTCGGAATGAATGGCGATACAGACGAGATATAACACATCATCTTTAGAGGAAACGTACTCGTAGAGTGAGCCGATGGATAATCCTGTTTCCTTGGCCAGGGCCCTGGTAGTCGTCTTGTGATATCCGTGCCGGATAAAAAGAGAAACGGCTGCATCAACAATCTGTCGTCGTCGCTGTGCAACCAGTTCCTGATTTTTTATCTGCGTCGCAACTTCGCGTACATTTCTCGATTCGGCTTTCATTCAACTCCCTGGATAGTTTTTAGAACAGAGGGGATTCTATGCAATGGGGGCCACTCTGTTCTCTTTGGGAAAGAATCCCAGGCGTTAAGCATATACAATTACTTAAAAGAACACTATAAAAAATTTATCCCGTAGCTGAATCGGGAATCTTCCAATCGCGGGTTATTTTCCAATACAATATATTCGAAAAAATAAGGCCGACTTCAAGACGTTCAAGTTTTCATCTCGATACTTCGGCCTCTTCCTACAGTTGAAAACGAAAGGAGCGCAGATCTTACTCCACGCTCCTTAATCCAGCGATATTATTTTTTCTTAGAACTCAATTCAGGATAATCCCAGTAGAAATATTCATTCGACTGGGCACCTTCATTCTTTTCTTGCCGTGCCACTTCCCTTTCACGCAGTTCGATTCTCCTGATCTTACCACTGATGGTCTTTGGTACTTCGGGAATAAATTCTATAATTCTCGGGATCTTGAATTTGGCCAGGATCTTGATAGTATGTTTGAAAAGCTCCAAGGCTAATTCACTGGAAGGTTCATAACCCTTCTTCAGGATGACATAGGCTTTAACCAACTGGTGTCTCTTGGGATCGGGAACACCGACAACGGCGGCCTCGCCAACGGAGGGATGTTCTATCAATGCACTTTCCACTTCAAAGGGCCCGACACGGAAATCCGATGATTTGATAACATCATCAGCTCGGCCGACAAACCACCAATACCCATCGGCATCGATACTCGCACGGTCACCGGTATAGTAGTATTTACCCATGAAAACGCTGGCCATTTTCTCAGGATTGCCAATGTATTCGGTAAAGAGACCGATGGCCCGCCATTTGTCGAGTTTGACCACGATATGACCCGGTTCATCCGGCTTCGTAATCTCATTGCCGTCATCATCAACCAGGGCCACATCATACAAATAGGACGGATATCCGAACGAGCCGCTGCGCATTTTCCCTTTCATCCATGGAGGATTGCCAATCATGGCCGTTGATTCGGTTTGGCCGTAAAAGTCTCGGATTTCAGTCCCGGTTAATTTCTTCCATTGAGTAATAACCTCGGGATTTAAAGGCTCACCGGCACCGATGGATTGACGCAGGTTGGAAAGATCAAACTTCGACATATCGAGGTTGATGAACATTCTCCAAGCGGTGGGCGGTGCACAGAAGGTGGTGATCTTATGGGTGGACAGGGCCTCCATATATTTTTCACCGTCAAGGGCGGTAAAGTTAAAAGCAGTTGCGGTTGCCCCGACATTGAGAGGTCCGAAGAAACTGCTCCAGGCCCATTTGGCCCACCCGGGAGCGCTGAGATTATGATGAACATCGTCTGGTCTGATACCGGCAATTACCGAGGTGGAGAGATGTCCAACCGGATAGGAAACGGCAGTATGGCCGACTCTTTTAGGAAGACCGGTGGTCCCCGAAGTGAAAAAGCAGAAGAGCAGATCATCTTTTTTAGTTTTGGCAGCCTCGGCAGTCTTCTCCTCTTTTGCAAGCTCACTATAACTCATCCAACCGTCTTTATTTCCCAGAACTACTTTTATCTTGGGAGAAACTCCCATACTGGCAATGGCCTCATCTATCAAATCGGTAAAGGCCTCGCCTGCAACGATTGCATCGGGAGGATACGTCTCGAACCTGAACTCCATCTCTCGCATCGTCATGGTCGTAGCAGTGGGAACTGCAACTAACCCGCCTTTTATACATGCAAAAGTTGCAAACCAGGTCTCGGGAACGATCGGGACGATCATATACATATTATCCCCTTTTTCAATCCCGGCCTTACGCAGGCAATTTAGGTACTGATTGCCATTTGCAGCAAATTCCTTGTAGGTATAGGTCTTGCTTTCTTTGGTGTGAATATCCGTCCATATCAGCGCATTTTTATCTCCTGACTCTTTTACATGCAGACCCTCAAAAATTTCCTCGGCCCAGTTAAAATATTCAGGCAATTCCATGAAATTCAACTTATCGAAAAAGGCCTTGGCAGCATCCTTTTTCTGATCGTTGTCTTCCATCATATTCAAGTCCATCACTTCTTTAAATAACTTTTCCATACCCATATGAGGCTCCTCATAGTTCAGATTTGAATAAAAACCGCAGGTGATCTCCCTTAACCTTTACAACAGATTCTACTGAGCGCTCGGTCGGTTTTTCTAATAAATAACAATTGATGATGTTTGTCAAAGAATTTTTTTATCTAAATCCTGTACCAGCATTCCTTTTGGGGGGAAGGAAATTCAATCAGCTGAAAAATTTCATCTGGTTGTGGCATCGGTGAAAAATCCGTATATCTTCACAAAAAAATATTGACAAAATCGCAGTGGCAGTTAATGATCCCCCAAAAGAGATTGAGCGCTTGGTCGGCAATGCGCTCGATTGGGAATCGATTATTTAGCCATAGATACTAATACATCGGAATATTTTCAATAAAATACTGACTGAGCGCTCGGACGCAAACAGGAAAGCGTCTCACAGACAGAGTCCCACTCTTTTAGGCGGGGCGTGTAGGCAATGCTTATTATATCCCCTGTAATCCAAAATAAATCTGGAAATCAAACCACAAAAGATTTGAGGTAGGCTATGAAAAAGGCAGTAATTGTCAGTGCCGTTCGAACCCCGTTGGGAAGCTTTGGCGGTAGCCTTGCGGGCATTGGCGGCACCGATCTCGGCGGTCATGCGATCAGAGAAGCGGTCAAACGGGCCGGTATTAAGGGTGAAAACGTCGATGAATGCATCATGGGCATGGTCCTTCCCTGCGGTTACGGCCAGAATCCTGCCAAACAGGCAACAGTCCGGGCAGGCCTTCCCCAGGCTGTGGAGGCCATAACCGTAAATAAGGTTTGCGGCTCTTCGCTTAAAGCGGTAATGCTGGCAGCCCAGGCTATCCAGTGCGGAGATGCGGATGTTGTTGTTGCCGGCGGCATGGAGAACATGAGCATGGCCCCTTATTACATCGAGAAGGCCCGATGGGGACTCCGGATGGGAA